>Ga0123355_10000017_pt1 | contig 156760 bp, 174 predicted proteins | sample TergutEmb28metaG_3_FD_89872 | JGI IMG/M metagenome (GOLD analysis project Ga0123355, IMG submission 89872) | Embiratermes neotenicus P1 segment gut microbial communities from Petit-Saut dam, French Guiana - Emb289 P1 | ecosystem: Host-associated > Arthropoda: Insects > Digestive system > Gut ...
TACTATCGGTTCTGGTGTTACATTTAGGCAAAACGTAGCTGGTAACGGTATGCGTGTTAGTCATGCGATGAATACACAAAATACATTGGTTAACCCAGGAGGGGTAACTGTTATCCCTACTGCTCATGCCTTTACCAATCATGATATTAATGCTAATGGCCCAGCGTATGGGTGGCATGTGGGTAATAGAGAAGATGTAGATGAGCCAGACTGGATAAGGCTAAACCATGCAATCAACCACCTAGTCCCAGCACCAACAACCATCATCATCCACCAAGCTGGCGCACCCAATATGTCCTTCTCCGAAGACCATCACGACATACCAGGTGCCACCTTCCACCTAGTAGTAACAGACCCTGCCCCTGGTGTGCATTCCGGCAGGACAATTACCACAGTACCAATACCATTTGCGGTCGGTTTCCCAACAGACCCGCACCACTTTCACCGCATCAACGTAACCCGCCCGGTTACGGTACGTGCCGCAGACGGCGCAAACATTTATCTGCGTATGCCATTCTATGGCAGTCATACGATAAACTCTGCCCATGGCGCACCTTGGGAGATAACCGTTAATAACGCATTCAACCGTGATTTAGGACGGCATTTTATAGTACCAAGCGGCATTAGCTTTACTTTAGGCGGTGCTGGCACGGGTACGCTATCCTTGGATGGTAACGTAGCGGCGCAAACCGCACATCCCAATGCAAGGCGGGGTGGCATACGGGTAGACGGCGGCACTTTGACCATGACCACAGGCAGCCGCATAACCAATAGCCGCAATGTTAGCTTCTGGTCTGTTAACCAAGGGCTACCGGGTAGCGGTGGCGCTGTACAAGCGTTAAATGGCGCAAACTTTGCCATGACTGGCAACGCCGTAATTGAAAACAGCGAAGCCAACACCCATGCCCATTTCCACGAAGGCCCTACGCCTCCAGGCAATTTATATGTTCGTGGGCAAACAGCCCATGGCGGAGGGGTTTATGTAAACGACTCTACATTTAATATGAGCGGCAGCGCAGTAATCCGCAATAACAGTATCCGCGCCAGCCGCGAAGGTACTGCCGTAGCCCTTAATCCTCATCCATATTTATCGTTTTACGGCGAGGGTGGCGGTGTGCATATAACCAACGATTCCACATTCAACATGTCGGGCAGTGCGGAAATAAGTGAGAACACCGTACATCAGCCCGTTACAACAGGCTTTTATGGCATCACTAGCATAGTCATGTTTGGCGGTGGAGGGGTAGCAGTGTGGCATGGCTCTACATTTAACATGTCGGGCGATGCTATGATAAGAGATAACAATGCAATGTCTCCAGGTATGTTTGCAGGTGTTCACATGCGTGGCGAAGGTGGTGGCGTTATTATGCGCCATCATGACAGTATATTTAATATGAACGGCGGCTATATACAAGATAATGAGGCCACATATGGCGGCGGCGTAGCTGTTGAGGGCTACTTTACAACGACGGGTGGCACGCCTACATTTTTCCCAGCAGGTACCTTTACCATGACCAATGGGACAATCCGCAACAACACAGCCCGCAGTAACGGCGGCGGCGTGCATGTCAATCTGCATAACTCAAGGTTTATAATGCATGATGGCACAATATCTGGCAACCGCGCAACACACGGGCGCGGTGTGGCCGTGGCAACCGGTGCGAGATTTGACATGCATGATGGTGTTATTTATAGAAACCGGTACAATGCCAGCAATGTGATTGGTACTATTGGCTTTGGCGGCGGTGTTAGTGTAATGGGCGTGCATGAGACTAACCGCTCTACCTTCAACATGCACGGCGGCACAATAGGCAGTACAAACTTGTTGTTTGCGAATCAAGCCCTTTCCGGCGGCGGTGTACATGTCGGGACTGGCGGATGGCTTTATATGAACAATGATGCGCTTATTGTGGGTAATTTGGCAAACAATGGCGGTGGTGTTACTGTAACGGGTGTTTCCGCCGGTGCAGGCAGTATGCCGTCTGTGTTTAATTTCCAATCTGGCAGAATCCTTAACAACATAGCCAATGAATCAGGCGGCGGTGTGAATATTACAAGCCAGGGCCGGGCGTTTATGATGGTTGAAGAAGCGGAAATTACAGCCCAACTAGCAAGTGGTTTGTCGGTTGAATTACAAAGTTACATTGATTACTATATTGGTGATGCACCTTATATGGTAGGCTATTATGACTATCTCAATTCGGCTCCGTTTGAAATGGCATTACTTGATTTTGCTGCGTTAAGCTTGCAAGCACAAGAGGCATATGCGACCATAAACGCTTCGGGAGCAAACGGTGTCGCAATGATAAGCGGCAATAATTCTCTCGGTACAGGAGCCACACAAGGCGGCGGAGGAGTATTTTTAACTGTGCAAGCCGCAACCTTATTCCGTATGGATGGCGGTATCATAGGCGGCGATACGGCGGCACTTGGTAATACATCAGCCAACCACGGCGGTGGTGTGTTTGTTTCGGGCTCTGCAAGATTTGAGATGAGGCCCGGTGAAGACACAGGCGGCGACCCGATTTATGGTAGGATTATAGGCAATACCGCCGCGCAAAACGGCGGCGGGGTGTATGTGTTCTCATTGCTTCCATTGCCCGGCAGCCCACCATCTACATTCATTATGTCTGCCGGTGTAATAGGCGGTGACGCAGATGATGGCGAGGGTAACACGGCAGTAAACGGCGGCGGTGTACATGTAGCTGGCGGCGCATTGTTTGAAATGCGAGCAGATATAGATGCAAACAACGACCCAACAAGAGGCACAATCAGTGGAAACACGGCAACAGGCACAACCAGCACTTGGCCGGACGCAAGCGGCGGTGGCGGGGTGCATGTTGTGGGTGCTAACTCAAGCTTTAATATGTACGCCGGGCTTATAGACAGTAACGAAGCTGCACATGGCGGCGGGGTGCTTGTACGGGATAATGCAAACTTCAACTTGCGTGGAACAGGAAATAAAACCATCACTCGCAACAGTGCAACATGGGGCGGTGGTGTGTGGACAGCGTGGGTATATGGTAGTGCATCCCCCGATACCTCTCATATGACTATGGCAACTGGTGCAAATAACCTCCACATCACTCACAACACAGCAGCCCAAAGAGGCGGCGGTATCTTCACAATGGCCGCTGAATATGCAGACCCTCTAACCCGTACCTCCGGCACAAATATTGCGTATGGCAATCTTACGCTGAACAGTGTCAATTTCAGCAATAATAGAGCCAGCCATAGGGAGTTTTCACCTGCGAATGCCCTTGATGTCTTGCCCAACACTCTATGGAATACCATTAGCGCAGATATCCATCCGATAAATAACTATGACATCAACTTCATAGGCCGAGGGTTTGAGTTGCCTCTTACCGGTGGGCTAGGTTCACCATCCATGATTATGCTTACTATAATCGGTACGATGCTCTTGGTAGGTGCCATCCTTGGTGCAGTTGTCATTAAAAACCGTAGAGGCCGGTTGGCTTATGCAACAAATAACTATGTAACCAGAGGTAGTTTGGGTGATGGTAGGGATACCAATCCAATGAGAGCCAAAACACACTTTAACAAAGTCCGTAGACATCCTTTAAGCATGTTTTGGCGAAAGTAAAGCATAAGTTTATATTTGCCTACTGCCCTATAGGATAAAATCAGCCCCGGTATATGCCGCCCTGCATTCTATGAAAAAGCGGCTTTACTGCCCACCGCTATGACATGAACATGTGGAGCAATATACCGGGGCTGAATTTGTTTAGACCGTGGTATAGGATGATAACGCAATCATTCAAATTTTACATAAAGAAGCTGGCACTTGCGGTGCTTTGTATCAGGAGGCGTTACAATGTCTATGAGAAGGTATTCGGTTTTATTGTTTGCACTGACGCTGGTGCTATCTTTGTTTAGTCCTATGGATGTGAGAGCATCTTCCCCTAGAGGAATACCCACATCAGGTGGAAATAGAAATACCACCTGGATTGAAATCCCGCTGCAAGCGGGATATTCCATCCGTGGGCTAACCGCCATAGAAACATTAGGGCGGCCATCGGGTACCTTGTCTGACTTTGCAGCGGCAATGGAAAGCTACGCTGGTACGGATACTATCATTTTTGCGGTAAATTACTTTTATGCATATGGAGGGCCTAATGCCTATAGGATTATCGGCGGCATTGTATCCCAGGGCAATATAGTAAATCACAGTTACTTCAACTGGGGTGCCGGCTTTAATGCTGCCAATGAGTTTTCATTATTTGATGGGACCATCCATAATGAGGCACTGTTTGACTTGAATAATAACCAATTAGATATTATAACGGCTTTTAATCCTTATCCTCATTTGATACAGGATAATGTACGGCTTCCCATTGAACCCTTCCCTGGTGTTACACAGGCTTGGTTAGACGGGCGTGTTCAGCGGGCATTCATGGGCCAACGGTCAGACGGTACCTTCGTGGTAGGCAATATATCTGGAGCCAATATGCAAGAGGTACAAGATGTGGCTATATATTTTAACCTGGTTAATGCAGTAAACATCGACGGCGGTGCGTCTGCCGGGATATGGCGTAATGGGAGCTACATCACACGCCCTGGAAGACAGCTTGCATCGGTTATTTTTATTACTAATAACCAGGAGGCGGCACTAGCATCAACGCCTACACAGTCAACTGGAGAAATAACTGTTACCATAGATGGGGAAACTGTGTTGTTTGAAGACCAGCACCCCATAATCCACAATGGAAGAACCTTAGTGCCGGTGCGGGGGGTGTTTGAGCATCTTGGCTTTGATGTGGTTTGGGATCGTGCTGCTCGCCAGGGTACCCTAACACGAGACGATGCTGTAATTGTAATTACCATCGGCAGCTACACATTTACCACAAATGGCGTAGTTTATGAGTTGGATGTGCCGGCGCAGATAATAGGTGGTAGCACCATGCTGCCATTACGAGCGGTATTAGAGAGTGTCGGGTATGACTTAGATTGGGACCGCAATACGCGGACTGTGGAGATTACGTCTGGTAGTTAAAAGGATATCCCCTCGCTGTGTCAACTATAAATATATATTTCATGGGGCGTGTTATGAAAAGATATCTGTCTATTTTATGTTTAATGGTAGTTGTGCTGGCTGCTTTATCAGCTTGCCACGAAATTCAAGGAGCAAGCAATCTTGCCATAGAGCCACAATCAGCATATGAGGTCAATACCGAATATGAAAATACCCAAGACATAGCTACGGAAGCTATTAATTGGCAGGATGCATATTCCTATAAGCTGCGTTACTATGCACGGTTATCTATTGCTACAGGTACGAACGAAGCAGAGTGGCGGTTTATACTCCACGACATAAACCAATACGGAATACCAGAGCTGATATTAGTTATGGCTTATGACAACGGGTATGTAGACTATCGCTCTGTATATGGAATTGTAGATGGTAGCGTTACCCGACTAAAAACGGCTTTACCCGTTGGGATGGATAGAGGAATGCTGATACCTCCGAATGGCAGTTCCGGGATTATCCGAGTACAATACGGTGGTTATATTGCTCGATATACTAAGCTTAATCTTTCCGGAGCCACGCTTGCCCCTGTTGTTAATGGCGATGCAGTAAGAGCAATTGATTCATTCCGCGTAAATGCATATCCAGTCACCGAAGAAGAGTTTGAGTATATATTCGGCAAACATGATGAGAGAAATTGGCTTGCATTGCATGAAATCACCGAGGACAATATACGTGATATTATATGGGGATGGTATTCAACCACTGGCTCATAAAATTCTGTACAGTGACTGATGAAGTCATCCGTAGCATTACAAATCAACAAGGCAAAAATCGAACATATCATCCAAATATCCGTTCTTGACAAATCCATCCTCCATGGCTACAATATCCATGGAAGGTGGATTTACTTATTTGCAAAGAAAGGAAGTGAGACAAATGTAAAATAAAGAAAAGTCATTTATAGCATGACTTGACAGATATTTTAGAGTAGTGTACATTTCCACACCGTAAGACCCCAACAGCAATACTACATAAAAATTGATAATGATTGGCTTCATCCCTCCCTACCCCGTGCCTAGTAATTCGGCACATACAGCAATCTAAGAAGAATATAACATAGAATAAATAAACCAAAACGATTAACAACTACTTTCAAAGGGGTCTTGTAAAAACCAAAAGAGAGACGCACACAGCAATCTATTACATATAAAATTATAGATTTTTTGATTCAATCCCATGTAATCGCGTCTCGTAAAAACAAAGAAAGATGCCAACAGCAACCATACATATTTAAAATTAAAATTTTTAATTAGAGATTATGGCATCTTGAAAAGCTAAGTAGAAAGGCTCACACAGCAACTCAAATAATTTCTAATGCATAAAAAGATATATATTTATAAGAGCCTTGTATAAACATAAATGCAGAGGTAGCTCAACTGGCAGAGCAAAAGCATATTAATGCGCCTGGTATAAGGCGCTAACAGCAAGTTAAAAGGGAGCTTTGTGTTATGGGTTCGAATCCCATTCTCTGTACTTGTAAGACACGCACAGCAACAAACAGGTCTGGACTTTTAATCCAATAATCTAAGTGTCTTGTATTATATGTTTCAATTTTTCACACCAGGCATCTCTCCTTTAATAAAGGCGCATACAGCAATCTTTAAAAATCAAATGTGGTGATAACACTCTGCGCCTTGTTCAATCAAAATAACTCTTAAATCCCAATCAGACGCAAACAGCATCCAAAATAAAAAGCCTACCCAGGCTTTATTTTGTAGCGTCTTGAAACCTATTTATAGCATAATAAGGAGGAACAAAAATGGATTTATTCACTGACGCATTACAAGAAACATTAAATCACGATACTCAATTTAGCTCCAGCATTACCGAAAACGGAGCACTTGGGTATTGCAGCACAGGCAAGGCACTCCTTGATTTAAACTTCAAGGTCGCAAGCCTGCGCGATGCCAACGAAGAAACGATTGTTGACCTATTCATGAAAGCGTTATACGAGCATAAGCTATACGCCATTAAATGGCTGTTCTATGCGCGTGACGTAAGAGAGGGTTTAGGCGAGCGTAGGCTGTTCAGGGTTATTTCTAAACATCTTTCTCAGCATAACCCAGAAGTATTAGTAAATCTAATTCAACATATCCCCGAGTATGGCCGATGGGATGATATGTGGGAGTTCCTTGATACCCCATATGCCTCATATGTTATGGGGCTCGTTACCCACCAACTGGCTAAAGACGAAGTTGACATGCTTCATAAGGATTCGATATCCCTATTGGCCAAGTGGCTTCCAAGCACCAACGCAACATCAAAGCGCACTCTCTCAAAAGCATTTCAAATAAGGCAGCACCTTGGTCTAAACGAGAAGGCATACCGCAAAAAGCTCTCGCGGATGCGTGATTATCTCAAGGTTGTCGAAGTCTATATGTCTCACAACCAATGGGGTGATATCAACTACGAAGCTGTACCTTCCAGGGCAAATCTGATTTATAACAACGCCTTCCTCCGTCATGATGAGGAAAGGCGCAAGGAGTTTTTAAGTGCATTAGAACGAGGGGAAGCAAAGATTAATTCATCTGTGTTGTTCCCCCATGACATAGTTCACAGCTATACAGCAAAAAGCCATTGGCAGGTAAGTTTAAAACCCTACGATGCCGCTCTTGAAGGTATGTGGCGCAACCTACCCAACATAGTTAATGGGGTTGGAAATACTATGGTTGTGGCTGATGGCAGTGGCAGCATGGATACTGGTGTTGGCGGAACCAATGTTACGGCCCTGTCTATTGCCAACGCACTCGCAATCTACTTTGCCGAAAGTAGCAGTGGGCAGTTCAAGGATAAGTACATAACCTTCAGCGAAAGCCCCCAGTTGGTTGACTTCAGCCAATGCGGAAGTCTTCGTGAAAAGATTGAGGTTGCACTTAGGCATGACGAGGTTGCCAACACCAATATCGAAGCTGTATTTGACTTGATTCTTAAAACAGCAATCAGAAAAAATATGGCCCAATCAGAGCTTCCCCAAAACATCTTGATTATATCCGACATGGAGTTTGATGGATGCGTGCAAGCTGATAAAAATAGCAAGCTAAGCCAAAGGCTGTTTGAGAGCATCGGTGCAAAATATGCAAAGCATAGTTATAAGCTACCGAGGCTTATCTTCTGGAATGTAAACAGCCGCACTGGCACCATCCCCATAATCGAAAATGACCTGGGCGTTGCATTGGTATCTGGCTTCTCTGTAAACATAGCAAAGATGGTCTTAAGCGGAGAGCTTGACCCTTACAAGTGCCTGATAGAGCAGCTACTAAGCGAAAGATATGCACCAATTGCTGTATAAAGGTCATGTAAATACAAAGGCGGTACAGCATAGAAAGGTAAAACCCTATGCTGTACCGCATTGCTCTTCTTTACATAGGTTCAAAGAAATTATATGCCATTGACCATGCGATTTTCTTGTAAGTCATTAGGAGGGACTAGAATGGAAACAAAGTATTTTAATGCAACAGCTTCGTCAGATAGCAGCTATGTAATTGCCAGGAGGAAAGAATGCTCCCCCGAAACAATTTACGGTTTACTCAATACAGAAACTAATCGCAAGGACATCGAAAATAGCTGGGAGTTTAAATCACTGGGAAACACACTCACCGTTGACCAAGTATTAGAAGAGATAGCTGATAGGCTTTTCAACCCACATTATCAAGAAATGAAACTGGATGGATGGCTTGTCTGTGCCGAGGCGTTCAGCAGCGAGAGCGGAGACGAGATTGAGTCAATCATCTGTAATTACATAGAAATAAAGGAAAATGATATGTTCAAGATGGGTGGCTTCAGCTAATGGAGATATCCGCCAATGATTTTATTGTCACGAAGCTAAGAGAGCGGGACCCCAATCTTAATGAAGAAGAACTTAGGTGGAAACTCAGCAGGCTAGACAAGGATGCCATATTAAAGCTTGTAAGCGCAGTATATAAACTATGTGTTGGAGGTATAAAGGATAGTGCAAAAAAATGAAACAGCAGATAATGTAATTCAGTTCCCAGAGGCAAGCAGCGAAACACCTGAAACTAAACAAGAGGCGGGAAAGAAGGCTCCCATTGATTATAGTAAGTTTCCCAAGATAAGAAATAGAAAAGATGCCAGAGCCTTAGAAAAAGTTCTGCGCAGGTCAGGAAAAACAAAGCAAGAAATCAACGATATTATAGGGATATCCAAGATGTTAACCAAGTCCTATGATGCGGAAGGCTCAATGCAATCTAAGCAGTTTCTTACCGAAGGTGAAATGGTAAAGCTCAACGCCGACAAGATGCTAAGTTATCCAGATTGGGATAAGCGCCAAGAAGCCTATAAGAAGTTCGTACAAGCCAACATTGATACAATCTTTATCGTAAAATACATAGATGGGCATACTGACAAACCTGGAATCGTCTCTCTTATAGATGAAAACGATACAGTATCACCCTGGAACTTTAGCGATGCGGATCTGTTGGTTTATGACATGAACGATAAGACATTCAAAGAAATGTGGTTAATCGAAGAAACTAAATAAAACCATAAAGGAGAGAACCATGGATATAGTTATTCAAAGCATACTAATGATATTGGAAACATACATAGTCTTCTTGGTTGCAGGGCATGTTGTAGGGGCTTTTGCATTTATATTCAGCTATGAGCTTCCATATTTAATCGAATCAACCAAAGCAGACTGTCTAATAAAAAAATGGTTGATGATTTTGTTCGCCCCCATTTGCTTCGGGTTATGCAAGCTGGCCATCTGGCGAGAGCGAAACAAATTTATAGCAAGGAAATAAGATTATCACATACAAAAGGGAGAGTATTATGCAGATACATATAAATAGCTACAGCCCCGATGTAATTACATATACCATTGAAATCATTCAAGGCAATCAAAAGAAAATCCAACAGATGCAAACACTTCCCATAGTAATAGCACAGCAATTTCAAAGCATAGCCCTTCAATTTGCGCGTGACCCCAGGCCCTGCTCTGTAAAAGTCTCATGGCAAGATGAGTTCTGGTCACAGATTGACCATGTATATGTTAAACGCGAAAGATATGTTTGTTTTGAAAACATTCCATACGGAGATATACATGAAAGCAAAATCTGAAATAAAGCAACCTGAGCGTAAAGCGCTATCGACTGAGTGACAGGCAAGAACAATCGGAGAGTTCTATTGTGTGTGCCTTGCTATATACACAATCGAATTACATGAAATTGATAAACAAAAGCTAAACTCCTATCCAGGTATACACATAGAAGATGAATCTTTCATCTTCCACTCTACAGACAATACAGTGAAATTTGCCCTGGTCTGGTTTGAAGAAAGCAAAGAACTGTGGGGCGCAATGGCAATCTATGATCCTAAGACACAGCAGACGATATTATACGAAGGGTACGAGCAGCTATCCCATCCAGAGCCAAGTAAGTATATCGCATGTATTTTTAACAAGTGCTTTGAAATAGTCACGGGAGATAGGTTCTGCGGAACAACCACCACAATACAGCAAGAATACATAATCCCCACATCACAAGAATGGAGAGATGCAATGGTAAAATTATTTGACGAGTAGGTGAAAAAATATGTACGCATTAAAAGACGAAGGCGAAAGAATTGATTATGGCGAAGGAACTGCAATACGGGAGCCAACCACTGGTAAAGGCGATATGTACTCTCTCCCTTCCGCAGCCATACTAAGACTATCAAGACATTGCGAACTGGGTGCCAATAAATATGGCCGACGTAATTATATGAAGGGTATGCCGGTGTCCCGCTTTATAGACTCAGCACTGCGGCATCTCTTTAAATATTTGGATGGAATGGACGACGAAGACCATCTTGCGGCCGTAGCCTTTAATGTGCTTGGAGCAATGCAAATGGAAATGAGAAACCCCGATATGCAAGACATCCCAGAGCGAAAGGATAAAGAGGTATATAACTATGGCACGTAAACTTACGATTCTTGTAGATATAGACGATGTTTTATTGGACTTACAGCCACACTGGATAGGAGCCCTTAACAGCACCCACGGCACCAATGTAAAAGAAGAAGAAATAGCAACCTGGGAAATAGCCGATTTCTTTCCAATGCTATCAAAGGAAGAAGTGTTTGCTCCAGTGATGAGCAATGACTTCTGGGCCACTATCTTACCGACAGAAGATGGCCAGTGGTTTGTACAGCAAGTATTAAACGATGGGCATAGGATAAAAATTGCTACGGCATCACTTTACGAAACACTGCCATCAAGGATGGAGAGATTTCTAAAGTTATATCACATGCTTTCCTGGCGCGATGTAACTGTTACATACGATAAGCAAGATATCAAAGGCGATATGCTTATAGACGATGCAATCCACAACTTAATCGGCGGCGAGTATTCAAAGATACTTATGAACAAACCATACAACGCCGCTATTGATATAACGGGGCTAGACATGACAAGAGTGCAATCGCTAAGAGTCGCTTACGGCATTATCAGAAGTATGGCAGAGGCCGCATAACCATTCGCATTACTACAACGCAAAGGAAGTGGTATAAATTCAAAAGGCAATTCTATATACAACACACTGCCCCCGATGTGCAGTATTAAAAGAGAAACTAGACGCTAAAGGAGTGGAGTATGAGATTATCAGTGACGAACAAACAATGCTTACCAAGGGAATCACCCATGTTCCTGTCCTTGAGGTAAACGGCGAACTCTTAAATTTTACACAGGTAATTGAATACATGCGTGAAGGCGGGGTGTGATGTGAATATTCCAATAAAAATGAACAAAGATTTTGAAAAAGCTCTCATGGCATTACATGAGAAATACGGTGAAGATTTTGAAATACTCAATGGGATTCATGAATCACAGCTTAACTTCTCCGATTTTATTGACGGGTTTATTGATAAGCCTGTTGCAGATGTCACAATAGACGCAAACGCGAACGCCTCCAATAAAGATATTCGCAGCCTTTTAACCGAAAAAAACAAATCCCATGATAAGCTGTTCGCACTGAATAAAATATTTTATGAGATGAAAAAGAAGTATAACCTGCGTACCGCCAAGGAATGGCTCGAAGCGGAGTACAGTGGTGGTTTTTACTTACACGATGCTTGGTCAACAACCTACATACCATACTGCTATGCCTACGATGTATCCCGCTTAGCAACGGAAGGGCTGTTCTTCTTAAAGAACTATAATAACCAACCGCCAAAACATCTCCTAACCTTTGTAGACGATATGATTGAGTACATAAGCTATATGAGCAACCGAAGCTCCGGGGCCGTAGGTTTACCCAACATACTTATATGGACATATTATTTCTGGAAAAAAGATTGTGAAGCAAATTACTATATCAAAAACCCTGACTATTACATTAAACAGATGTTTCAAAAGCTAATCTATAGACTAAACCAACCCTTCATGCGTATAGACCAATCAGCCTTCGTAAACTTCTCAATCTTTGATAGAAACTATATAGAGGCATTGTTTGGCGGCATGAAGTATCCAGATGGTACATATGTAATCGACGAAGTTGAAAATATCATCAAGCATCAGAAAATCTTCATGGGAGTTGTATCCGCAATTAGAGAAGAGAATATGTTTACGTTCCCTATACTTACATATTCATTACTCTATAAAGATGGCAAGTTCCTTGATGAAGACTTTGCAAGATGGTGTTCAAACCATAACACTACATGGAATGACAGTAACTTCTTTATCAGTGGCGATGTTACAAGCCTATCAAACTGCTGTCGGCTCTTATCGGACACAAGCAAACTAGACGCTTTTATCAACTCCATCGGGGGGACAGCTCTCTCCGTTGGCTCCATAAAGGTTAATACAATAAACCTAATGAGGATGGCCATTGAATCGGAATGTGACGAGAAAAAGTATTTGACACTCCTTCGGAAGCGCACCATTCTATGCTGCAAAGCCTTGGATACCATACGGGGCATTATTAAGCGCAATATCGAAAAAGGGCTACTGCCTACCTATCAAGATGGCGCGGTCGAGCTGGCAAAGCAATACTGCACCATCGGCATTCTTGGGCTGTATGAAGTAGTCGAAGCCTTTGGGTATATCGACACGGACGAGTTCGGATATATATACTACACAGATAAAGGAATGGCCTTTGCAAAAAAAATATTCGCGGTTCTCAACGAGATTAAAGACGGATTCACAAACGAGTACTCATTCAACATAGAAAGCGTGCCGGCAGAAAGGGCTGCCATCATCCTCTGTCAAAAAGATAATGTGTTGTATGATTTAAGGGATAAGTTTATCTATTCAAACCAATGGATTCCTTTGTCGGTTAAGTGCTCAATCCAGGAAAAGCTTCGTGTGTCCGCCATATTAGATGTTAAATGTTCAGGCGGGGCCATTGCTCATATAAATCTGGATTCCAACTTCCCCAACACCGATGCGGCGTGGGATATGTTAAACATTATAGCGGAATCAGGGGTTATTTACTTTGCCTTCAATACAAGAATATTTGAATGTGAAAATCACCATGGTTTTATCGGTACAGATTATTGTCCTATATGCGGAGCGCCAGTATATGATACCTACCAACGCATAGTTGGCTATTTAGTACCCGTCAGAGCCTACTCTAAAGAAAGGCATCGTGAGTTTACAATACGGCAGTGGTATGAGTACGCATCCATGGTACACGAATGATTGTAAAGCAGATTATTGACGAAGATTTTGCTAACTATAAAACCCCGTCCATGGTGATTATGTTTCCGAGGTGCTCATGGAAATGCGGAGAGGAAATATGCCACAATGCAGAGCTTGAAAACATGCCGGATATTGAAATCAGTATCGAAGCCATTATACGGCGCTTTACATCAAATGTAATAAGCACTGCGTTGGTCTGCTCCGGGCTTGAGCCCTTTGATTCATACAATGATTTAATAATGCTGGCAAGAGCGTTCCGCAAAGAATCCCATGAGCCGATTATTATTTATACAGGTTATACCGAGGAAGAACTATCGCAGTACACGGATTTGTACGGCATCAAAAATGTAATAATCAAATATGGTAGGTTCATCCCAGGGCATCAGTCACACTTCGATGATGTCCTGGGGGTGAAGCTTCCCAGTGATAGCCAATATGCACGGCATATAAGTTAGATGAGCATAATGGACATGAGGAGTAATAAAGTGCCACATAGTTTAAAAATGGTAAGGATGAAAGGCACGGAAGCACGTATAGTCCTTGATGCATTAAAGGCCAATAACGGCTACTGCCCTTGCTCTATTATTAAGAACGAAGACACAAAATGCCCCTGCAAAGAATTTAGGAAGCAAGCAGACCCTGGTGAATGCCGATGCGGGCTTTATACAAAAACAGAGGAGTGAATAAATGGATATAGAAAATTTGACCGATTCAGACCCAAGTGCTATAGTGCGGCCTGCTTCGGATGGCACTGAGCCGTCGCTGGCAGTTGAAGTGGTTAGGATAAATAACGACTTGCCACTACCTACATATCAAACAAAAGATTCCGCAGGGGTGGACCTGTACGCCGCTGTAAAAAAAGAGATTGTTATTCCATGCGGAGGCAGATCACTAATCCCTACCGGTGTGCGGGTTGCTATCCCTAACGGCTATGAAATGCAGATTAGACCGCGCAGTGGGTTGGCCGTTAAATATGGAATATCAATTTGCAACACCCCTGGTACTATTGATGCCGACTACAGGGGAGAAGTGGGAGTTATTCTAATTAATCATGGTGATACGGCCTTCATCGTCAAGAGAGGAGATAGGATTGCACAGGCCGTTTTTAGTAGAGTCCACCAGGCTGTCTTGGTCGAAGTGGCAGAGTTAAATGCAACGGACAGGGGCACAGGTGGGTTTGGCAGCACAGATATTACGTAAGGAAAGTAGATGTATGTTTGCGTGAAAATTAAGATGTATTCTCAGCATGAATACATGGTAAGACTAAACCAAAGCATACGGAGATGATAATAATTAATAAAAAAAAGAAATGCCTTATTTTAATCAGTATTATATTTGGGTCAATATTACTGATGCTTCACTTCACGTATTTTGAATCCAAAATGCAGATGGTCGAACATCAAAACCAATTCAATAGGCTAAGGAAAGAAGCACAGCCAATACTACTCCAGCAACCAGGAGTTCAAGCAAGATTCGTTTTCGCCATGGACACCATTAATTACGCATCATTATTAAGTGTGATAAGCAATGGAGTGTACATACGCAGTGACGCTACGGCCCCTAACCCGATTACAAATTATAAGGATGATGCCTATGAGGTAAGTGAGGCAGAGCCAATCTTCCTAGATATACCGCTATCAGAGGAATTGCAGCTCTATACAATGCAGCTAAGTGAAGAGTTTAATGTTCCATATGACTTGCTCTTTGCGATAATGTTTGTTGAAAGTACCTTCCGCCCCCATGTAATCAGCAGAACACGCGATTACGGAATAATGCAAATCAACAGGGTCAATCATGGTTGGCTTCGGGAACAGCATGGAATAACGGATTTTCTTTGCGCGGAACAAAGCATATTAAGCGGTACCATAATGATATCTGCCCTCATCGAGCGATACGAAGACTTACATAAAGCTTTAATGGCCTATAATATGGGCAGCGCCGGGGCAAGGCGAAGATGGAAGCAAGGTATTTATACATCTACTTATTCAAAAAGAGTTATAGAAATTATGAACAGCTACATCCAACAAAGAAAACAAATACTACTAGAAAGGGAGAAAGAGACTATTGAGCATTATTGAAAAAATCTATAATTATTTTATAGCTAAGCAGTTAAATATCGTAGAGCGTTCGCAAAAAGCGTTAAACGTATTATCAAAGAAGTCTGCCAAGGCGCTTGATTTAGTAACTGCCACCATCAACAGCCTTGATGCAATCAACGCCGAAATCCAAACCACAATGGATGACATCGCGCGGCATAGAAACGAGCTACAGCAAACGGAAACAGCCCTAGCAGGAACACGGGAAACCAATGAAAGGATTGCAAACCGTTTTAGAAACCTAATCGAAGCAGAGTAGTAAGGAGATAACTAAATGGATGAGAGTATATTAAATATGTTAGCGGGTATGGATGATGATAGCAATGGCGGAGGAGGCCCTTTGGCGGCGTTACTCCCTTTATTGCCAAGCTTATTGCCAGGGCTGCTAAAAACCATCGTAGGCGACCCAGAGATGATGCAAGAGATAATCAGCAATACCGTGGGGCAATATAAACCTGTTATATATGCCGTTCTTAATGAAATTCTTGTGGCCTATGAAGATTATGCTGGCAACGAGCGCATACCCAACGCCCATGCAAAAGTTAAATGGAATACATATCAAGCCTATATCAAAGCAGGATTCTCCGAGGAGCAGGCAATGGTATTCCTGGTTAACGCTGATGCGGCCAGTAAAGGAGTTCTCGCCCAGACAGCGCGGATTGTAGGTTCCGCAGTGACTACATAGGATAGGCATAAAAGAATAGTGAAGCACGTACAATGGACTGTTACAATTGGCTAACAGTCCATTTTTAATGTGGAAAATTATTGACTTGACTTTTTACGTGTGTTATAAGGTATGTGTTCTATAAAAATATTTTTGGAGAGATGACCATGGCTATTACCTCTAATCTAAAAGCTTATCCTGTATCCTGGTTGGTAGACAGGCGAAAAGAAGGCAACATTAACACTGATATCTCACTTCAAAGACAAGCCGTATGGAGTCATCTGAATCAAAGCAATCTTATTGCAGCAATACTAAACGGTGTCCCGATTCCCAACCTATGGCTTGAGAAAGCTGGCAAAAAAGGCGGTATGCTAAATTATAATGCGATAGATGGAAAACAACGCACACTTACCCTCGCGGCTTATCTTGCCGATGCCTTTCCTTTGTCTGCAAAAATGCGTTATACAACTGCCGACGAAATTGATATTGTTGGTAAAAAATTTTCCGAGCTTGATAAGTCATTGCAACACAAACTTATGGACACCCAGTTATCCATTACTGTATTTGAGCCAATGACAGCCGAAGAACGTGCCCTGGTATTTTTCATGGGCAATCAAAGTGTTCCCCTAACAAGCATCCATTATCTGCCGGTTGTGTTGGGCGAAACTGTAATGGATAAGCTCAACGAATTATGTAGGCACTCATTTATTGATGATAAGGTAAAATTAACGGCACCCGCTCTTCGTAAGCGTGATGATTTGAAAATCATTGTGCATTACATGGTAATAAAGTCAGGTCGTGATATCGGTTTCGCCGGTAAGCAAATACTTTCATTCTGTGATTTGATTAAATCTGGAGACGAACCTATAAATGAAGAGGAAATTATCAAAATTTTGGATTATCTTAATGAGGCAATACCAAAGAAACGGCACTATTTACGTTTAACCCATGTCCCTACCATTATGTACGTGGCGCAATTAGCCATAGAGAAAGGCATGAACCCAGAAGAACTGGGCAATAGACTGGAAAATTTCTTTGCTGGTGATATTGATGAGTATAAAGCTGCCGGTCTTCAGGGGAGTTCAAAGAAGTCGAACATCCAAACCAGGGTAAACATTATGAAAGAAATATTAAATTAACAGATGCCAATTGACTTTTAAATTAAATAGCCATGTTGTATATTTATGCAAGTCCAGTAATAGGATGATGGAATAATTCCTCATCCTATTTGCTGTTATGAAGGAGAGTGCAATATGTATAATGAAGACACAAAAAACAATTTTATGACTACCCTTGAAACGCCCGGATTAAAAACGATGTATAGTTCATTATTTAAGAGAGCTGCGCCATATGAAACTGAACTTGGTAAAGACATCCTCGCTTTTGACGCAAATGAATGTGCCAACTTGCTTATTAGTCTTAATCCTAAATCCGTTAGACATATAGGGTCTCTTAAAAGCCAGTTTGGCAGGTACACAGACTGGGGCAAACTGGTCGGCATTACGCAAAAAAACTATTGGCTTGTAGTCCCTCAAGATGAAGATTTTGCTAAAGCCGCCTTTTACAGCCGATATGTTAAAGACTTAAATGAGCTATCAATGGTGATTGATATTGGGCTTTCTGTGCCCTATGACAAATATCTGATATATCTGCTTTACATGGGAATAATGGGGGAGAACTTTGCAGAGTTATCTCATGTGAAAGATGATGATGTGGATAAAATTAATGGGGTAATAACAATTTCAAGGGGCATGTTCCGCATTGGAGAGCCCCTGCTTAATGTTATAGCAAGCAATGAATACTATAAGGAAACTAAGAAAAGAGCCGAAGAGTCTCCATACTTCATTAAACCATATAAGACTAAGAACTTATTTAATGAGCCCATTGGCTACCAGCATGTGTCTCGTGTAATCGGTAAGTTAAATCATGGATTCAACCAAACAAAGCCAGAAACCATGAAACAATTTACTCCCATGACAATCTGGCGGTCAGGGTTATTTAATGCCCTGTACCAGATCGAACAAGTCAAAGGAGTGGTTACTGGCGACGACTTTAATGTTGTCAGCGATGAATATGGCAATAAAAATAGTTACAGCTCCTATATGCCGGATTATGAACTATTTAAAAGAGTCTTTTGGAGTAGAAATATTAATCCCCATTAGTATTTCCACTACACCCCGTAGACCCCTGCGTGTTAATCAGCAGGGTTTTCTAATTCATTCAATTTTTCAAACTCGTTTATTACACTTAAGATAATCACAATCTGGTCATCCTTCAGATGTGACAACTTTAACTCAATTTTATCCGATAGCCCTAAAAGATAATCGGCTGATACACTAAAATATCTACATAGCCTTATCAGTACCTCGGCCGATGGATAAATTGCAGCCTGTTCGTATCTCGACACTGTTGCCTTTGATACGCCTAATATTTCGGCTAACTCGTCTTGAGTTATTCCTTTGCTTTTTCGCAGTGTTTTTAACCGCATCCCAAATATACTCACAGTATCACCTCGTTGCATGTGAGTATACTTTTGCAAGAAACACTTTAACGTAACACACTACTCATATTTGACGCGGCGATTATGCATAACCACATATAACATAAATGGGATGTCAGAGAAAAATAAAGCTGCCCATAGAAGCATAGGCAGCTTTTAACGTTGACAGGGGATGTTTAACCGGTTGGTCTTAGTCGTAATCTTGGTCATTATCGCTATCTTGGCATTGGCCGTTATCTTGATTTTGACAGGCATCAGGGCTCGCACTGTCGATTACAGCCATCACTGGGTCTCCATGAACACCACCACCGGGGCTCGCAAGAACAACTGTGTTAAAGCTTAATACTAATGCAATTACTAAAACTAAGCACACAAGTCTTTTCTTCATTCAATTACACCTCCTTCCCGCATTCCGCTAAGAATATTACTGATTATTTCTGACATTTCCAATGCCCGTGTCTTAAACCCCCGTCCTTTTGCCCTATAGAAGTCTCTTAAAAATACAGCGTAGTCCAATGCCGGGTTGAAAATCTTATTTGTAAGTAAGAAGGTTAGTATCTTCTTATCTAAATGCTTAACGGTCTCTTCATTCGGTGAAATTAGAATCTTGAGTGCTTCAAACATAACGGTATAAACCTCATTATCCTTTGATTGATGTATTCCATCCGCAAGCATTTCAGTACACGCTAAGGAGTTACCCATTCCGATTAAACTACGGATTTTAAGATAGAGTGCTTCCAAGTAATAAGCGTTCCCCTTAGGAATGTACAAGATTGCATTGTCCAAGTATTCAATAGCCCTACTCCATTTATTTGCTGTGTGATACATATAGCCATAGTTAATCAAAACCATACCCATACGAATCTTAGTATCTTCATTTGCCTTAGCTTTGTAATCTATCAATGCAATTGCGTAGGCTTTGTCTAACAAGTCCTTAGCTCTTTGAAGATGCCCTGTACTTGCATAGATAGCTCCAAGTGAATTGTATAGTTGAAATTCTGGTACATTGCTATGACCAACGGATTGCAGCTTACAGGCTTCTTCTAAGAAGTTAGCCGCAAGCGCAGTACGCCCAAGCTCTTCATAGCAAATCGCAATATTGAAATAGAGGGTTACGCTCTTTTCCAATCCACATTTCATTAGGTCATAGGACTTTAGATAAAAATCAAGCGCTTTCTGATGCTGCTTACACCGGACATTATATGTGCCTTGATTGTAATAATAGTGGTATCGTTGTATGTCGCTTAAATCAGCCAAGCAATTTTCAAAGACATCTATAATAGCCTTAGATTCTTCAAGCTCATTCAATCCAAGTAATAGTCGGCACTCGAACAGCAAAAATAATGTGTTAAGCTCTTTATCATGCGGTATTAACTTGATAACAGACAACTTCGAGCGTGCTTTATTCGCCGCTTCCCAATCGCGTTCACTGATAACGTCATACCATATATAAAGTAGCTCCCTAAACGCTGGACGTTCCGAGTCACGCAATGGCAAGATTTCTACATCTAATGCTATCTTTATCGCAAGAAGAGTTTCATAAGGGCAGTCTTGATGCCCAAGTTCAATCTGGCTTATTGTACTACGGTTAGAGAAGGCCATGCGTGCAAGTGCATCTTGTGACAACCCCTTATATTCGCGCAAGCCTTTGATTAAACTACCGATGTGTAAACTATCCTGTTTGATTTGAAACACCTCATACTCTTGATATTTATTTGGGTTTAAGTACGGGTTCTTAGTCAAAGCGCAAGTCATATAGCAGTGAAATAGTGATATATAACTGCAAAGACATCAAAAATTCGGAACACCTACGCTTCACCGTTAAACTAACAAGCCACACTTAACACCTCAATATTATGCTGACGTTATATCCGACATTTTTACATATTGACAAGCATTGCATGTGTGAAGACGCATGTGTTCCTTATAGTCCAATGGCTAAGTCAGCTTTGTGTGTGTATTTATTAGTTTTCGAGTTATGGTTAATCTCGTTATCAATACATTGCTAACATCTGATTGGGTATTTCTAATTGTAAGAGACTAGCCGAAACTATAATTATTTTTCAAACGTCAAGAATGCTCATAAATAATTAAAATTCTCCTTAAAAATACCAGTTCGAGTATAACCTACATATTTACATAAATCAACTGACATGAGTAGTATGTTGCGTATAAGTAGACGCTAGTATTTATTGTTCATTAAAAACCCAATAAGAGGAGGATCTGTAGTATGAGTGCTTTACCACAACAGCGAATAACCCGTAGGGAGATTGTTGCAGAGAATTTTCATGGTACTATCGTGGCTGACCCTTATAATTGGTTAAACGATGATACCAGTGAAGAAGTTCAAAAGTGGATGGATGTACAAAACGGTGACTTTGATAAATACATCAGCGATTTCCTTATTAGAGATGACTTTAAAGCACGACTGACAGACATTTGGAACTACTCTCGATGTAGTGTTCCGCGCAAGGTAGGGGGGCTGTACTACACTTGGTACAATGATGGACTGCAAAACCAAAATGTGCTTTATCGGTCTGAGAATCCATGCGAGATTGACGAGCTAGTTCTTGACCCAAATTTGCTGAGTAGCGATGGAACAGTTGCCGTAACGTCATTTACCTTTAGTCACAACGGGAAGTATCTAGCATATGGTTTATCCAACAAGGGCTCAGACTGGCAAACCATGAACATCTTAAATCTCGAAACATTGGTGCCTCTTCCCGATGTGCTACACCATTTAAGATTTACAACACCATCATGGCTTCCTGATGATAGTGGTTTTTTTTATTCGTGTTTTCCAACTCCTAAGTCGTCTGAAGTGTTGGAGGCAGATGCCTTGAATATGATGGTGAGATTGCATATTATAGGGCAAGAACAGAATGAAGACAGGCTAATCCACAAGGATGATGCTCATCCAGAATGGAACTTTACATTTTCGACAGATGAAGATAAACGGTGGGCCTTCCTCAATATCTGGTATGGCACATTGCGAAAGAATAAACTCTTCTTCCGCTCCATGGATAGGCTAGATGCTCCGTGGCTTCCTATCGCAGACAACTTTGATGAGTGCTGGGATTTAGTTGGTGTCGTTGACGATGTAGCCTATATAGAAACACAGCAGCACGCTCCGTTTGGTAAAATTATGTCTGTTGTCCTATCAGAAGAAGGTGCAATGTGCTGGGCAACAGCAATTCCAGATTCGGGAGAAATGCTCGAACATGCAATAATAGCTAATAATCAAATCATATGTGTTACACTTAATCACGCTGCTCACAGGGTAATGCTATATGGACTGGATGGGAGATTTATTCGTGAGATTCATTTGCCTACCCCGGGAACACTATACAATGTATTTGCGAAGCAGCGTGACAAGGAAGTGTTTTTGCAGTTTGGCAGTGTACTTTATCCGTATATGGTTCTAAAATATTGCTTTGAAAGCGATACAACGACTACTGTTTTTGCGTCCAAGCTAGACTTCCCATTCGAAGATTATGAAACAGTTCAAGAGTTCTGCACATCCAAAGACGGCACGAAGATTCCATTGTTTATAACAAAGCATAAGGGCTTAGTTCAAAATGGTACCCACCCAACTATGCTCTATGGGTACGGTGGCTTTAATATATCAATGACTCCAAGCTTCTCAGTGGCTACTCTGGCTTGGCTTGAAAAAGGTGGAATTTATGTAGAGGCGTGTCTTAGAGGTGGCAACGAGTATGGAGAAGCATGGCATAGAGCCGGTATGCTTGAAAGTAAGCAAAATGTGTTTGATGATTTTATTGCATCAGCCGAATATCTTATAAACGAAAAATACACATGCAAAGAAAGGATAGGAATACACGGCGGCTCTAACGGTGGCTTGTTAACTGGTGCTTGTCTAACACAGCGGCCGGATTTATTCGGAGCAGTGGCAATACATGTTCCGGTTTTGGATATGCTACATTATCACAAATACACAGTCGGCCGATATTGGGTTGGTGAGTATGGAAGCGCTGATGACCCGGAGCAGTTTAAGTTCCTTTACAAGTATTCCCCGCTGCATAATGTGAAAATGAATACAGTCTATCCACCGACCTTAGTGTTGACTGCCGATACCGACGACCGTGTTGTACCCAACCAGGCACGTAAATTTGCAGCAACGTTACAGGCTGCGGATGGCGGCTCAAACCCAATCTTTATCCGAATTGAAAAATCCGCCGGGCATGGTGCCGGCAAACCAACTAGCAAATTGATTGAAGAAAGAACAGACCTCCTAACTTTCTTATATGTTAATCTTAATTGTATCACCGGGGCCGGTAGCTAAAGTAAACAGTAAGGGCAGTGATGCACTGATGCAAAACTGCCCTTACTGTATCACTATGTCGGTTTTGATTGTCTGAAGGTACATACATTCAACTAGGCTCTATAAAAATACATCGCTACGCAGATACCGGACTCAATACATTTTTACAGGTACGGTTAAACCATCCTATGAAATCATTGTTCAGGTGAGCTTCGGCCTCATTTCTCCTTTCGGTCGCAGCCGCTTCCTCCACGAAATATCCTAGATGATATTCCTTACCTTGGAACCTAATCCTTGCTCGCCATTTATTTTTCCGCTGTTCAAATTTCACGCCCTGGCCTGTGGGGTTGTTGCTCAAGGCCGATGACGTAGCCTTCATTTCATAACCATCCTCTTCCCCGCCGACTGCACGTAGCAAAAGTTTTCTGGCCATACAGCCGCATGAGGTCATGGTGTTAAGCTGCTCTTGTGTGAGAAATATTTTGGTTCCGCAAGCGCAACTTACATTAACGTAGCCATCACCGGCATCGTAATTAAGAGTTAGAATGCTTTCTTGGGCTTGTGAGTTATCCATAAGAATCAAATCCCCTTACTATTACTCAGTTTCGTCTGTTGGAATCTAGTTAGTAATGTGCAGCAGCATATCTTCTCCTCAGGGCAACTCGCCTCTACATATTAACAGTTCTTTTAATTGCGGCCCTGTGTTTATTCTACATCAAAGCGGCAAAATAGTCTTTTATGAGTTGAACCTTGTCGTCAAACTCTGGCATCCAGGGTACTGTAAGGAACTTCCTAATTTTACAACCATGGGTAAGTAAAATGAAGTTCTCCATAGTATTGCCGCAACGAATGTTACCTTCACTCAACGCAACAAAGTCATCATATGTAATTTCTTTAATGCACAATGAGCTGATATCATTAAAATCCATGCTGTATTCTGTCAGACAGTTAAACATATAGTCAATTTTTATGCCTTCGCTCGTATCAATAACGCTAGCGGCCCCCGTGGGCAAGCCAAAGGAACTATACAAAGTATCCTCAACCCTTACCAGACACGCGAAATCTAAAGAAACATCAACGCCCACCTCTCTAAAGGCTTTTGTTTTACCACTGCCGAATATTAGACAACCAAAATCACCAACTCTAAATATGTCGCCATAAAACATGTTATATATCTTTGTATTGCTTACAGACATAGCGTGTTATCCTCTCATGTTTGTATTGGCAAGCCGTTTCCACACACACCTATGAGCATGGGAGCAACGTCATTTTACAACAGCCGGTGTAAATTACAAAATCTCATTAAATCTGTATTCCATTTACACACAATCTAGCAATCAAAGTCATTTTCCTTGACTCGCTGAGCCTCAAATAAGACATGTTAAGACCATATTTGCCAAACCTAACCCTGTCAAGCGCATCGGCATCTTTGATTATGTTATATAATAAAAGAACCCTCTCACAATCATCAAAATTATTTTTTATGAACTCATAACCTACATTATCATCTAAGCAATGATATTCGATTAAAAATGAAATAGTTTTCTTGTCTATTCCTCGTGAAACCTTATTACTTAAAAATATTTCTGCTCCACGTTTACCATGAAGGTCATCTACACTGTCATCTATTCGGCCTAAATCATGATACACAATAGCAGTTGCCAAATTGTTCATTTCTTTATGAGAGAGCTTATGAAGGCGACCTAATAGCAATGCAAGACAAAGAACACGCGCAGAATGGAGTGGAGAGTGTAGTTCTGTTACGTGGTTCGTTTCATATTTTTCAATGAGTATATCTCTGTATTTATGATATAGGTGTAAAGTATGGGTCTGCATCATCTTCGTGAACCAAGACTGCCCATATAAAACGATAACCTTCACGACATCAACATGTATAGGATTTATTATGCATTCATGCTCACTAACAAAATAGACTTCTATATCTTCCTTTTTAACCACTCCCTTAACTATTTTAGAATCGTCATCTCCAAACCGCGTAGCAAAAAAATTGGCCATATTTATGTCTAATGTCCATGACCAGCTAATATTGTGAGGTGTGCTCTTTGACGCTTCGCCGCGGTATACAGTCAAGATGTCAGGGTGCATTTTTAATGCCTTATTCTTCTCCTCAACCATTCTGTCTTTGCTTTCTCTTGAACGAGAGTTGAATAGCTTTACCATGTTTTCATATGATATAGCTTCGCATCCATAATCTGATGAAGTATACGCCTCAATGAAATAATCTAATAATCCATCTACAATGCCATCGTCAATAAGCATATTAAAATATTCCATACGCATACGGTCGCTTACTGCCATAATCGGCCCTCTATATTCACGATTTTTTGCCGTTGATGTTAAATCGTTTATTGTACCCGTAATTTTCTCAACCAGAAATTCACTTGTTAAACCAACATCTCGTCCATACAAAGGTATGCTAAATAAAACATGCTTTTCTCTATCGAAATAGTACATCTTGTAAATGCCATTACAGAAGAACACTTTGGTTGCGTCTATAGTTGGAAAATCGTTCTTGAACTCGTGAACCGTATAATTGATGCAATAACCAGCCTCACTAGATGCAGTCTTATCACTCTCAGTTTTTATTTGTGTTAATGGCATAAAATTCTTTATGGAGTCATTTCTAGCGAAATAGAACAACGATGTTATATCCATTGTGCTCATCTCCTATCAATTTATAGTACCCGTGATTCTCTCCATTTTTAACTTCCCCACTCTGCAATAGGTACTACCTGCTGTTGGGTCAGGGTAATTCCGGCAGTCTGAGCCACGCATCTCGTATAGCGAACAGGTTGTACTCCCGTCTGTCTCGTTAATCAACCACTCACATCGTTCACCTTGAAACATGGCATGTTCATCAAAGTAGGTCATCACATATTCGTCGCCATATTCAACTCTGAGTTTTTCTAAAAAATCCGGTGACAAGTCTGAAGTTTCTGATGCGGGAACCATCGCAGAAAAATTTCCGCAACAGCTTCCACATCTATAACATTTCACAGGCTTAAATACGATATCATTGAGTTCATTATATTCCTCTGCGTTATTCAGCACAACTGACTACCTCCTGCTGGGCTTCATTTCCCTATGTTGAAAAACCATATATACAAAATGACTCAGATGAGTATTATACCAAAGAATAACACTACGAGATTTTCTATGAAATGATGCGGATGTGTCCTTGTTGTTCAATGTATATTTACTTCTTTACCTGAATAAAATTCTGATTTGATTAAAAAGCACACAGAAATAAAAAGGAGAGGTGTGCCGCCGTGGCGATAAACCCCTCCATAAATGCACACTCACATCTTAATTCATTAGTGATTCGATATACTCCCTTGAAAGCCCAGAATCCTCAACTATTTCATCAATAGGGCGGTTTCGCTTTATTAGCTTAAGGACAAACTCTAATATGCCTTCGGTTTTGCCTTCTTCTATACCCTCTACTCTACCTTCATTTAGCCATCTATCCCTCAAAGAATACACAAACGCCACCTCCTTGTCATCCTTAAAATTTTCAAAACTGGCACTTAACGCCTTAATCACTTTAGCTACATTTTCATCTTCTGCATTATTTCCCTTACCCAACAAAACCGCAGCTAATTCCCCAGCCGGAGTATCCTCCTGAGAGAGTTTTTCCAAACTCACGTATAGTATACCAGATGTAGAGGGGTGCGTATGCCCTGTTACTTCATCTTTTAAGATATAGTGGGCAAATATCTTTCCCTGTAAAACTGCGTCAATATCTTCCGCAAGTAACCATATTTGATTTGCTAATTTGCCTCTGCTATGACCTATCCCCAATCCGAAATATTCTACAGAGCGTATAGGTATTGGGGGTGAGGTTGTTGCTCTGTTTTGACATTCAATGAATGTTACATTGTTTTTATCCTCAATCATTTTTAGGTCTTGATCCCTAGTAGTTCTGTCATCTTCTAAGAAATGCCTAAATTGAGTTTTTACTTCTATTGTACCCATTACGAGCTTTAATAGTGTATCGGCTACGGCATGTTTGTAAGCATCAACTATTATATTAACTATTGACCGTAAAACCTCCCAATTTTCCGGGGCTTGGAAAGCATAATTCAAAAATATATCGTTCATAGCATAAATTGCTTTTGGGCCAGATGGCAACTCTATATAGCCGAGGGGTATCATATCTTTTGTTGGCATGGTTTACCTTCTCATTATTTTTTGTATATGCTTGAAATTTCGATTGCAAGCTTCATCTATTGATGAAACTATAATACTTCATAAACAAGGATATATCAATAACAGAGCATGTTGGCAATTGCAGCACCTTGTCGTCCGTTACTCGCAACCCACAACGATGCATATCCATATCCAAAGAATAATCCTAGCTATCTTGTGATGCCCAATAAGCTCCTTGCTTAAGTAGCGCATATATGTCATCTTGACACTCATCAATCAAAGCACCAAATGCATATTCAAATACCTCTACGTTGCTTTTTTTATGTTTATAAAAATGCTCATGAACATTTAACCAACGTTGATGCGCAGGAGGATGCGTTTCCATATGTGAATCTTCACCAAACACCCACTTGTAAATAATCTCAAGTGAAGAAAGCGATAAAAAGAAAGTAGCGATCCCGATAAACGGCACGAAGTCATCATATCCCCGCTTCCGTAAATTTTCAATTGTCAAAAAAGCTCCAATTAAATCCGCTTCAAATTCATCTTTGAAATCCTTTTTATCAATAACAAGACTGCCGATATTGTTGTTATAAGCACTCTCTCCACAAAACATATGCCCTAGCTTAACATGACTAATCTCATGGCCAACAAGAACCATATCAAACACCTGCACAAGCAAATCACTAATATCATCTACAACCAACCTATTTTTCAAGGGGCGCTTATACGATAAATAAGAATGAATTAAATCAGTAAATACGTTGCGTACCTCTTTAATATTATGCATAATTTTTTTGTGACTCGTACCAAAAAATCCGCCAGCATCTGTTTCAAATAGCTTAACAACAATTTTAGTAATAACTTCTGAAAAAGTAAAAGCACCACGATTAAACAGGAGAAAGGCATCCTGCGGTCCATCCCCAACTTTTCTTGCCAATGCATTAAAGTCCAAATGATCGATACTACCGTAAACAGGCAAATCTAAATCAGTAAAAATTTTCGTGAACATAGACTCCAACCCCAATACATTTTCTCTAAGGGAGTTGATTATGAGCTTTAATCGTCCAAATGTAAGAGGGTCTTCCAAAATAGTGGGTCTTTCTTCAAGCCATTTCTTTATATCAGTCCATACTTTCTCGGCTATCTCAGAATTGTGGTAAGCATCTATATACACTTTTTCATAGTCAATAATCTCAGCGGAAAACTTATACTGGTATTGGAACATTATTTCAGTTATGGCGTGCCTATTCATTTGCTCTCCTCTTTAGCTTGACTGTGATTCCGCTGCTTGCAGATGCATTAGCTGATATTGCAGAAAGGATTGATACCGCACCTCCTGCATTGACCGATAAAGTGAAACTTATTTCGTCAACAATGCAATTTGTGTCTTTAAGGTAAGAGTCATCCATAATTGTTGCAACTTTAGCTATTGTCTCTTTCATGCTATCACAAAGAATATCACTGTCAAAATTCTGATGCACGCCTTTTGCATTGTTAAATATCGACCTATTACCAACGACATTCTTCTGGTTTGTAGCATCATACTCATCGTCCACATAAAACGTTAATGTACTATTCACATCCATATGCAACCTCCACAAACTTGTGTTTTCTATATAGTTGTAACCCTATTATAGCCTCATAAATACAGCGTGGACAAAGGTTTCAAAGTAGCTAAATTCCATATAAATAAAAAAATATGTAATACTAACCTGCTCGGCTGCAATACGATGCAATCGTATATTGCCCGATTGAAATTGCTGCAATCTTACATTCCAAGAAAATCAGACTGTGGGCGGTATGGCACTCTCAAGTCATAGCCTTGTTTACGAAGCTCATCCACTTTTATCAGTATAAGGTTCATATCTTGGTCAAGTTCACTTGCCATCTGGTAAATATTATACCCACCTTCAATCAATGTCAAAATATCTGTATCGTCAATCAAGAGTTCACTGGCAAATATGTTAGCCTCATACTCTGGTTTGGTATGCATGTCATATAACATAAACTCCTGGAGAACACTTGACTTGGCAAAGCGTCTGTGGAACCTATCATGTCCAAGCTCATGGGCACATACAGTCCGCTGGTCACGTTTAGATAAGTTCCCGTTTACGAAAATAAAACGACTCCTTTGGATAACTTTGTACATACCTTTGAGTGTCTTAAAATTATGGTCAAATATTACATGGATACCCAAATCCCGTGCAATCTGGAATGGATCACGAGTTCCAGACCAGCGAACGAGACGGCGAGCTTCATTATTAATATAATCAGTACCCAACAATATCACCACCGTTCAAATGATATAACAAACCTGCTGTTTACTCACCTTGCACTGAGACATGGTACTTCTTCGGCGTATACTTTTTGCTTTCATCTTTAGCTATCCAGTAAGCGTTCTGTATTGCCCTCATAACCGTATCTTTTTCATCCTCAGATAATCTACCGCCAGCGAACAAACCACTAAGCTCATCAACTAACTCACTGGCTTCCCTCGCACCCTTGCTTCCACCTTGTTCATATGCAGATGCCACAAACTCTTCATTCTCAGAAATAAGACTTTCAATGGACATCCCAAAATACTTAGCGATTATCGGTAACTTGTCACTTGTGGGAAGGGTTACACCCTGCTCATAATTTACTACCGTCCGTTTGGATATACCCAATTCTGTAGATAATTTATCTTGCGATAGCCCGGCTTGCATACGTGCCGCTTTGAACTTTTCTGCAAATGTCATATATCCTCCACCCCATATATATTCATAGTGCAAATGTTTTCCTATTGACAGTGCAATGCATTTCCCATATAGTGAAATAGGTTGCACTATTATTGTACGTAACATTGCATCATACGTCAAGCATAGGTGAGAAATATAAGTAAAATTGTAACCTCATTGAATATCTTTGTATAGGCAGGTGAAAACTTATGTCTAGCCAAACAAGAGCCGTCGCACACATTGACGCTAACTATTTCTATGGTCAGATAGAGGCTTTGTATCGTCCCGAGGTACGTGACAAGGCATTCATTGTTGGCGGCGATCAGGAAACACGAAAGGGGATTGTTCTCACAAAGTCACCATCGGCAAAGATGATGGGAGTTAAGACCGGTTCATCCATAAGACAAGCCCTACAAATTAATCCCAACATAATCATTCTACCAGCCAACTATCCTTTGTATCTATACTTTAGCCAGCGGATGCGTGAAATAGTGCTTGAACACACCGACACGATAAAGCCCTTTGGATCGGATGAGATGTGGTGTCAGCTATACGGCAATCGCACCCAGGTAATGAAAACCGTTGAAGATATTAGACAAGCAATATGGAGGCAACTTTGTTTAACCGTTTCTGTTGGTGTAGGAGATAATCTACCCTATGCAAAACTGGGGAGTGACCTCGCACCCAATAATGGTGTCTTTGAAGCTTGGAATGAAGACCGTGAAAAAGTAGTGTTTCCACTTCCGGTTTCTGACTTGCTATATGTAGGGCCAGCAACGACAAAGAGGTTTGCAAGTCGTGGGATATTCACTATTGGAGACTTAGCTAAAAGCTGTCCTGATCATGTCTGTGACACGCTGCGGTGTAAAACAGGAAAATCCTTATGGGTGATGGCAAACGGCTTAGACACGACAACCGTTGCCAGTACCGAGAGTGTAGATGATGTAAAGAGCATCGGTAACAGTAATACGATGCCCCAGGATTTACAAACAGATGATGATGTTAGAGCAGCTTTTTATATGTTATCTGAGTCGGTATCTCAACGCATGAGAGAGGGTGGGTTTCAAGCCACGACATTAGAGATATCCATACGAGATAACGAACTATATTCATGTACACGACAAACAAAGCTCACACGGCCTACCAGTCTTACGGCTGAGATGGTTCCCTTGGCAATGGACTTATTTAGACGGCATTATCGTTGGTCTAATCCTATCCGTAGCCTCGGTATCCGAGGTTCTGGTCTTGTACCTGATGGTGCTGTTTATCAACTAAGCCTTATTGATGATGAAGAACGGCGGGATAAACTTGATCGGCTTGAACGCCGAGTTGACATGATACGGGGGAGATTTGGGCTATATAGCATACAGCGGGCAGTTCTGCTTAATAGAAATAAACGCTTTAAGAGTGTTAATGCTAACAATGATAAGGGCGATGCTCAGATATTTTATGTGTACTAGGCACATTGGTTGGTGGCTAAAATGAAAAATAAAGTTGTCGTATATATCAAACAAACAGGAGTACCACCCATTCCCGTGACGGTGCAGGTCGAGTGGCTTCCTAACGGAAAAATAAAGCCGTTGTTATATTGGACCCCGGATGATTCCTGTTATGAAATTAAAAGAGTTTATGAATCTACCCAGCTTGCTTTTCTAAAGGAACGTGGCGAAGGTATCCGCTTTAGGGTAAAAGCCGAGATAAAAGGGCCTGTGGAGTATGATAGCTCATGCCATGCACTACATGAAACCTACTTGTACTTGGCTGATAACCGTTTTTGTGAAAAGGGGTTTGTAGATGAGCGGTATCAAAACGCGAATAAGAAGTATATCCCTGTCACAATGGATATCTTTGAAGATGGGGATTATGAGCTTGTGTATTTTTTGGTTGATGATAAGCGATACAAGGTCGAAGATACCGTTGAGATAGCACCCCGCGGGTCATTTTTTGCTGGTGGTGTTGGGCTGTGGCATAAGGTAGATGCCAGGTTGGTCAATCCCAATAACGATGAAGACCCCGACCAAAGTAGAAGCATCTGCCGACCGGCTGCTCTCTATTTAGAATTGAATAAATGGTTTATATGTGTGAAGGAAGCTGCATAAATATGGCCGCTATACTGGCGAAACGGAGCGCAATTCACATGGAAAGAATAATGTTACACTCTGATATGGACAGATTTTATTGTGCCGTGGAGGAAAAATTTAATCCATCCCTTAAAATAATCCCATTTGCGGTTTGTGGTGACCCAGCTATGCGCCATAGTATTGTGATGTCGGCTAATAATATAGCTAGACAGTACGGGGTCAGGGCTGGTTTGCGTTATGCTGATGCTCGGCAACTGTGTCCTTCATTGAAATATGTAACAGCAGATATGTCTAAGTATCTGGTCGAGACTAAAGCCGCAAGAGAAGTTTATTTGAAATATACTGATAAAATTACCCCATACGGTATGGACGAGTCATGGATTGATTTAGGGGATCGTATTTCATGGTATGAGGCAAGGCAAATTGCTGAATTAATACGGCTGGAGATTATGTATTCATTGGGGTTAAGTACCTCTATCGGCGTGAGTTATAACTTAATCTTTAGCAAGATAGGCAGCGATTATAATAAACCCAATGAAATTACTGTGGTTACTAGAGATAAATTCAAAGATATAATCTGGCCCCTGGATGTTGAGAAGCTATTGTTTGTGGGCCAAGTACGGAAGAGGATTCTGACCGCCTACGGCATCAGAACCATTGGTGACATAGCCAACGCCGACCCTGGGCATTTGGCCACAATATTGAGATGTAAAGTAGGATATGATTTATGGCAGTTTGCTAATGGGGATGATCGTAATTTCAAACCAGAGTCAGATAAAATCGGTAGTATAGGAAATACAATAACGCCTCCAGCAGACTTGCAGACCAATGACGAAGTGAGTGCCGTTATATACATGCTGGCATCAGCAGTATGTGCCAGATTACAGAAACATTCCTTGAAAGCAAGGAGTGTAAGCATCTCTCTAAGAGATAATCAGTTCAACAAATCCAGTAGACAATGTACGCTAGAGCAATCGACAGACAGCACCAACAGAATATTTTCCCACGCATTTAACTTATTTAAGACTCACTATCACTGGAATAATCCGTTACGTTCCATTGGCATCCGGGCAACTAACTTAGACAATGATATTCAGCTTTCGTTGTATGAAGATAAAGACTGCGATACAATAGATATTAACATTAGTAGCCAGCTAAAACGGCTTACAGAACGATTCGGAGTTCTGCAAGTAGAGAGTGCCGGGGGCTTTGAGAAGATGGTGATTTAGAGATATGTGTGGACGATATACGCCTTTAACAGAGGATGAGATAATAGAAGTTCGTTCAATCCTAAAAGATATTTCGCTTCGTCTGTCTCGTGATGAGCTTGACGACTATGTAGAAAAATTACAGGAAGTGGCACCAACCCATCGTGTGCCTGTAGTTACCCGTAATGATGATACTATTGCATTTGAACATGCCAAGTTTGGTTTTGAAAAATGGGATGGCAAGGGTGTTATTATTAATGCCCGTGCCGAAACCGTGAACGAGAAATCAATGTTTAAGAACCATGTCCAAGCTGGGCGGTGTGTTGTTCCAGCATCAGGGTATTTTGAATGGAAAGCTCAGGAAGGACAGAAGAAAAAGATTAAACACCTGATAAAAGATAGACAGGGTAATTTGTTATTTATGGCAGCTCTATACCGCAATGGTAAGGATGGTCGAGAGTTCGTGATTATTACAAAAAACCCAATAGGTGACGTAGTAAATATCCATGATCGGATGCCTGTAATTCTTCGTGTTAATCAGCTCGAATCATGGCTCTGTGGGACAATGCCAATTGATGAGCTTGCCTCTTTAGATTACGATTGTATGGCTAATCCATGTGAACCATTGAAAGAAAACAACAACGAATATGAACAGCTTACATTGTTTTAGTATTACTTTTTCACATATATAAACTTGCTTTCAAATGCTTTTTTTATTTGCGTTCGCTGTCACAAATAAGAAAAAATTACTCATAACTACCCCTCTACACCTGCACGCAAGAACTGTTAGCATACATGAGACTCATTATATGATGTGTCAAATTAACATTTTATTTAATGCTAAGCACCTGTTTAACATAATCCGCAGCATCATACATTCCATGCTGCTCTGCAACAATGATTAGGTCCTTCAAGTGTAAATTAAGCGCATCTTGTCTTTGTGGCAAATATTCGCCTCCGATGATCGGCCAATGGAGCTTGTCTGAAATTACATCATTTCAATTAAACAGGAGTTCATAATCGTCTGTGCTTGCGTCTAATGCGACCATACTCTCAATTGTGTCACAACTGGGATAATTCTCTGGTATCGGTCTGTATTCCATTACTGTTACCTGAACCATCCTTATTTTTCCATTTTCAGCCTCCGTGTGAAGTAATTCAGCGTATAACCCTCCTCGCAAATGGAAAAAATGAAAAATGATATCGCATAATTAACATTTCACTTATGGTATAGCTTCTCGCTTGAGTAATATTTGCATCGCACACTTCATATGTTGTAACATACATATATCATGTGTGCAATACAAGATATAGGAGGCAATCTTTTGGAAGAAAAACAAGGTAAAACATTAGATCTTACGGAAATGGCATCTTCAATCCTAGACCATTCACAGGAAATTATGGAGAACAACGCAAAAAAAACCAAGAAGCCAAGTGACTTCGCAGCACAAACCAAACAAAAACTAACTGAAATTCAGGATAATATGAAGAAAACAAAGCAATAAATGATTGAGCCTATTCAGCAACGTGATGAATAGGCTCCTCTTTTGCTATATCTGTGTCCAGATTGCTACTGGTGAAATCAAGCAAATTTCAGGTGTTTTTGGCTTTTTTATAACCCCAACATCTACCAATATGTCAAGTGCCAAAACTTGAATACCATCCAATAGTTGGTTTGTTGAAGCACTTTCACGTCTTTCTTCACCCACACATTTGCACACTTTCCCAACTATAATTATATCGTCACCCCTAAATTTATACCCTATTTGGTTTATGGCTTTCCTTAAATGATATTCGTCTTCTATAAAAATCATACAACCCGACGAATGTAGAAAACAGTCAAATGGCAATAAGGTCTTAATATATGGCAATTGTTTGCGAAGCTCTTGCACTTCGTTCATTTCAAACTTTTTGTTAGGATAGTTAGAGTAAAAATCTTGCATTTTAGCTTCTGTTAGGCTGTCAAGCCTACTTATGCTAGTGTAATCGAAGCGCCCTCTTATTCCTACAAAACGATTAATGAACTTTGTCAAATCCACATTCTCTGAACAGTGATAGCTATGTTCGTCCTCTAATTTCATAAACCTTAAAAATTTATCAAAGATATTTTCACGCTGTTTTTGCAAAATAATTTCTTTTGCAGTCTGCGTGTTTATATCAAAAGTAGGAGCTGATGTATTGCTTGTACGTCTTGAAGTATCAGTAGTTGTTTCTCCCTTTGCGTCGGCTTCAAGGAAACCGAATGCACTTGCCTTTCCTGAAACCCCTTCTTTTATTCCACCTTGAAGTGTGAGTTCATTTGTTGTTGACTCACTTCCTTCAACCTCCGTTGCACTAGCGGCTTCTTCTAATATCCTTAAAAAGCTTAGGCCGTTATCTTGTTGCGCAACAAAAGATTCGAGGAAATCCATATTGAGATATAAATAATCTCTCATGTCAGCACCTCCTTGTACTTAATACCTGTCTTAATTTCTTAGATAGTTGAATGCCATGTCTTTGGCATAATTCTGTATTGTCACGGGGCCAAACTCGTCTAGCGGGGTGCTGGTAACTCGTTCCCGAAAAACGACGATATCAGCTTTCGGTAAATATTGGCGTATTGCGTGAGCAAGAGGAAGGCCGTTTTCATACACTTCCAACGCATGTGAATTACCGCAAATAAAACTAACGCCAAACGCCTCAGCTTTTGAAATTAAATCATGGCCAGGATAGACTCGACTGATTGTTGCAAGAAGGGTGTCTACATCTGGCTCATCGTTCATGAGGCTTTCTAAATGACTCGCATTAAAACCAGAGTGAGGGAACATATGAATTACCTTTTTCATTGATTTATGTCTATTTCCTAAAAGTACAGTACAAGATGTGGCAACGGCAGTTTCGTGGATACTCTCGCATCCACGTATAGAACGCTCCGATACAAGCATTTGTTCATTTGTCTCTATATCCATGAAGGTATTAAGGCGATCAATCATATCACCTACCGTCTTTACGTCTGGCAATGCAGTTCCAACATGAACTATGTTTCCAGGGATACCTCCGTAATTTATGTTTGTATAAAAAGGAGTGTGTCCATGCAGAAACGGGATGCCAGGATGTAATCCATGAAAAGCCTCATGGAGTTCGAATACCGCGATATTGTAAATGCTTAAGTAATACTTAAGTAATACACCACCTGAACTAGCGGCATCCGCCACGGGATGATGTGTGACAATAACATTGACTCCTGTTGCGGCTGCTAACTCAATAGCACTTTCACTTAGCGTCATTACCACTGCAATTTTCTTAACTTCCATTTCTGGATCGCCCCAAATAAGCCCTGGCATTTCAGTGATAGACTTGCCTGGGATATTGGAAGACTTGGTGAGTACAAAAGAAGCTTTTCCGTTGGCCCAGCTCTCTCTTCCTGTAATACACCGTCCACCTGTTAGATTATCAAGAGCCAACAAAACATCTTGTACGCGATAAGACATCAACATGCTCCTTTGCAATGGACTGATTTTTTGTCGTATCAAATCTTTATATGGTAAAATATCTCTAAATATCATAGCAGATAAGCACGTTTTTAACAAGTATGGGCTTCTTGATAATGCTGTTATCAAATGCAATTATATAGACTTGTTAGAACCGAACTTGTGTTGGGAACATCAGATTATGTGTGTCTAAAAATCTACACAAAATGATGATTTCTAAATTTGAACGAAGCAACTCATCATTCAGTTCCAATCGGTAGCACAGCAGCCACGTCCGATGCCAATTGCTGATGCTAGTTCCGGTTCTAGCCCTGCCATGCCCTCAGCCACAACAAACCGGCACCATAAACGACTATTAAAATACATTAAACCAGGGCATGGTGGTTTGATATCTGGATATGCTTCCTTTCCGATAAGACACACTTCAGCGGCACAGCAACTGCCGCAGCCACTACATGTCGCTCCATATTTGGACTTAGTTGGTATAATTATATCCATATCGAACCCCTTAAATCATACGATGTACACACACAGTCAACAGATTGAATACGAATATCCGCTTGGAGAAACAGATGAATGCTCATCCATTATACACGACAGGATTTTGGATGACTATGATTGTGATTGCAGAAGTTATGATATTCATATTTTAATATTCGTATTTTGAAATCACTTAGACACATGATATAATGCACCTGCACTAGCAATGATTGATTGAAGTATACGCTCATAGTTCGTTATGTTACACGAATCATTAAGTCCATAAGGAGGAGTACCGATGTCCATAGTAGCTGTGTCATTAGATGTACCACAAGAGATACTACTCGACCTTAAAACAACAGAAAAAGCTTTTTCAGACTATGCTAAACAGTTCCTCGCTCTTGATTTGTACAGAAATAGAGGTGTCTCTTTGGGATACTGCACTGAACTGGCAGGCATGGCTAAAGAAGATTTCATTTTGTTCCTTGGTGAAAATAAAGTTTCTATATTTGATTTTGTGGACGAAGCTGATTTTCTGGAGGAAGCAAACAATGCATAAGGTTATTGTTAACTCGACACCACTAATCGCTCTTTGCCATATAGGAAAGCTCTCTTTATTGCGGGAGTTGTACGGAGAAGTAATGATACCTGAAGCTGTTTATCGTGAGATTAATGCAAAGCATGACTCGGTTGTACAAGCTGAACTTGAAAATTCACTATGTTGGATACGTGTATGCAAAATCAAAAATGAAATGACTAAAACTTTCTTCAAGTCACAACTGCATGAAGGTGAAGTCGAAGTCATGATATTAGGGAAAGAAGAAAATGCTACCTTACTAATTATTGATGATAAGAACGCGAAGAAACACGCCAAGTACTTAGATTTCAACGTTACAGGAACACTTGGCGTACTGCTTAAAGCTAAGGAAGAAGGCTATATCCCTGCTGTCAAACCCCTTATTGAGAGTATGGTCTCAAACAATATCTATATTGATGCTAAAATAATTTCATTTTGCTTGAATAAAGCGGGAGAGTAATGCCATTAACTCAACAATCATAACACTTGTTTCGAAGCATTCTTATGCATAATGCCAATTTATACTATGATTCACTTGAAAGGGGATGGACTAATGGAATTGCCAGTACCAGGCAAGCAACATATGGAAGATTTTTGCTTTGATTTAGTCGAGTATCAAATTGTAAGGAACAATCAAGTTATCAATGTAGCAAAAGGCTTATCAAATGATGAGAATGGAAAACCTTATGTGCATTTCTTTCATGGGGTAGACATAGTGTTGGGGGATATCCTCAAATCTACCAATGAAGATTTTACTGTCAAACGCTTAGAAACTGACACATATCATGGAGAGCCACAATTAACGAGAGTGTATTACTAACCCGCAGAATAAATATGTGGAAGTTTTGTGGCTCACAAAAATCTTACTGTGAGTTACCTCGGCTAATATCTGTGAATAATTTATCATGTATTTGAGATGCGGAGCAGTTGCATCTTGTATATTATTCAAAGCATGTAAAGATGCCGAGCATTGCTAAGGATTGGACAATAGCCATAAACTTAATTAGCGTCCAAAATTCAGAAGACTCATATTTATTCATTAAGGTTTTGCTGTACTGTTCTTGAAAATATTCAACATATTTCATTATATCAACGTGTTCTCTCAAAAGAACATACGTCTCAATGGTAAACTCAGAGATGCTTTGATATCTCTTGTTTTGCTCACTTACACTCTGTCTTAAATTATTCCAACCAACGAATCCTTTTATTTCTTTTGGATTGGAAAATATCATAAATTTACTAATTGGGTTTAGCTGAAAACATATGGAATGTTGCTCTGTATTATTTACATCAGAGAAATCCTTTAGGTTAACGAAGAAACTTTCCTGTGCTATTTTTTTATTGAGGAAGTTCGCCTCAAACTCTTTAATACTAATAAATGCTGGTGCGCAATAGAATACATTGTTTCTGTCGTTCTTACTCAAACTAAAGAGCAACTCATGTTGTTTGGATTGATAATCGGGATATGTTTTAAATCTAAAATACGGATTGCCTGAAAACGCGGACATCTCTTTTGCGTTTTTTGAGGTTAACTTTTCTGCAACTTTAAATTGTAGGAAGTATGCCGTCATACTTGAGTCGAATCTTACGTCCCAACCATGTTCACCTTCCTGTATTAGAGATGGAAATATAGGTACCCCTACATACCCAAAAACTAAGCCATCTACAATTTCTCGCATAATACCGAAAGAGAATTGTGTTTCAGAAAACTTCGATCTCATACGCCCACCCTTTTATATGGTTTTATTAATGCCTATCGTTGCTACTCAAAAAATTGGTCGTTACATATCCTTTGAGTTGCAATTTAACCAAATGAACCTTTTATCCAAATGAGATTAACTTGGCCCATGCCATAAGGCAGTCCATCGCTCCGGGCTTGTCATTAACGAGCTCTCCGTGCGCTTCCAAATCCACAGCCATCTTCTCAACCAATGTTCTAGTACGTTTATTATCCAGTTTTGTCATAAAAACGCGAGTAGCATCATTTGCCACAAGTAAGTAGTTATCCAAATTTACGGTCATTGCCATAAAGAAGAAAGGCGAACGAGCAGGAATTGCGTAGTACCAAAAAGATGGATGCTTGTTGATAAATATCTGAGTATGCTTTACAACCTCGGGAATCTGTATCAACTCTCTTTTATCATCATCATATCCAGCGAATGTAAACATAACCTTTTGCCTGGGTAAAGAACCATAGGACTCTAGGCGTTGCATAAATTCGCTAATGCGGGTAAAATTCCCGCTATCCAATTCCTGTTTCGTGATTTCATAGTGACATTCCAAATTGTTTTTAAACTTGCCCTTAGTCATTCTATCAGATGAAAACATTATATAAGCACCTCGCCGCGACTTATTTGCAAAAAGAAGTGTATCATGTAGAATACACCTAATCAATATTATCATGTAGCATGGGGCGGAATTGAAATGTATAATGATAAAAAGAGCAACCAATTCATAATTACAACTAAGAAAATTTTTTGTGGTATGGTAGTGCTTGCTATTTTGGCCATGATTGGCGCTTTAATAATCCATGTGATAGATGGTGGAACACCTATTTCTTTTTTTATAGATGAGCCATTCTGGGGGATCTATTTATTTGCTTTGTTATGTACATTCATAGCATTGGCATGTTCATTAGCCCAAAAAAGGAGAAAGGCTAAATAGTAAGGGGGGTATGGGTTAGTGAATGAGATATACATACATTATGGCTCAACAAGTTTTGACCCATCCAAGTTCCAAGCTATTAAAAATGAACCCTTTTGGTCAAAACCAGCAGGCGGTCTGTGGGCCATGCCTAAAGATGCAAAGCTTAGGTGGAATGAATGGAGCGAAGCCGTTGGAGTTAGAGAACGCAATGATGAAAACTCATTTCATTTTACAACCATACCTAATGCAAATATTTTACAAATAAACTCGGTTGAAGATTTATATATATTGCCTAAATTAAAAAACCAAATTGAATTACCAGGGATAGAAAATCCGATTGAATTGCCTTTTAACTGGATATGCCTAGATTTTGAAAAGTTGTTGGCTGACGGAGTAGATGCTATACAAGTCAATATAAGTAACGATCCCCATTATGGCGTTGAGAGCCTACGAAAGAAATTGGATGGCTGGGATTGCGATACAATTTTAATTATGAATCCAGATATAATCGTAACTCTATGACGAAAGCAACTGTAAATATAAATTTATAGAAAGTGAATGCGTATGAATCAATTATTTCAATGGAAATGGAGGGTATCATGCTATGTAGAGAGTGCAGCAGTAAACCAGTTGTAAGAGGACTAAAGAAAATAATCTGTGGAAACTGCAAAAAAGAGCGCTTTATATCTTATGGGTATACAGCCAATATCTGTACAACCTGCTCGGCCGAGTCAGGCTTATGTGTGCTGTGGTTGTAGAGTTACAAAAAAAAGAAAGGAAGGAATAGAAATAAATAATGAGTTATAACGCTTACATAACAGAAATCAAAAATCTTAGAAAGCATTCCAATGCTGACAGGTTGCATTGCGGCACCGTTTTTGGCAGCAACGTCATTGTCGGTTTAAACACACAGGAAGGAGAGTTGGGAATATACTTCCCCGTTGATGGTAGAATCAGCACAGAATACGCCACCGACAATAATCTTCTTCGGAAGAAAGACGAACAAGGCAATAACATTGGCGGCTACCTTGACCCCGATAAGCGCAACATAAGAGCAGTTAAGCTACGGGGAGAGCAGAGCGATGGATTGTTTATGCCGCTCATATCCCTTGAAAACTATGTTGATATCACAACACTCCAAGAAGGGGACACCATTACAGTCCTTAATGGTGTAAAGATATGCGAGAAGTACGTTCCAAGGGGTAGAAATCGTACATATAGAAATGACAAAGAACGAAAAGAAAAAAAGCCAACTGAAAAAATCACATTCCCACTCTTCATCGAACACTACGACACCAACCAATTAGCCTACAATACACACCAATTCCAAGTAGGCGACATTTGTACCATAACATTAAAGATGCATGGTACAAGTCAAAGAACAAGCCACACAATAAAAGAAACAAAAGGGATACTCCCAAGATGGCTACATAGAACATTACAGGCAATCGGCATTAAACGCACCCCCAAGCAAGAGTGGGACTACATATCAGGTACACGCAGGGTTATTTTAAAGAGTATGGATGGCGGTTATTACGGCAGCAACGCTTTTAGGCAACAACACCATGACAAGTTCGTTGGGAAGTTGCATAAAGGGGAGAGTGTGTTTTATGAAGTCGTAGGCTTCGTTAGCGAAAGCAATCCAATCATGTCTGACTGCTCCAATAAGAAAACCAACGACAAAGATTTTATCAAACAGTACGGCGACACAACACGCTTCTCCTATGGCTGTGAAGATGGTCAAAGCGAAATATATATTTATAGAATGACAATGACTAACGAAGATGGATATGTTGTTGAATATCCATGGGAACTCGTAAAGTTACGCAGTGAGCAAATGGGGATACCATGCTGTCCTGAGTATGAAACTTTCATTTTTACAACAGCGGATGACCTTTTAGAGAGAGTAGAGAAGTATTGGGAGGGGCTTGACCCAATCGGCGGGACCCATATCAAAGAAGGAATCATAGTACGCATTAGCAATAGAGAGCGCTTTACCGCTTACAAACATAAGAATTGGCATTTTAAAGTGTTAGAGGGAATCATAAAAGAAACTGCCGATGCTCCAGATATAGAAGAATCGCAAGATATAATAGAACAGGAGAGCGCGTAATGACTCATTTTATAATGTTAGTAGGGATACCTGGCAGCGGCAAATCTACGTTGGCCAAATCACTATCCCGCCAATACAATGCAACTATCCATGCTTCCGATGTAATCCGCAATGAACTCCATGGAAGCGAAACCGCACAAGATAATCATACACTTGTGTTTGAAACATTACATAAAAGAGTAAAAGAAGATTTAGCAAAGGGTCAGTCTACAATTTACGATGCAACTAACATTTCATATAAGAGGCGCATGGCCTTCCTTCAAGAGATAAAGAAATATAATGCCTATACTATATGCTATGTAACCATTCGGTCATATGAAGGCTGTATTGCCGTAAACGATGAAAGAGAGCGAGTCGTTCCACATCACTCTATTAAAAACATGATTAAATCCTTTTGGGTTCCTCAATACTACGAGGGATGGAATGAAATCAAACTGGTGTACAACGAAATGGCTCCGTCATCACACCTAACGTTAGAAGCAACTCTTAACTCCCTTAAACATTACAACCAAAAAACAAGGTGGCATTCACTTACCCTGGGGCATCATTTGACAAAAACCCAAACTATGCTGTACAGTTCCGGGCGCATCAACCTGGCCAGTTCCGCCGAAGATAAATGCTTACATATCGCAGCTCTGTACCATGACATAGGAAAGCCCTTTGTTAAAACCTTTACAAATAAAAAAGGCGAGCCAAGTAAAGACGCTCATTACTACGGTCATGCAAATGCAAGTGCTTATGAGTTCCTTGTTAAAGCAAACGGAGAAACCTTACTGTCTCAAAAATCAATCCTTGCTATATGTAATTACATTCAGTGGCATATGCTCCCCTATAACATACTTAGAAATGGCGGTGGAGATAACTTTATCAACCTCGTTGGCAAGGAAACTTATAAGCGTCTTATGTTATTGAATGAAGCCGATAGAAAAGCGCATTAGTTCACTTCGCGTTGCCAATAACGAGATATAGCATATTATTATTGAGTATTGTGTAATTCACATACTATAAAAAAATAAAAGAAAAGAGGAAGCAAAATGAAAAGATTTATTTCAAGCGCTGCATTACTCGCCATGTTGTTATTCGGTATGGCAATGATGACAGGCTGCTACTTCCACAGGCAAGTACAGCAACATGAGCTGGGCCTGCGGATGCGTGACGGGGTTAGCATTGACGATGTTGTAGGCGCAGGGCGCTATACCGCATGGTCTCCATGGGCAAGGCTTGAGCGGATTGACACCTCAGTTAAGACAACGGAATGGACAGGTGCCGATGTATGGACATCAGACCGCCAGCCAGTGGTATTTACAATCACCGTTTCTTACTCCCGCAGCCGCGAAAATGTCCGTACCCTTTGGGATATGTTCAGACTGGAAGCCCAGGACAGCGCCGCACTGGAAGCCTTAGTACATAGCCGCATACCAAGAGTAATCCGCAACGTATCAACAACTATGTCTCTCTATGACATGTTAGGCATTGCTCCCCCTACCGCCGACAATGAAGCCGCGCCTGTATCGCAACGTGCAATGGGCCGCGAAGTACTAACGCAAGCTATTTTCGACCAGCTACAGCGCGAATTAGCCACAGCAGGAATTGACCTGCATGATGTCGGCGTAAACGATATTGCCGCCGATCCAGGTTACGTAGCGATGTTAGTGGAAAGAGCGCAAGCTGGCGTGCGGGTTGACTTGGCACAAGCAAGAACCAGAGAACTCCAAGAGCAGCTTGTACAAGAGCAGGCACAAACCAATATTGATATAGAAATCGCACGTCGGCATAATCAAGTTATGGCAGAAGAAAACAGACTCTTCCTAGATGCTCCCGAAATACTAGAGCTTGAACGCCTACGCATTATCGCAAGCGCAATTCGCCCTACGGATACAATTTACTTCGTTCCCGAAGGCACAAGTATTTCTATGATTCTTCAACAAGCCGCAGGAACAGGAACACCGGCGCCGCTGCCGCTGCCAGCTAATAACGAGTAAACAGAATAGGAGATTAAACAAACATGATTAAATGGTGGTTGAAGCAATCACGATGGGTCAGGTTTGTTATGGTTCTTGCGGGTATTGGGGTGCTTATGGTGCATCCCATTACCCGCATTCCCGTATTATTCCTGATACCCGTAGGCCCCGGAATAAATGAGTTTGTTTTAATGGCTGGCTTAACTCTCGTTGGTGGCACATTCATAATAAAAGCATTTATCGAATACCTCACTGGGCGCAGAGGAAAACTGTTTGGCCGAAGCCGAAACGACTCCAAAAGACTTTACTCTTTTATTATGACCGATATTAGGTGGTACTTAGAAAAACACCCCGAAGACATTGAAATATTTAATGAGGCATATCTTAACGCCTCAAATCAATACACAATCCATACCGACCTTAGTAAAAGAGTTGAACGATACAGCGGAGGGAAACATAATAAATGAAATGCTTTTATCATAACGACGCTGATGGAAAATGCGCTGCCTTCTGGGTAGGGTTAAGCGCAGGTCTAACAAATATAAAACATTCGAACGACTTTATACCAATGGATTACAGCAAGATATTCCCTTTTGAAATTATTGAAGATGACGAACAGGTTTACATAGTTGATTACTCCATCCCTCCTGAAGAAATGGATATGCTATTAAAGATTACATCAAATGTAACGTGGATAGACCATCATATCTCAGCTATCAATAAATATAAAAATTATTCAGAACCAATCCGGGGTATTCGCTACGATGGAGTAGCGGCCTGTATGCTTACATACTGCTATCTTCACCATATGACTGACCGAGGGCAAGGAAATATTAAACCATTTGATATATCCATGACCACGGATGCCCCGCTTTTTACTAAACTGCTCGCTGATTGGGATGTTTGGAAATTCGATTACGGCGACGATACACGCTATTTCCAACTGGCTTTCAACGCTTATGATTTTTCTCCCGCCAGCAGTGAACGATGGAACATGTTTTTAGTTAATCAAGAAGATGCTGGCAAAGGCGAAGCCAAATTAATAGCCCAAGGCCGCTCAATGAAACAGTACCGAGATGGGTGGGCTAAGTCATACTGTAAGGCCAGGGGCTTTACAACCCAATTTGAAGGATACCGCTGTTTCGCTATGAACCTTGGTATGTGCAACAGCGAATACTTTAACGGCATCAACCAAGATGACTATGACATACTCATACCATTCTCATATGATGGATTCCATTGGCATTACAGTCTATATTCGCAAACAGTTGATGTATCTGAAATAGCTATGCGGTATGGCGGTGGCGGCCATCGTGCCGCATCGGGATTCACATGGAGAAGCCTTTTATTACATAAGGGTTGATTGCTTTAAATACAAACATACATAGACATGCAATATAAGAAAGTTAGAAAACCAGAAATATGGAGGATAGAAATGATACTTAGAGAAGGCGACTTTATTAAATTAGTAAAGCCGATACCTATGTTTGATTACGTTGGTATTGTATTTTCGATAATCAAGCTAACAACCGATGGCGCTATAACCGCAGAAAATCCGAAGCTAGGGCTTTGCTTAATGAACTACAACGCATTTGCCCTATTCTTTGAAAAATGTGAAGCTCCTGAAGCTGAAGAAAAAGTTTCCCTTAAACGCACATGGAGCGATTGGGCCGAACGATTCCATCCACAGCTTGGACATATCCTGTTTAGGGAAAACGGAAAGCGGCTCACAGTACGGCGGAAAAATGGAAATATTCAAGCCCATGCGACCTGTCACCCTGGAGATGCATTTGACGCAAGTAAAGGTTTTATGTTGGCAGCGGCAAGGCTTAGGGTAAAGGAAATGCAAATGATTGTAGCCGAAATAAAAGCCAGCATGTAAACAACAAGGAGAGTGGCGGTATATGTTATTTGAGATTCTTAGGGATGACAAAGTAGTGATGCATACCAAGGATGGGGAATGTATACCGCCACTGGATACCCTACATAAGATGGCCGATGCCAAGTACACATTTAAAAAAGATGGAAAGCCATATAAGCCTCCCGCAAAACGAGGAAGAAAGAAAGGTGATAAAAAGTAATGGAATATCCACATCAATTTATAACAGTATTAGATGAGCTTGCGCGTAGGTTTGGCGTTGCTGTTGATTGGACACAGCAAAATGTAATGCCATATGTCATAGACCTATTCAGTAGGATCGTTATGTATAGGCTAACCATGGCGAGCATTGCAATGGGGATAGCACTTACATTTATGGTTGGTGTTGCAATCTATATCAAGAGAGGCAGTAGGAAAGCGCCCTTTTTTGAATGGGAAGCCAGACGCGACACCTCCGGTTTTAAAAATGGCACCTTCCGTACAATAATTGCAATTGTCTTAATGGTTGTAGCAGTCTCGGCCGCATTGCCGGTGTTTCTCGTAAACTTAGTTACTTTTGTAAGATGCATATTCTTACTTGAAATGGTTGTATTTGATTTTGTAACAAGATTGGTTAGCGGTAGTTAAGGGAGGGGTTATCCTGGGCGATATAAATTTATCAAATTATAGTTTCATTCAAGATTCGAATAAGCTAATAAGAATGAACAGAATATTGCAAGCAATCAAATTTGCTACTGAAGCCCACAGCGGGCAAGTACGCAAAGGTACAAAAACACCTTACATAGTTCATCCCCTGGAAGTCTTTCAAATATTACAGGACATGGGCGTGCCGGATGATGTGCGTATCGCAGGGTTGCTTCATGATACAACCGAAGATACCCCTGTAACTATAAGACAAATAAGAGAAAACTTTGGCTTATCTGTTGCCGCTCTCGTAGATCTGGTCACTGAGGATAAACAATTGAGATGGGAAGAGCGCAAAGCAAGAACGATTGATTATCTTTATCATTATCGCTATAGGCAAACCGCATATGATAAATACAGCATTATTCAATTAATCTTTGCCGACAAACTATCCAATCTTCGGAGCATGGCAGAAGATATAAACATCTATGGAGATATGTTATGGGATAGATTCAAACGAGGCTTTCACAAGCAGCGATGGTACTATGGTCATCTCTTAAGCGCTTTTGAACATGTTATGCCGGCCCATTATTATGGCGTATTTAATCGATACTATAATCATGTGTTTGAAGCCAGAAGATGAAGGGATGTCACATGAATGAAAAATACATAATGTTTTCACGCAGTAAAAAAGGGCGTGATGGTTATAGGTACATAGCCAATGTTAAGTATAAAATCCAAAAGGAAACCGGTGGGGCATTCTATCTTGCGGGGAAAGTGAAAAAGAAATTAAATAGATTTATAAAGGCTGTGCTTGGTGAATTATATGTTGTCGGTGATATCGTAAACGATTAGGGGTGATGCATCAATGGAGCCTGAGGCAAAACTAAACTTAGGGTATAAAGTAGTAGACGATTACGTAATGATTGGGGATGTCGCTTATCCAATAACCCACAGCTTTATTGTTGGTGCAGTCGATGCATATATAATGGAATATTATAACTCAATCCCCCCAAGCATCGGACATACCCCACATATAACCGGCACCAATAGATTCGGTTTCCCTTCTTTTAATAATGCACATGCAAACAATGAAAGAATATGGCTCACTGAAATGGCGCACCTTGGGGTTGTACCCATTGACGAAATAACATTTTTTCTTACAGAATATTTTTGGTGGTTAGGTTTTCAGTGGCAAAACCTTACTCCCTTTCCTACAGCTATTACAAGATGGCAAATCAGTGGCACTGCTTATCCGGCATGGTTAATCGGAATGCAAGGTAATGTTATTACGCTCGACTTATCTGCTGCCCCAGTTCCTATCCATCCAATATGGCAACCTACCGGCAACCCCCTGGGATTTTCAAATCTGTTTCGCTTTCAGTCATCATATAACGCAAATGATGGCTTCCCTCCACCGGTGGAATATGAATGGCCCAGGCCCCCTATTAGCTCTGTTAACTCAATTGCTCAACTTTTTGGAAACGATATAGCTGTCGGTACAATGCCGGATGCATTTGGGGGACCAGTCATAGCATGGAACCATCACAGACCTTGGATAGCTAGTCATGGTGGGATCGAGAATCCACCAGGAAGCAGCCTTTTTCAAATCCCACAACGGCCATTTGCCGGCATTGGAAGTCGCGGAATGGGGGATGAAGGAATAGATGAAGAACGTCGCCCTATCGCGCAACAAGGAGATTATGTAATATGGATAAGAGGCACACCGGATTCTATAGAGTGGAACACAATGGTTAATAATATGCCAATAAACGATACTGCATTTTTACCAGGGCAGAGCGGAGTACGCCGTATATCACCTGACTGGTTTACCACCCCATGGGAACGCTATCCCCATTTGGTGTAGGGAGGCGAGCTGATGAATAATGAATTACCATCAATCATAAGAGGAAAAAAAAGATTATATCCCATAACGGACAAAATAGTAGTAAAGAGAAATTTTGACGGAGAGATATTAGAATGCTTTAATTGCTTTTTGCCAGACCACCCCTTTGTAACTTCGGGCATCAGCGGTGGTGGTATTGGGCAGACATTCCAGGGTGGCGTTAATTATGGTCCAGAATATTGGAGTAGTCACTCATTTGATTTGGATATCACCATGGCGTTTACGGCGTTGCCGCCTAATGTAAGATTCAGTAGAATGTGCCATATTGTACACGATTACACAAACTGGCCCCCGCCAGGAAATATACATACCTTCTCACGATCTGACGTACCTGGCGGCAATGCACACCCAAGCGATTGGAGCGCATTTCTTACTTATGGGCCTGCCAGCCAATGGGAAGCAAATGCCCTGGCTGCATTCTCAAGAGCAGGACATCACGGTTTTGAAATAATGGCGAGCGTACCAAATTTCCAACCTCCAGTGGGGCTTGAAAATTCATATCATCCAAGTTTCATGTTCCTTGATTACCTGCGATTATTCCAATGGGTTCGGATGGGTAATGAGCGGGAGTGGATAACTAATAATCATGCAAAACAAATTATAACCCGCTCATATTACCGCAACATTATACCAGCAGGGCATGTTACTACCAGAGTACAAAGCAGCGGTATCCCATGGCAACCACGTTGGCAACATGGTCCGGATTACTGGTCTTTTGAGTTTTCTGCCTTTCGGCATGATTTATGGGGATTGCCTCCTTGGACAGTTGGCATTTCCCCTCCTGTTGGATTTCCCTTTGTCTTTTGGATATATGATTATTCAAACACACTTGGCGTAACTCTTAGAAACTTAGAAGAAAAGGTAGAAAACGGAGTTGGTCAAGGCAGGATTTTCCCAAGAGGATATATCCCACATGAAGAGGCTACGGGGCCACAAAATAGCTTTTGGGGTTATAGGTGGATTAGTAACAAGTGGAAACATGCCCCGTGGGAACGATACCCGAACCTGTAATCATAGTCATAGGCTTTGCAAAAAAAGACACCATTCACTTCTCATGGTGTCTTTTTATGCATTGTAGACGTGGCAACAGTTAGAAAATTAGATTGTCTTCAATTATTATATATATAAATGTTCATGTAACTCTACTTTTTTCTTTTCTCTTGTTTCTCTTTGAGTTTTTTTTCAGAGTGTAACATATCTATAATGCGGTTCTTGCTCTTCTCTACTGCATTTGATCCTTCAGACATTGATGCCATACATCTGTGACATACAAAAGCACTATCACTATTATAGCATCCGCATTTATGGCAACGCATAAAATCACCTCCTGGTCTTTTAGTCCTACGCCTATAATATTGAGCGAAATGGGAGTATCCTTTATGATTTCGTCCAAATAATAGTTTGTGTAAACAGCCTTCTCATCCACCTTCCAGATACTTAATTGCCTTGTCTATAAATTTATGTGGTGCCATTTACACAACTACTAACGGCTAGTTTGCGTTTTACGCTTCAGAATGGAGGCTTCGTGGTAGCGAACTAAGATCAACGTTTTTTCGCACGCGCTTTATATGCACTACAAAAAGAAAGCATAATAATCCCGACAACAAACATTACGCCCAGTAAAATTAGTATTGGACTTAAAGCAGTGGAAGCATCTATATCAAATTGAATGCCTATCATATTAAGCAAATGTATAAAAAGTGTAGGAACGATAACGAAAATCATAAATATACTCCGACACTTAATTGTTCCAAACTTATAAGCGGCAGGTATAATTAATAGATTATATGCTAATCCAACAGTAAACCCTATGGCGGCATATGCAAGCAAACTACCAGTATTAACGTCCGAGAAATGTCCGAATATCAACGATATAGGGAAGATAATAGATATAGTTACACAAGACATAATGACGGCCAAAAGATATTTACTAATTACTTCCGTCTTTGTAGAAATAGGAAGGGCACTTAATATTTTTATCCAATTGGCTTTTTCATCCAATGCCATCGTTGTCATTACTTGTGATGCCAGAATTAAAGAGATAGCAATGCTCGCTACATACATAAAAAAATTGGGTTGCTGTATAACAACTATCATAGGAAAAGCCACAGCAATAAGATTAATGTAGCTAAAATTTTTCACTATCAACATTATATCCTTTTTAATCAGCGCCTTCATCCTACATCTCCTTTAATATGCAACAGCATAATTTCTTCAAGGCTAGGTGTTGTATAATCAATTGCAGTAAAAAAATCATTATGTGCCGCATCTTTTCTCCAAAGAACAGTGATGTTGCCGTCGCTCTCGATTTTGAATGCTTTTACCTGGTTATTTCTTACTGCGTCAAACTCATTTTTTGAACACTTTGCAACACAGAAATTATTTTTAAGGGTTTCCATTTCCTCAACAAACACAAGCTCTCCCTGATGTAAAAACGCAACATAATCAGCGATTTTCTCTAGGTCACTTGTTATATGTGTGGAAAAAAGCACGGATTTACTACTGCCAGACGTGAACTCTTGCATGATTTGCAAGATATCATCACGCATCACTGGGTCAAGTCCAGATGTTATTTCATCTAATATAAGCAATTCTGGATTGTGAGCAAGAGAAGTTGCCATCATGAGCTTATTTTTCATGCCTTTTGAGAAATCAGATATTTTTTTCACATATGGTATGCCAAACCTTTTAATAAGCTCACCAAAATATGCTTCATCCCAAGCTGTATAAACAGATTTTAGTATCGTATTTATATTCTTAGGCGTTAAGCATGGATGAAAGCAACACTCGTCAACAACAAATCCTAACTTACTTTTTGCTATCGTTTCTTTGAGGATATTGTCTAAGCCCAATATCCTCACATCACCAGTCACCCTAGAGATTTGATTAAGCAACAAGCTAATTAGTGTTGTCTTGCCGGCACCGTTTTCGCCTATAAGACCTACAATTTTCCCTTTTGGAATATCAAGACTAGGGATGTTAAGTCTGAATGACGGATACTCCTTTACTAGCTCTCTTATCTCGATTGCATTATTCATTAAGAATTTCACCTCACATTGGGAATCTTTCCTGAACTGATTGCGGAACATGATTCTTATACCAATCACAGCCCCCGGCAAAATCCCGTGACCTCAAAAAACCACGCAACAGACACTTGCTGCAAAAGAGTACATTCGCGCAATTCATGCATTCGGCTAAATTTTGCTTTGGCATAATTATTGCCGAAAAATCGTTGATAAAGTCGCGGTTTTTAGCATATATCTCGTCGATTGGCTCATCTAAGACATTGCCAAGGCTTAGAGCAAAATCGTCCCCGGAGTCCATCGTACATAGCTTCAGCTCACCGTCTGCTCTTATACTGCACGAAGAAAGCAATGCGCCACAATGATTAATCTTGTCTGCAAGGACATCGTTTTTGCGTATAAAGTCCTTCGGGTAGGTATTTCCAACTTCCTCGACAAGACTGCCGAACTCAATAATTTGGTCTTTGGATATAAACAGCAGGTTTTCGTCTTTGTCAGAATCTGAGGCGCGCCCTAACTCCACAACAAGCGATGGTGCGAAGGCAAATGCCTTGCGATTATACACCCATTCGGCAATCTCTTTTATTTCGTGATAATTTCCAGGAGTAAAAATGCTACATACTCGTACCCGAATGCCTCGGCTAATGAGCATATCAATATTTTTTATGACTTTTGGCAAATTGCCCACAGAGCCAGTAAACCAATCAAAATAACCTTCGTCAAGGCTATGCAAGTCAATTTGCACAAATAGCTGATTGGTGTATTTCTCTAATGTATCGACTAACTCATCTGACAAGTCTGCGCCATTAGTTAAGAGCATAATTGAACCTACGCCCTCTTCCAAAGCTATTCGAATAGCGTCGCTTGTATACCTATATTGTGAAGGGTCTCCGCCTGTCAGTTCAACGGTTGAAACGCCTATTTTAGACAACGATGCAAATAACGGCTGAAGTTTCTCCTTAGGTATTTCGTCTGTACCTACACAGTCAAACTTCCCATAGCAGTGCTTGCATCGCATGTTACAGTTATTTGTTAGCTCTATGCTTACAACTTCGGGAAACACTTCAGAAATTATTTCGTTTATTTTGGTTTGTACTGCTGGTTGGGACTGTGATACAACTTGATAACCATGTTCGGTGGCCAATGTATCCAAAACATATTTTATTTTTCTTTCAACCGAGTCTGTCGGCTCGTTATACTTGTCAATAAAATATTGAATGATTTCTTCATATGTCTTTCGGCCGTCGAACTGCTGGAGTATTTCCATAGCTATTTCATTTACTACATATTTTGATGAGCTTTTGAACTTTGGCCTAGCTTTCGCGGACTGTAAATAAAGCTGTTTGTTGTCTTTGTTCCCCTGCACCTTGAACTTAATTTCTGGATGCAAGTACAAGTATCCAGCTAACATATATGATGACACTCCTCGTTAATATATTTTAAGTACAAACATGGTACAAATCATAAAGGGTTGTGAGCCATCTTCAGCGAGATGGCTCACATGGGATAAAATGTCGCCTACTTGTACAAAGCATAGTGTGGCTCGAAGCCATGTTTTGCGAATGCACAATCAAGCGTATGGATTATTATGGTGCTTTATTATGACCTACATTGAGCTGGCCATGGACAGCGCAGAAATATGGCTTAATGCCGCAACTGTAAACAAGCACAAAACACATGCCGCGCATGACAGACACGCTACACAAGTTATATCAGTTGGCATGATATCAATATAAGGTTCGCCCATGAATTTCACCTCTCTTTCATTTGTATGATTTAGGACTAATTGGAGGCAATGATGCAAACCAATCCCGATTTTGAGGTAAACATGAAACAGCCTCGCTGCGCAGTCAAGAGTGTGACTTAATTACCCAAATAATCAATGGCCTGCATGTGGGGCCAGTCCATTCCCGTCAAAGTTGTTTTTCAACTTTGCGGACTCGGTATGTCCTACTGGAACGAAGGATAACACGACTGAAAAAGAATAAGATTTTTTGGGTTAAAATGCCGTTTTCCTGTGACGAAGGGTAGCACAATATCTCTCGTCACAGAAAAACCATCCTTTATCACAGAAGTAACAAAATTAGATGCAAGATATGTATTATGGTTACAAAATTATAGTAAGAGGGTGGTCAAAATAAATCCGGAACAAAAATCTGAGCATGTTAAAAGAATATCAATGCTGATACTTGCGTTTATAGGGATGCTTGTAATCGCACTTAACTCTACAAACATAATAGTACAAGCAATCGCTACCGGCATATTAGTTATTACCTTTATTATAATTGGAGTCATATACTATGCGTACTACAAAGGAGGGCGCCGTGGAAAATAAATTAATCCACTCCATCGCACAAAGACTAACGGATTGGGTAAGCCAATATCAGTTACAAGATGAACTTAGGCGTAAAAAAATACTGCTTGCGATAGAGATATTCATTATAAATATGTCTAAGCTCATCCTAATATATGGCCTAGCTATGCTGTTAAGAGTGGTGCCACTTACACTGAGTACTCATGGGGCATATGCTCTATTGAGGCGTTACTCATTTGGATTACATGCGCTTAACAGCACTGTTTGCACTGTGACAAGCGTTTGCTTGTTTGTTCTGGTTCCTTGGTCTGTGTATGGCATTATGATAAGTAACTCCTCAGTAATTCTGTTTTTTGCAATAATTGTTTTATGCCTTTACTTATATTCTCCGGCAGATACCAAGGCAAGGCCGCTAATTGGAAAAAAAGTGAGGCAACTATTAAAAAAGAAAGCCATATTATCGGGAATTGTACTCATGTTAATTACGTTATTTATCTCAAATGAGTCCATTAAATTTTTAATAACAATGGGTGCATCTTATCAAGTTATATCTATTCTTCCTATTACTTATAAAATATTAAAAAGGAGCGAAAAAAACTATGAGTACTATGAAAAGCAAAGAGCATGATAGCACACGTCAAGGATTAAAAAAGCTAGTGTTGGATAAACTATGTAACCAGTTGGCTCACACTAGGGAGGGGTGTTGGTTTTTTACAATATATGAGCCAGATGTGCCGCACGAAATTATTGAAGAGCAACTAAATGCCGCACTTGATTGACCAGTGATTGTGTCAGTCTATCTAGTATAGCTATGTAACACAGCTCTCCGAACAATGGGCGCGACTAATCGTTGGCATCAAGTGCTGAACTAAACCAATGTACTTGTTTAACTTTATTGCCAAGGTCTATTTTGTTATATATACTATGTATACTGTGATAAAGATATAAAGATGTGAGGACACAATATGCCTTTGTTGTTAGCTTCAATAATTGAAAGCTCAATTACCTATATTGTTTTCGTTAACATGCGGAAAGAAACTGTCACTATAAAAGAAGCGATGATGGTTATTGTAGCCTTAGTAGCTGTTGGCATGACAATCTTTGCCTTTAATTTTAGATATGGCTTGATTGCCATAATTGCCAATAGTTCATACATTGCGATTTTGACAGTAGCTGCGGTCATTAAATCTAATAACATTCGTCTTGCTCTAGTTTATGCAATCTTTTCTAATATCATTGTTTTATTATCGGGAAGTCTGGCAAGTGTAGTAGTAACTTTAATTAATATTGTTTTACCAGATTTGGTTGCACTTGGTTGGGTTGGGATTATGGGAAGCCCTGTTATGGCCATTGTATATGGAGCAATAGTATTTGCAATTGCCTTTTCGTCCTCCTTTATATGGGGCAAACTTTTTCATACAAGGATAAGCGTACTAGATGCAAAGCTACAAAGCACGTTGGCCTCTTCAATTCTTATGGGTGCAATCACAACCCTTTGCGTGTTTTTTGTTATAGTTTTTTTACGAGACATATTGGCTGATTTATCAATGCTAACATTGGCATATGCATTATCGCTATTTACTACATTTCTCTACCTCGTTTTCTCAATATTTGCTTTTACTGAAAGCTTGCGCAAGGACATTGAATTAAAGCATAAAAATGAGATGCTTTATACTCTTGATGCTTATGCTAGAGATGTTGAGAGTATTGCGACTGAAATGCGTCAGTTTAGACACGATCATAGAAATCTTATGTTGGGGTTTCGTGCTCACTGGGAAAGTAATGACTGGGACGCTTTTGGAGAGTATTACGAGCGGTACATGGGTGAGTTTACTGCAAGTACCGAAGCTAGTGAAATGGGCAGAGACAAGCTAGGTAGAGTTCATCCGCCGGAGTTAAAGACCATTTTGTTTGCTAAGTTTTCTCATGCCAGCGCGGCAGGTATCAAGTCTTATATTGAAGTTGAAGGTGATGTAATTGTCAAGGGTGGTTACAATCTACTTGATGCTTGCCGCGTTATGGGGATTTTACTGGATAACTCCATTGATGCTTGCAAAGGCATCGATGATGCAATTATACAGTTTATGGCATCAATGCAAGGGGACAGTGCGTATTTTGTTTTGCAAAACACATGCCTAACTTTACCACCTATGAATCAGGTATCCCACAAAGGTTTTACTACAAAAGAAGGCGCAAGAGGACTGGGATTATATAATGTGTCCCAGGTTGTTGCCAGAAACAGAAACTTTACCTTGAAAACCAGCTTCAAAAATAATTGCTTCGTACAAGAGATAAAAGTTGCGCCTGGCGAGTGATGGAGGTTATTTTACAATGCTTAGTATATTCATATGTGAAGATGACCCTGCTTACTTGAGACGCATAAGAGCTTGTGTTGAAAACTTCATACTTATAGAGAATTTTGCTATGAAGGTTGTTTGCGCAACAACATCACCAGATGATGTCCTTGATTATTTAAGTAATAATGATAGTTGTTCGGGCCTTTATTTTTTGGACTTAGATTTAGGTTGCGATATAAACGGGATTGGATTAGCTGAAAAAATCAGAGTTCATGACCCTTGGGGAAGCATCATATTTATCACAATTGATGGTGATTCTCACAAACTAACCTTTGAGTATAAAATTGAGGCTATGGACTACATTGTAAAAAATGATTTGAATGTCGAAAGTCGGATATGTAAATGCCTACAAAACGCTAACTCCAAGTTTACAAGTAAAGAAGCTACCTTGTTAGATAAATTTGTAGTAAAAATAAATCGTGATGCAACAGGCTTTATGGGTTCAACTAAGCTTTCGAAAGACTGCATAATATCTTTAGATAGCCGGAAGATTATGTATTTCGAAACATCTGTGGAGATAAAAAACAGTGTAATTGTCTATACCTCTGATGGCAATTTCGAGTTCCGAGGAAGTCTAACCCAAATAGAGAAGCAATTAGATAAGACGCGATTCTATCGTTGCCAGAGAAATATCATTGTAAATCTTGAGAATATAGTTGCTGTTGACGCAGTGCGACTGACATCATTGTTTGCAAATGGTATGGTCATACCCATATCTCCAAAGCAAATACATAAGCTTAGCAGTCGTGTACGTGACGCGAAAAAAACGAAACACTAGCTGAATTATCTTGGCCCTATGAAGATACACTTTTTAGCTTACAATTAAGGGTTGCAAAAAAGACACCATGCAAATAGTGGCATGGTGTCTTTTTCGATGTAGAATGTAGTAAAGCGAAGACTATTCATGAATTGTACATATATTATTGATGCATTTGACCATGTTCTCAGTTCAAGAGCTAATGACATAACGACCATAGAGATTGAAAGAAGTAGAAGAATGAGGATTTACTCCTCTGGAACAAATGGATTATCAGGATCATATACCAATACCACCGCATTAACCGGGAATGAGTTAATCTCCGCTTGGGTTGGCAGACGAGGTAAAATTATGTTTGTTCCAATAACACCTATACCATCAACAATTACGCTAAGGTCTATACCCAATAAAGTCTCAAGCAGCCTTGCCAGTTCATCTTCATCTATTCCACCGCCGCTACCAATCCTCAGCCAATCATTTTCCTCGACATCAAAATAATAACAACCGTCATCCCGCAGCCTTATTCCTATCTCCGTGCCGGCAGGGGTAGGCCCATAACCGGTACGGGTGGTGTAAGTCATATAAAAGTTATCCCAGTCTTTATACTGATACCCTCGGCCTCTTGTAAGGTTGGGGTCAACATGGTTTCCTCCACCCCAAATAGTTTTGGGTATCATCGTTTGCCCGCCGCCGCTGCCGGGGTTATTTATATACTCAAACGCATCAGTCTTTCTTATAGACTCATTTAATGTTCTACGCACCTTCACCCGGAAGCGTTCCCGTATTGCATCTTTTTCAACCTCAGTCAAATCACGCCAAATCTCCACATACCCTTCAGGCGGGTCTACCCCGGGCGGCAATGGATTGGTCAATACCCTTCTACCAGGGTATACACTAATCGGGTCGGTAATCGTAAAGAATCTAAATGCCTGCGGGTGGTCACCTATCGCCGTCCAATAAATCTGATCGCCATGGCTCCAACTGCCGTCTGCCCTACGGTACCCAGGGGTAATATAGTTTTCTACTTCGGTAGGGCTTAAAGTCGCTCGTATATGCTGCATCGTTATGCCTGATATACGGATGAAATAGCGTACAAAGGGTTCTGCTCCGGGTGGCCATGCTATCCTTGGGTCCAATGCTTCAAAGTTGGTTTCCAGCATATCGACTTTTAAATAGCGTACCCATGCATTCAAGATATGTGCTGTATCGGCGGCTAAGACTTGGGTTTCAAATACTTCTACAATCTGGTTGAAGGTTCTTGCATCAATCTCTTCAATGATAATCTCGATGGCATTGTCAATCTCTTGGTGTACCAGATTCTGAACGATATCCCTAAATTCAGGGGAATTAAAATCAAATTCAGGTATCTGAATATACCAGTCCCGCTCATTATTCCAGTTATTCTCCATATTGCCAAGACGATAAAAGAACATATTATTAAGCCATTGCATAGTGACCAACTCATCCCTATTAGAAAACTCCAACCGCAAGCTATTCTGAATAGGATTATGTTCGTAACTTATTAAACGCATTTCCTTATATGCCAGGTTAAACTCTTTACGATAGATATTCGCAAAATCTCCAACGCGGAACTTCAACCATTCTCTTTGATGTTCCTCCAGCGCAAACACATCAATGACATCAATGCTAATCTGAATCGGAACAAAAGCAGTCGTTCTAATATGGCGCAATGCAAACCGGTACAACTCCCGCCCATCTTCGATAGTGTTAATATTAACCGTTTCTTCTTTAATAAACGGAGCAATTTGCTTTATCTGCTCTTGAGTAAAATTATTCCTCCAAGCAAGCAGCTCCCTTAACGAAGCAATGGCATTCCACAGCGCAGGGGTATCTTCGCCGGCATCCATCCTACCAACTAAGGCTTCCCAAACACCGTATTGGCTCTGTACTAAATTTCTATACGCCGTAAGCGCATCAATTAATTCCTGTGTCATGTACTGAAGATTCATATAAAAGCTAAAATCATCAATATACAACTGGCCGGTTGGGTTATATCGCGCCATTGTCGCTTGGTTCTTACCAAATACAAACACCCTTGTCTTAATACCAGCAGTATCTTCATGGTAGCTTATGCTGGTCGAATATGTATCATCAGCCACAACCAACCCTCTGTTATTCCCAAGCATACCAACAGAGCGCTCAAAAATATCAAGGGTCATATTAACATTGTCAAATACAAATACGCAGTTAAAGCTCTCCTCTAAGGTGTCCACAACAAATCTCATATTATTGCCAGTGAAACTCAATACCCTTTCACGCTCTAACACAGTGCCGTCAACATGTCGTAGCGTCCAAACATTATGCCATTTCATCGTTAATATGTAATTCAAAATACCATGCGGCAGGCCATCATCACCGGTGCGGTTAGTGGGGTCATATAAGCGCTTGACGCTATCTCTCCAACCGCTCAAATCCAAATTGTTGAGGAATATCTTTTCGTATGAATAGGCTTGAAACGATAACTGGTCTAACCCATCATAAGATATATTGGGGTTTTCAATCACAAAGTACTCTGTGGCGATTACCCTTTCATTGATTCGTTTATTCATTAGAACCAAGGCATCTGAAAGAATCTTCCCCATACAGGGTTAAGATAAGTCGTATAATCTTCCGTTACAATTTCCCTATAAATACTGAATGTCAGTTTATTGTATTGTAAGAACATAGGGTTATAAACAATATCGTATGCTTCGATAAATTCGAGCTGCGTTTTATTTGGCATACATAATATTAGGTCATAAGTATATCGGGTTTCAATCCCCTCAGTCTGAATATGCGGAAACACAGTTAATACATTTGAAAACGATTGGGCCATTGTTGCTGTACCGTACTTACTATTAACTGTAAACGATGTATCAATCGAATACGTGCCTGGGCTCATATCATAAATATTTTGAAATGCAATTGTTATATTCCCATTTGAGTCAAAGGATGTATTCGTGTATGTTACACCATTAAATACGACATTTCCTACGATTGAATCAAGCCCACTCTGTTGCAGAGATAGAGGTGTGACAGCATCCATCCTGCCAACGCCTTGAATTACAAAACTTGAGATAATGTTCATTGGCGTGAAGATAGGAAGTTGAATGGAGCCAATACCAAAACCCAGAAAATGAATTACCGATGGCGATACAACAACTCTATATATAACGCTTTCGACAGCAAGTATCCGTGTCCCGCGCAGCAACTCAACCCTAATTGTGTATGTGCCAACAGGCAATCCAATAAAAGCGGATGCAGGTATTACATGAACATATGTGGACATTGGGCTTATAAGAGCTATGTTATGTGAATATAAAATAGTATCATTATTCCGTAGGGTTATCCGGGCAATGTCACCAGGGGCTATATATTGTACATCAGTGAACTGAAGATTTACCCTATTATCTATTTCGCTGTCGCTATACCGACCTTCAACATCTGAAGCAAAACTTTGAATAGCCGGTGCGGTTAGAGGAATATCTCTAACACTTAATACATTGTCGTAGATAATATTAATAGGCACTGTTCCATATTGGTTGCTTACGACATAAAGACCGATTGCCCCTAATGAGTAGCTTCGTTCTTCAAGGCTTTCCACATTAGCAAATATCGGGTTAAGGTTTATATTGTTCCCATCATGCAGATGGCTTCCTAAGACAACTACTCTATCAGGTAAAAATGCCATCAACGAAGCAGAGCCATATTCTTCATGGGCCACATTAAAAGAATATGATATAGAATGCGAGGATGCCGACAGCGTATTAATCCCACGAAGGTCAACTTTAAAGCTAGAAGTATCAATGAAAATTGCGTCATATGTACCGGAAAATCCGGTGCCTGATATATTTACTGTTCCTGTAACTGTATTTTCACCGGTTGCAAACAACACCCATGGGGTTTGTATAGTGACTGGATTTGTAAAGGGCGCTAAGAAGTGAATAGGGTTTGGTACAACCATATAATCCATACCTATGGCATATACACTGTTGTCATCAAACGCAAATCCAGGGGTTCTTGGCCTAGCTTCGCTTGTATGTAAAACGATACCTGTCTGGCAGTATAACTGTATATTATGATTCCCTACATCCAAATCAACAGGCTCGGGTAGTTTGATTTCTACCCAGCCTTCAGCTATACCAGTGGGGAACTCAATTCTATGGAGTGTAGTATTATTAACTCCAAGTTCAAGTGTGTGTGTGCCACTCAGTTCTCCCAAAAAATATTTAATACCAAATAATCTAAGGCCAGGTGCCGTCACTGCAAAGCCAGTGGTAAATTCAGTACCATGCATTGAGGTATCAGTCGGTACAAGCTCAAAGCTTTCCATAGTACGCATGTAAATTGTCGGCTTTTCAATAACATCATATGGCGCTGATATTAAGAGGCTCCCTAGCCCCCTTGTTATATCCGCTTCAATTTCATATTCACCGACATCTAAACCCACAAACTCCGAAGCAACTATTGTATATATATAAATCTCTTGGCCTTCTGCTAAAATATCGGTATGAGAAAGGAATATTGTAGACTCATTTTTTAAGCTAATTGTAATTGTATCACCTGGGTAAACATTCTTTATTCCGGTGACAGTAGTAACAATATCCGCTTCCGAATCAATATACCTACCCGAAAAGTTTAATTCTAAAGAGCCAATTTCAATACTGTTACTTTCTAAAACCTCTAATGTCCCGACTTCACGAATAAGAGTATGTGTATTACCGCTGTTGCCTAATGTCATTTCTGATTCCAGCATAACAGGTGATAATCCTTTTGGAATTGTATCGCCTAAGATTATTTGACTCGCTCGATTTCGTTCAGAAACAACAGTATTGGACGATGAAAATATTACTTCCCATGTATGCGCTGTTATTGATGTAATGCTTAACTCAGGCATTACAGGTCTATCCGGTGAAACAAACGAACGGAAAAATATTGTCCCGCCTGTTGCATTTAGTACTCTTATATCAAAAGCGCGGGTTCCTACTCCCGTAAATACCATCGGCTCAGGGAAAGTATACTCAATCCATCCTCCCTGCTGTATACCACTCGGAGCTGAAAACGTATAAACAGTACCCGCAGTAATAATCGATGAAGCGGCGGCAACTCGAATGCTTATACTTACTGGGTTAGGATCAGTCATTGCGACCAGAAATTTTATTCCAATAAGCCTGAACTCCGAATCATGAACTGTAAAGCTTAATGGCGATGAAAGAATAAAAGCGCTTTGGGTTAGTGGCATAGGAGGCTCAAGCATAAAACTTCTATAGGGAATAAAGCTCAATTCATCTTTTGTTGATGAATAGGCACCAATTGTAAATACATTGCGACCCCTTGTTACATCACCAGCGATTTCATGGTCTATGCTTATCAAGTTATTTTTGCGATTGATGGGCTTCTGGATTACCACCGGGGTAATATTGTGGACGATTACATTGTCTGATATATCTTCAATCAAAAAATCAAATTCATATAATCCATGCTCAAAAGCTCCGCGCTGTATGAATACCCTAATGGCATAAAGGCCAGACCCAAAGCCATCTAAATCATCGGCGCTTACGGTCATACACAAGTTTGTATATGTTGGATTAACTAACGCAGTTGAATTAGTATAGATTATATCATTGCTTTGATTAAATATTTGGATGACAAACATATCCCCGGCTTCTAAGTCAATTACATTTGTGAATGTAATAACCAACGGTTGCATATTGCCCCCCGTACCAAGAACCGAACTTACAGATACCTCATCATCTCTTTTTGGTAACGCAGTTGTTATCGTTAATAAATTACCTGTAGTACCTTTAACAGTATGGACAACGCCCCTGTTCAACACAATGTTTGTCTCATATTCAACCGGATACTTGCCAAAGTCAATATTATTGTCCAATTTGATTATGGCTGTCTGCTCGCCATGTACCCCACTGTCAGAAAGTGTATATTCAAGCTGTAATCTGAATGCGCCATTATTAAATGTGCTGCTTACAGTGCCACCCGGAATATCGGCCGTAAACATGCCTGAAGCAAAAGGCACAGGGAGGCTATTCCAACTGGTATTAGTGTATCCAAGTATTATATTACCCGGGTTTAATACCATAGGAGTATCAAAAACCCATTCCATCCAACCCTCAGATCTTAGCCCCGGGGGAACTATTTGAGGAAGGATTTCTTGAGTTCCAATAACCATAGCAATATTCTGAGTGCTTGAAAGATTAAACTGATTAAACCAAACCCGAAAAGCTCTTATCCTAAAATCCGAATCTGTAATATTAAGTTCAACTCGGCCTTCAGACCGTGATATTGACCCCACGGCAGGCAACTCATACATCTCAAAGGAAGCAATTGAATCAATAATGGAATATGTATCAATTGTAAATGTGGAGACGGCACTTTCTACGTGAATCTCGTCATTTAATATTTCATATACCACTGCTATTTCATTATTATCATTGGTTACAGGTTTTCCTACGATAGAAGGGATCACCCTATGTACAGTGAAGTCAGGCATTTCCATTTCCGATACTTTTAAATTACTGCCGGGAGGCCCCACCCCGCTTATATTATGGACAGCTCCTCCTTGCAAGGTTGCGATAGATGTAAACGACAGCGGATGTTCACCGGTTGATATATCATCATCCAAAGTTAGTCTTGCTGTTTGATACCTTGTGATGTTCAAGGAAGTATCCACTCCGGCCGGGTTGATTGCCGCTACATTAAAATCCATTTCCATCCTAAAGATAGTCGTAGATGTAAAAGCCATGCCGGATATCACTGGCCGCACCGTTGTAGTAAAGAATGAAAAATCCCCACTGGCAATGTCCTGAATCTGAATTGTATGAGTGCCTGGATTTAATAGCATAGGGGTCGGGAAAACATACTCTAACCACCCTGGCGTAGCTGAGGGGTAGTCTTGTAAAGGAGATCCGTTAAGAACATACCGTATGGTAGGCCCCCATGCTACATCTCTTATATAAAACTTAAATGATATAAGCTGAAAATTGGCATCCGTCACATTAAAGCTTATGCTCGTATTCCATACCCAACCACCAGAGGTCGAAGCATCTACAACAAGCCGACGTGATGGGTTTAACGTTTGTTCAACAGAAAAATCTTCAAGTTTAAAGGTATTTACCATTTGAGCAATGGTCGTTCCGTTATCAATAACTTCATAATCAATATCTATTACATTATTTGTTGTTATCGGCTTTTCAACATATGTAGGTGTAATGCCTTGGACTATAATCTCTGGTACTGCCATAATGACACCTCTTTTTATGTACTTATGTTAATACTTATTTCATAGGGAGTATCCTCCAACCTAAAAACCCCTTCTATTGAGTCTATGCCTCTGCCATTTACAAACAACGTTGCATCAATATCCATGGGTGACTCTATTGGCAGCATGATATCGTTTGGGTTCATATTTACGAAATGCAGTGTTGGCGGTTTGACTGCCTCATATGGTACTTCTTTAGATTGTCTTGCTACCCCTTCACGCAAGGATGTAACCATAACTCTATATGTACCGGTGCGTAAATTGACAAAATTAATTGCTGGGATCGTATAAGAATGAGTTAATAAATTGTTTGTCAAATTTGCTGTTGTAAAACTGTGTATTACATGGTTCCCATCCCTTAACTCATAACTTAACTGGTCGCCGGCAATAATGTTAAAAGTATTTGTCGTTACTGTGATATCAATATGCGCTCCTACATATCGCCCTGGGTAATTAAGTTCAATCAAGCTTACCCCTGGAACACCTGAGTAGGCCATTGTAAATGCATTGTTGCGAGTTGCATCAGCAACAAATGAGCCAAAGTCATCATGTGAAATTGTCGCTGATAGGATTACAGAATAAAGTCCGGCATTTAAGGACGAGATATCAGTAAAGGTACTGCTAAAATCAAACAAGGCCGTATCTGCATTCATATCAATATCTTCTGATGTCAGAAGCTTATCCGCTGTATCAAGTACATTAACAATGAAAGCGCTGCCTTGAACAACGCATCCGATACCGTTTGCGATTCTCCATAAAGCATTTATCGGTGTTGGTGGTGTAATAGGCATGTCTACCAATGTTGAAGACATTGACACTGTGGTTAAAACAGGGCGCTCTACAGTCGTATATGTTAGCACCCTTTCATCAATGAAGGTTCCCCGCTCAATAGAGATAACGATGGAATATTCTTGAATAGCATCTAAACCAGCAAAGATATTAGCTGGGATGGTGTGCGTATATGAGGTGATTGGCTCGTCTAATGTTTCTGTATACTCATAGAGATTAGCTGCTCCCTCGTGCATCCTGATTGAAACGATATCTCCAGGCAGGGCACCAAGTATATTACTTGTGGAGATAGCATTATCTACACCGACACCGATAAAGCGAAAGGCTGCAATATTCCTTGAGACGCTTTGAGTAATATCACCTAAATCAATTAAACCCGGACTAACAATAAGAACTTCGGTTGAGGATACGTCCTTTATGACCACATCCTCATCATTTATAACTATGTTGCCACTAGCGTTAACTGAGTGTGAGCCAAGGGGTATATTATTATCTATATAGATTGTTTGTACCCCGCTATCAATACCATCAACAATATACTCCATTCTCATTCTATGGATATTACCGGTTCCAGGGAGCGTAAACTCAGATGGCGCAGGCGGTCTTTCTGTTGTGAAGAAAAGCCGTATGGTATTAATACTTGAAGAAAATTGTATAGTCCTCGTTCCCGGGTTTAATCTTAAAGGCGTTGACAACCTATGTTCATAAAACCGGTCGGCTATACCGATGCCTCCGGTAATAGGGCCAATAGTTGACTGGGTTACGCCGTCAATAGTATATGTAAAGTTGACTGTGCTTCCTGTAGACATTGTACTTACGCGAACGAAATGGGCCACGGATATGACCCGTATTGGAGCAGTAACATTTAAGGTCAATGTCGCAGAGGATATTGCGTTTGAAACCGTTGTGGCCGGTGTAAGCTCGAATAACCTGCGGTTAGTAACAAGTGCTGAATAGTTTCCGAGCTTAAAGTCAGTATCAATGATACCCAAGGTCTGAGGGTCGGCGCCAATTTTATAATTAAAATCAATTGCATTGTTTATTGCGGTAATAGGTTTAGTAACCGCTGTCGGGTTTATATTATCTATTGAAAGCAATGCGTCAAAGAGAAAGTAATTAAATCGGCGCGGTATGTATTGCCCTATATCACTGTCACGTAAAATAAAGGCAGTACCCAAAAATACCCCTGGGTTCAAAGCCGCCAGGTCCGATGGATTAATCGTCATTTCTATAGTGCTTCCTGAGTCGTTTGCGGATAATGCGGTTTCGGCTTGAAGCACAACAACCCCATCGGAATTTTGAAACCGAACAGCAAATTTATCACCGTTTATAATATTTACTACATTCTTAAATTGGACGCTCAAGGGGCCAACACCGGTATCAAGATAACCGATTGTACCTTCGAGTTGGACACCATCTTTAAATGGTGGCGTATTATAATTATGTATATATGGGTAGCCGCCCCACCTAATTCCCGCAGTGTCAATTCTAAAACCTGTGGGGCTAAACACCCATCCTCTTGTTGCCGTTAGAAAAGACTCGCTTTGCATTTGCGCGGTAATCAGGCCCATCGCCACGCCATCTGTAAACCGTGACAAAGGCAACCCTGAATTTTCATGGTCAAATATGACTACTCCCGCGCCGCCTGAGATATTGGCTGCTGATGTTTTCAAATCATAAGTACATATGGCATAAGACTGACTTATGCTGCCGGCGAACATCCCGACAGGTGCAAAAGATGCCATATTAAGCGGGACGCCTGCTTGTGGCTCACCATCAAAGTGACATCTGCTAATGCAGTTGGTAAAGGTCGATGCGGTACCGGCTTGGGTAGTGCCGCTGGCTCTGGTTCTAAAACCGGATACGACACCGGGGAAGCTTCCCCAGTTATTTGTGCAGATAAACTTACAATCAGCAACACATGAATTAAAAATGTATGTCCCTGTATCATTAACAGTTCCACTATTAACGCCTACAAAGCCTGTAACATGCCCATTAGTTGTAGTCCCTGTTACAGTTATTTCACATGAAGAAAAACAATTATTAAACTGATAATTTCCTAAGCTCCTCGAACAAAAACCAGAAAACTGTGTTGCTGTTGAAACTCGCAAGCCAACAACGCAGTTACTAAAAACTATAGGTGTTCCAAAGACTGCGGCATTTACCTGTGTCGCGATCCCAGCTCTGTTATTTCCTGCTCCGGCTATAGTATCTATCATTGTTCCAAAAACTCTTACATTCTCAATAGGAGCGGTGGCGTGAAAATTCTGTATTAGCACAGCCCTTGTGGCCCCGACATTTCCCCGCAAATCGCAATTATGTACAGTTATATTCTTTATCGAACCATTAATAAATCTAAACAGACCAACGGAGGCTGCCACAGCGGTTCCGTTCTGTTTAAAGTTATGTAGTGAATGTCCCTCACCGTCAATATGTACAAAGTCCCAGTTGTTTGTTCCGGAAGTATTGCTCCCGAATCGTATGGTATCAAAATTATCACGGAAACCGATGTCATCGGCTAAGTTTATATCCGCTTTAAAGTTAATAAAAATAGGATTGGCTGCGGAGGTAGGCCGGCCCCTAAGTGCGTTTAAATCAGCTACGTCCCATACCTCGAATGGGCTTACCTGTGTTCCTGCTCCGCCGCCTAGATTACCATTAGGCATTTATGTTTCCTCCTTGCTTACTAGAATGTAGGATACTGGACATGTATATCTATTACACAGCCGCTATTGACGGTCAGCGTATTCAGATTCTCCACCAAAAAGAACGGCTCTTTATTCCAACCATGAAACACATTGGGGTTAATATCAGCGCGAATTATTCTATGATGCATCTCAATTCTCTCACCAGCAACAACATTCGCAAACCCGACTTGCCGCCCTCTAGGAGATGTATTGCTCAGAATAAAATTAGGGGTTGCTGCCATGCTATGTATAATAATTCTTGGATACACATCGTAATTGCCGTGCTTGTCTTGGATATTTCTTCGGTTAATGACCGTAAAAGAGCCTCCCGCATTCAAGTTAAATGTCAGAACCTCCATTGGTGTCATCCAATATGGTGTAGTAGCTTGAAATGTTATTTGAAAGAACCCCCGCATCTGACCGAACCGGACAACATCTATGGTACTCGTTGGAACAAGTCGGATTACTTTGGCTGTATCTTCTTCTGCCATAAATTCCACCGGAACACTTCTCATAAAATATTTGGCCAGTGTGTTTAATCTGGCCGCAGTCAGCGCTTCATTTGCTCGTATACCGTTAGGGTCGATTATGGTAAAGGTTAAGGTTAATCTCATCATATCTTTTGTTGTTCTTATAAATGTCCCATACTCATGCTCTATTACATTTTGCGGCGTAAAGCTTTGTCCTCCAAACATAGGCATAGAGTCATCCGATGAACCGATATTAACTATCTGCACACCCAAAATCTCGGATGGCACTCCATCAAAGTAAAAGTTTCCTGTCATATATCACCCTTCCTTATAAAAAAAAAGCAGCCCACGAGGGGCTGCATTAGTACAATGCTTTTGTTTTCAAGTGATTCTTACTCATCGTCATCTTCTGCCGTATGGTCGTTCATCGCAAGCCTTAGTGCGATAGTATTATCGTCTACATCAAAAACGTCAAGCTTTGTTTTTGCGCTCCATCCTTGCGTTGCCAATATTTCATCAGGCAATGTAATACGATTCAGGTCAATAATCTTACATGTATCTTCTACCGGATGGTCTGTTGCACCCGGCCGCAGTGCAACGGTTTTGCTGTCTGGATAGTAAATATCAAGCTCGGTACCCTCACTCCAGCCTTTATTAGTAACTAGCTGCTTGGGAATTACAATTCGACCCAAATCATCAATCGTGCGTGTCCCGTCATATCGCATGTCTTCACCTCCCTTCGCAAAAAAAGATAAAGCCTTACTAAGCCCCATAATATGCCCTTAAAGGTCATATGTCAATACATATATGCCCTATTAGGTCACGCTATTTTTTTGCGAGGATTTATAATGTATATGGAGGTGGGTATATGCATCCAAACAATGAATTTGTTGAAAAGTATATTAATTTTACTCGCAGTCGCATTGGTAGTTTAAGACAACAAAAGGGTGATTCGGCCAACAAGATGTCGCAACTTGTGGGTCTCAATGATGCTTATATCAGCAGAATAGAAACCAAAGAAAGGGTGCCATCCTTACAGGCGCTTTTCGCAATTTGCGAATTTCTTAGCGTAACACCTCATGAATTCTTTGATGAAGAAAATCCTAACCCTGCACTGATTAAGAAAATCGTGGATAATCTAAAGCTCATTGATGATGATGGGTTAGCGTCCATTCTTAACATTACGAATGAAATGGCAAGAAAATAGAAATTACAAAGCATGTGGGTTATGTCTTACAATGCGTATTTACTTATGTTTATCCAAATGCCTAATTGATTAAGCCAATAAAACAGCGCATATCAATTTATTGCTTTTGATATGCGCTGTTTCCATGTATTTTACTTTTCAGAGCAGTCAGAAATCCTTGTGTTTATACGTGGCTATCGAGGCTAACCTATTTCACCAAGAGCTCTTTTATCTGCAATAGTTGTGCTTTTTTGTTATCGTTGTATTTTGCCTGCGTAAAGAGGTTGCGCAATAGGCGACCCGCTTCTTTTTCCGTCATATGCTCGATTGAGACATTTTCCGGTTCCTCTGGTCGCATGTTATCCTCCGGAGGAGTTTCGTTAACTTTAGCTGTCGTTAAGTCGGTTTCATTGTTAACTACCAAGGAAGCATCTTTTTTTGCTAAACGCTTCTCCGCGCTCTTCCTTGCTTTCTCGCTCATACTGTTTTCTAATTCGGCTATAAATTGTGCAACAATTTCCTCAGAATATGTGCGTGCTTTATCATTTTTTCCGATGAGGTATAGCGGGTCAATTTTAAGTACCTGCGCCATCACTATAATTATATTTGCGGACACTTTACCAGAATTATAGGCCCTATAGATTGTTTGTGACGACACTCCACAAAGTCTTTGTATTTCTTTGCGCAAAGATGTAGACGATTTAGACCATGCCTCCTTAACCCGCTTTTTTGACTTCTCAGGGTCATGGCTTATGTTTTTAAGGCTACTGCTAAATCCAAGTTGTAGCATGGCGTGACACGCCCTCTCTTATGAATTATGTTGCTCTCTACACATTATAGTGTCCAATTTATATTTCAACAAGAGATAACAGATTGCTACATAGTATTTACAACAAATTTATTGCGTTTTCTCTTTAACGCATTCCGATACGGGTCATGTTATTCCGTTGCTCGGTAGCAACAATTGTAGGTATTTCACCCTTCAGCATAGAAACCGCATTACCAATCATCTTCTTCACTTCCGGCAATGCTTCCTGCGTTACGCCAGCATTAAAATTAAAGTTAGCTTCAACTAAGCTCCTGCCTTGCGTTCCAACACTCGGAACATTTGCACTTCTGATACTGTCTGTTATGTTGCGCATACCGTCAGAGCCTAAGCCAAACACAAGCTCACTAAAGGCCCTGGTCTGCTCGGCAGTAAGAACTTGCTCGTTAGGGTCCAGGAATCTTAGACCCGCGCCTCTATTCAAGCCGCCTGAAGCAAAGCGAGGTATGTTAATCGTAGTCGTTACACCGGGCGTATTAGCACCGATAAGATTAACCTGCGCTTGTGTCTGTACTACAGCAGCCTGGACATTTGCCGCAACCATAGTAATTTGCTGCAACTGGACATTCATTTGGCTAATGGCCTGCCCAATTTGGTTTAGCACGGTGCCAACATTGTCAACCCATCGCTGCATATTTGAAGACAGCATATTAAACAAATTACTGCTTGACCGCATAACTTCATCATGGAAGCGCTTTACGCTCAATAGTTTTTTCTGCTGTGTTTCACTGAAACGCCTATAGTCTTCATCGTACATTTCAGACAAGGTTTCCAGTTTCTCCACTTGTACGTTTCTTATCTCCTCAATTATTTCAAATAATTCCTGTGTCATAGCTTCGTCTAAATGCCAAGAGCCTTGGGCATCCTGGAACCATTCCTGGGCCAGTGCCAAGCGCTCTTTTTCCGCTGCGATTCTTGCTCTATCTGCTTCGGTAGTAGCTTCGGCATAGGCTATGGAAAGACGCTCCCATTCTTCGATGGCATTGATTTGCTCCTGAGATAAACTCATTAAGTTATTGCCCAGAACCGTAGCAGCACCTTCCATCGGTAAAGCAAAAATAGATTCAATTGCTTCCTGCATAGTTGTTTGCCCATCACCTAGCATACGCAAAGCATCGGCAATTGCGTCCCTGGCCGCTGTCGGTATCATCCCGAACTGCTGAGTAATAAACGCAAACAAGCCCTCGTCTGACATATGCGAAAACCGTTCTATATTATCCTGTATAGACAGCCAAAGATCTGTATGCTGTTGCCTTACCCCGGCTAATCTGCCGTTTAGTTCATCAAATGCGTGTTCATCCCATCCAGGAGCCACAGCTATGATTAAGTTGTTTCTATCTGCCTCAAGCAGATTAGCCGCGCCGTTAATGTTTCTTTCTACGTAGGTTCTAAGTTCTTCCGGTGTGAGTATACGTCCGTTCTCTAATATGGGGGTAACTTTTATTGTGATTTCATTTCCGCCTCTATCGGATACTTGGAAGTTTTGTGCGAAGGTTGCAGTGGCAGCCCCCTCGATTTCCCATCCGCGCCTGGCCATTTGCTCTGCCGTTACATGCCCGCGGTTATGTAAGTTAAAGTTGCCATTAATAAGACTGTTAAATTGGTCTGCCAGTATTCGTATTTGATTTTGAACATGCTCAATATCAATATCCATAATAGCTGCGTTTATCCTATTGATTAAGTCATTAAGGCTTGTTACATTAAACATTTCCGCAAGGATATCTCTTACCGTTATGCCTTGGCCTATAACTCTTTCAAAAAGGTTTTGATCTGTTGCGATAAGTACGTTGTTGGCTAGGTTTTGTAAAGCTTCGCCTGCAATTAATATTTGCTGTGTTAGTCTTGTTTTTACATACTCACCAAGGATGCCCATGCCTTCGCCAAACTCTTTTTCAAAGGCCCATAGGTCAGCGATTAGCTGTTCATTTACCCCACGCTCCAGGATAGGCCTTGCTTCTGCATAAAGTTGGGCATTACTTAAACGCTGTACGAACAAAGCCTGTACTGCGTCCCACTCGGCATCAAGCTGCGCGCGCCTTGCATCAAGGGCCTGCATTTCAAGGTCAAGCTGCGCCCTCAATGCATCCCTTCTATCTCCTAGCTCATTGCGAATATCTTCTCTTCGGTCTCTCTCCGCAGCATCAGCGGCACCTTGCCGCCTATCTGCATATTGGCGTTGAAGGTCACGCAAACGAGAAATAGCTTCTGCGTCACCGGTTTCCTTTTATACCCTCGGTTTCCCGATATTTATTAGGGGAATTGACTATATCATGACTATTTTTAATAGCCTTAATGCGCTTCCAGTGGCAGCTCATCTTCCACTGTACTCCCTTGCGGGATAGTCGATACACTTTACTTGATTTGTGTTTGCTTCTATACAATGAAAAAGACTGCTCTAGTTAGGAACAGTCTCGTTATGCTAAAATAAGGTAATAGTATGGCTGCTTGACTACACAGCTATATAACTTTTCATGGCTTCCTCAAGTGCTTCGTTCACACGTTTATTGTTCTTTGCGGAATATAAAACAAAGTCTTTGTGCAGCTCAGGTGAAATAGTCACATTATCCAGTTTACCACAGTAAGGTATCATCGGCTCGCGATTTTCTGCTTCACAACTAGATAAATAATCATCAACTGCTTCGATAAAACACGCTGTAAGCTCAATGAGGCTTTCTCCATCATATGAAATTAAGCCAGTTATACCAATAACTTTGCCATGAAGGATATTGTCTTCAGCAGAATACTCAACTGTGCCATGATAGCCTTTGTGTTCTAATGTATTATTCAAAGAACACCCTCCAATCTTAAAACATCTAAAATATGATTGACTTGGTATGCTTTCAAAATATTTCGTGGATGGGGCTTGTGTATGGCGACATCATATGACTCTCCCCAAAATATAACTTTCGAGCCACTTGTTTTACCCTTGTTTGATTTTTGAAAACCCAGTGAGAGTAGCAGCGTCTCCGCTTCATCAAAGGTAAAGTCTTTAGGTTTAGATTTTAATCTTTCAATCAATTTCAACTTTTTACTCATGTGGCCTCTCCCAATCAAAAAGGTAGCCTTTTAGCTACCCCCTTCTGTTAAATCTCCCATTTATCAGGCAGGGACTCTCCACTTGTTAAATCTCCCATTTATCAGGCAGGGACTCTCCTCTATCGTATGTAGTATATATTGGCACTTAAGGGTCGTCAATAGCTTCTAGCATAGAACTTTATCAATACATAATAATCAAATACGCATTAGTCTAACATGCTTTTTACACAATCAAGTCTTAGCACGGTGTTTTCAGCTACGCATTCTCATGCGCCTTAGAATTTCTTAAAGAGCTACTTCGTCCATGGTCAGCTTCTACTGAAAATAGAAACAGGCTTGTTATCTCCTTGTAAGACTTCAACAAGCGGTCTTATTCAACTCTTACCGTTAGCACCGCAGATGAGCCCTGCGGTACACCCCTGAGCTTCAGGGTTCACATTAAATGGCCTAAACTTTATTAAGCCGCTATTCTTAGCTCATTCATCCTCCGACGCAGTTCATCAAGGTCATTAATTTCATCCTGCTGCCTTCTACGCCGGTCTTCTTCCGCCCATTGCCGTTGTAATGCCCTTAACAAATCATCTATGTAATCGATCTGCATCTGGAAGTGAGCGCGTATCCTATCTCGTTCCGCATCCAGATGTGCCACTCTTGCGTCATGGGCTTCCCGTTCCAAATCACGTTCACGCTGATGCCTTGCTCTCAACATTGCTATAACTTGATTTTGCAGATTACGGACATCGGATATTTGCGATTCAGCTAAACTCCTATGAGCTTCGACAAGTTGATAAATACCCCTGACATTAGCCTGGTATTGGTCTTGTAGGTCTTGCATTAAGTCTCGCCATGCTTGAGTAGACTGTGTTGTTGCGTCCGTCTGCATACGAAGCCTTACCATCTGGTCTATCAAAGAGCGGGACAGGGAAAGCCTATTTTCAAGTTGGTCGTTAAGTAACCGTTCGTGCGTAGCGTGGTCGGTATCGGAGGTAATAGAGATTCTAAACTCAAGATGTGAGAAATGTCTGTCAAACGCATCACGCTCTTGTCTAAACTTGTCATTAAACACATCAACTATACGAGCCGCATAAGCACGATATTGCTGCTCCAATTGCTGCATCCTATAACTATCTTCAGCGGCCCCCATATAAGCAAATCTTCTTTGCTCTTCTAGGATTACTTGTTGAAAATCCCTAAAGATTTCAAGCTGGGCATCAAAATCATTGTTCTCTACAGCAATTGATAATCTAAACTCAAGTCTTTCCCGAGTGGCATCAAAAATACTATTCTGAAGGTCTTGCCATTGGTTTCGCAACTCCATAATCTCATTACTGGAATCATCAAAACCAAGTCGGCGCATTCTGTTGGCCTGCTCATGCAAGTCGTTCTGAAGCTGCCTATATAAATCAATCTGGTCATCAAAGTTCATGAACTCTCTGGCGCGGGTAAGCTGTAACTGTACACCTTGCTCCCAGTGTCGCCTTACTCCGTTAACCACTTCCAGCTCAAGCCTACGCCATTCATCAAGATATTGCGCTCTGTTGGCAAAGAATCTTTGGTTAAGACCATCAAGTCTATTAAGGAATGTCTCTTCGGAAATAAGCTGCATATCATGAAGCCAGCGGAGTTCGGCTATTTGACGGTTAGCCTCATCCAGCCAAGGATCCCCGCCGCTACTACTGCCGCGGTTAGCCTGCTGTGTAGATGAACGTGAGGGGGCGCTACCGCGTTGAAAATGATTGGATGCACCACCGGTAGTTGCCGGGGCCATGGAGTTAATGATATCAATATTACGCTGAGTACGGCGAAACGCTTCTTCGATATCCCGCATAGCCTGTTCGGACAAATGACTTAAATCGCCATACTCACCGCCTATCATCATTTGATTGGCCACGTTTACGGCTGCGGCTAATACACCAAAGTTCTCGGCAGTTGTTAATGCCTGCTGGCCGATATTAATTAAGCGGGTACGTGCATGGTCAGTCGAGGCTGAAAGTTCGTCTGTTTTCCTTCGCGTATCTTCTTGGATGATTGCCCGGATTTCTTCGGCAAGTGCGGCCTGTTGGGATGCAATCATTTCTTCCCGCAATGCCTCGGTTTTTTTATCTATCGCAGCGATGTTTAATATAAGCCGGCCTTCGGAAAATTCAAGGAGATCCAAATACTCGTCTCCCGCTTCTAACAGCCGTTGGACCGTCCCAATCGTTAAGTTACCATGTTCGTTGAACTCATCAATGGCCCCGGTCAACAATGAGTATGCAGAAGCCAATTGGTTAGTAGCCTCTACGGCTTGCTCCATTATTTCATTTGCGGTTAAAACGCCATCGCGCAGCCTTACATACTGGTCATGTAAGTAGTGCATTATCTGTATCTGACCCTGGGTGCGCTCATTCCATGGCGGTAATGAATCAGAAAACTCACGAAATGCTTTCAATGCCAACTCTGTTGCAACGGCATTGGCATTCCATGATTCGGTATTAAGCACAAGCTGTCCATTTGCAGTAGTAATATGGTCGGCGATATTTGGCATTGCTTCCGAAAGCCTAATGAATGTTTCCCAAGATATGTAGCCCTGCGAGTTCATTTCACTTAAAGCGGCTTGGCTTACCGATAAAGCGGTATCCATCCTATTAAGGGTTTCGATATAATTAAATGTTTCACCCTTTACCGTTAACAGTGTGGCTTCTTTTAACTGAAGCTGTTGGTCAAGCCTTTCTATTTCACCTTGGGTACTTTCCAACTGCGTTTCCCATCTTTGAATAGCGGCGGTATAGTCATCTAACATTTGCTGCCTAACGGTTGTATCCATACCGGCTGATAGATGGTATATAGGGTCAATCGTAGGGCGCTGCGATTGCTGTAACTCCAACAGCTCCTGGAGTTCGTTTCTTGCGTTTCTTACTCGGTCAAAATTAGATTGTTGTTGGACCAGAATAAAGTCTCTGTAGGCATCGGTATTAAGCCTGATTTGATTACCGACAACATATAAATAATCCAAGTAGTTTTCGCCAAGTTCGTCCATCAATGACGAGACTGTACCTGACGATAACCCACCTGTGGTCGCCATTTCATTTTCCATTGAACGTAGAGAAGCCATCCTACTTGATATGTTTGAAATAGCAGTAGAAAAATCCTCGGCTGAAATTGTGGTCCCTTCAAATGACCTTCTTAACATTATCATCCGGGCATTTAAGTAATCCCAATCAACCGAGTCATCGGCATGGATGTTTAACGCAATATCACGGGCAAGTAGCAACTCATTAATATTAAGTTCATTAATAAGCGCATGTTCACTGGCTATTAAAACGCGCCGTATTTCATCCTTCATTCCTTCAATGCGCTCATCGGTAATATAGAACCCTAGTCTTAGCGCAATTACTTCGTTATCCATATTGCTGTCAATGGACTGTCGTATCCAATCAGGCAGGGAGTTAATAAGTCCAAGAATCGTATTGCGGTAATTTTGTGCCGATTGCTGGGCATGGCTTGTGTCAAACAAGTGGTCAATCGCATCAATTAATTGTGGGTTATTAGCCAGCCCATCAAAAAAATCAGTAAGGTCATCTCCGCTGATTGATGAATTTTCAAATACAGTCTTAAAAAAATCTATTTGTCTACGAGATAAAGATTCCACGTTTATTGAAGCAGCCATTGCCAATTCAACAAACTCACCTGATGATGCTCTTATCGCCTGAGCAAGTGCCTCTAGTCTTCGCAGTTCACTTTCCACTTCGCCTAAAGCGGTTGTTGCTCTGTTAGAATTGGAATCGACTCGCTCCAGCTCACGAAATATTCTGGCAAGCTCATTTAGTGTTTCTATTTGTCCTTCGAGATCCAAGCCTTCAAACAAATGGCTAATGCCGGCATATGCTACACCAATACTTTGGATTTCGGTAAACATATTTTCAATGCCCTGTCTTCCGGCTGCGAGAAATGCGTTAAATACAGGTACGCTTGGTCCCATCCGCATATCTTGGAAAGTAACCTCTGTGTTCCTTGCCTCGCTTCTCGCCAACATCATTGCGGTTTCAGCGGCATCTCTAGCAATAACGGCCTGTCTGCGTTCAATTTCTCTTAACTGAGATAGCTGATACGCTAAACCACCATTAACCAAGTCAAGATTCCTGGCTTGCCCTCCAACCAAGTCTGTAATCTGTTCTTGAATATTCCGGGCTTCAGTGCGTGCAGACTCATCAAAGGTCATAGCGGTTCTCAGCTCTCTATATCTTTCGATTAACTGACCAATGGTATGGTAATGCTCTCGTTCCTCTCGTGCTCGTTCCCGGGTAAGTTGTGCGTGTTCCCGGGCTCGTTCTTCTGCGGCACGCTGGGCGTTAGTAAAGGCCATTAAACCGGCAACGGCAATAGCAATCCATGTAATCGGATTTTTTATCAATGCAGCAGCCATTGTTTTCGCGGCGATACCCACGGCTTTTAAACTGACTGCTTTGGTTTTGAGCGAAGCAATAAAACCGGCATTGGCAGTTATCCCGGCCTTTGTAGCGGCGTTGCGGGTAATTTCCGCCGTAGCCGATTCTAACTTGGCTCCGGTTACTCCCATCAAAGCCAGCCGTTTCTTAATCTGAGCCTGTATATATGCTAAGTCTGTGGCCTTGCCTGCTTTTTTGGCTTTGTTCACAGCCATTTGAGCGATTACATCTTTTTGCATAACCGCAATATGAGCCGCCTGCGCACCGCTTAGGCTCTTGGTAGCCGCGGTCAAGCTCTCAACCGTTAATTTGCCGCTTGTTTGCAGGCTACTGACCTGTATTAACGCTGCTCCATATGTACTTAGGTTGGCAGGTAATGATGCAATGGCCGTACCCCAGTTCCTAAATGAGTCTATTATGCCGGAGGCTACCTTCGTAGCGGCTAGTTGCCTAACCAATGAAATTACCGCGCCCATCACCGGAGGGAATAAGATAAGCTGTCCCACTAACCCATTCCATGTTCCTAAAAATCTTGCTACTGCTGTGCCGGCACTGTAAAACCATCCGACCCAACGGCTGCTAACCATACTGCTTACAGTGGCTTCAAATGCTGTTTGAAACGCGGCCATTCTACCTTCTAATGATTGTTGCCATACAATATTTTCTCTCATTGCTGAGCCGTATGAATACAAGGCTGTTGTGGCTGCGCCAGCGGCACTGGACATACCTTCCATAAGAGCCGCCATAACCTGACCCTGGCGTACACCGGCAACCAAACGGGTTACTTCGGCTTGCTGTACGTCTGTTAATGTACCCCAGATAGCAGATAAATCACTTAATATTTCAAATGTGCTTTTAAAGTCCGTGGCAGTTGCCATAATATCTACTCGGCCATCGGTGATTTCAAGTAATTGTTGATGCAACCTAGTAACCGATTCAGCAGCTCCATCTGCGTACTCACCCATATCCTGTAACTCGCCTGCGGAGTTACGCAAGCGCATCGACAATGTACGTAAAGCAGTACCTACGATTTCAGGGTTTTGTATAACCTCGTTCGCAGCTACAATCATACCGATTGACTCTTCAAATGTATTGTTGGCGGCAGATAACGCGGCTGATGAACGGAACAGGGCTTCACCGATACCTCTTGATGAAATGGCAAAGTTGTTACCGACTTCGTTAAAGGCATCAACGATATGCATAGCGTTTTGTGCTTCAATATTAAAGGCTTTCATTGTAGAGATTATGGACTGTACCGCATCTTCCATCGGAAGACGTTCAGTACCTACATTACCTACGGTAAAATATATGGCTGCTGCATCACCCAGGGCCGTCGCATCGGCTATGCTATATCCAAGTCTTGCGAAGTCGGCTGTAGCATTTATAATCTGGTTAACACTTACGTTTAATCTCTGAGCCCTAGCGTAAGCGTCTGTTAAGAAATTGGTGTATGTCCTTGCTGTTTCGTCTGTTACCCTGCGTAGGGCTGTCATAGCCCTGTCTATTTCTAATATGTATCTTAAAGCACCGCGAAATGTATTAACTAGCCGACCAAACCCAAGCATTGAAACCAAATAAGCGCTTAGTTTTTTACCGGTAGCCATAATGGTATCGCCAAAGGACATCTTCGCCCGTCCTGCACCTTGGACTTCGGTTGTAAAGGAGCGTACCCTTTGCGATAATGCTTGGAACTCTTTATTTAGGGCTGCGTAATGGTTCGTGTTCCCCGCTGCCTCTGCTGTTTGTAAAGCCTCCCGTACCCTATTTACCTCTTCTCTCAAGGTTTGCCAGGTTGCTGCCAGATTAGGGTCAGCCTTAAAGGCAGACCAGTTTACACCCATCTTATCCAAGCGGCCCTGTAGCTGAGTTGTCTGCTCGTATAATCTAGTAAAACCTCTGATGTCGCCTTCTTCTGACCGTAGGGTTCTTAGGGTCTGTTTTGCCAGTTGCAGCTTATCGTTAAACTCACCCGCAAATCTGGCTTGGTCTTCTAAGCCGTTATTATCCCTAAGAGCTTCAAGCGCAGTTACAGCGTCATTAATATTTGCCCGGACCCGGTTCAAAGCATCTTCCGACGCATCTGTATTAAGCCCGAAGTTTAACCCGGCAAAGGTTCTTTGTAATTCATCAACCGCAAGCTGCTTCCTTTGAATGTCAGCGTCACTAAGCGGCGTTACCGTGGTTCCCACTCTGCCGGAGGCATCGTTATTGGCCCTGGTTCTTGCAATAGTAATTCTGGCCAGTTCCTGTTCGGCAAATTGTAGGCGCTCATACGCTCCAATCTTATTTTGTAAAACCTGTTCTTGAGCTTGCAATTCAGATAACCTTGCTCTATTGCTTGGGTCCGTTCTGTTGGCCAACCTTTGTGTTTGGCCTAGTAGTCTTAACGTAGCAATATAATCAGTGACCGTTTTTGCGTGTGATACTTTTTCGTTATTAAGACCTTTAAGCTGGCTCTCAGCTTGGTTAATGGCCATTACCAAAGAGTTAAACGCCGTTATTGTAGCGTCCGGTGTCATGGTATTCTTAGCTGATTTAAACTCGCCTAGCTGTGATGTAGCACTGTCAATGGCGGATTCTAAATCAGCGTATCTTTGTGCCAGTTCGTCAAGTTCTCTGATGCCGGCTCGGTCTAAATCCTGTAAGCCTGTCCTCAGCCCGCTAATACGTGCATCATAGCCGCCGCCTTCGATTTGCCGTTGGGCAGCGGAAGCGGGGTCAAGGCGGTTAAGGCCCTGGAGGTCGGCTTTCATACCACGGATAATTTCTTGCTGTACCTTTAGCCCGGAGTTAAACTTCGCCAGAGATGTAGGGTCGTTAATTTCACCAACAACCCTACCTAGTTCTTGAAACTGCTCTTGCAATTTCCCTGTTGTATCAAAGGTATCAAGAAGGCTTCTGGATTTATTCTGTAGCGTTGTTATTTGTTCCATGGCAAGCCGCTGATGGGCCTCGGCATCAAACATACCGCTAGGGTCGTGTTTGTAAGCCATTTGCGTTTGTAGGTGTGCGAAAACCCTCTCACCTTCAGACTTTACAAGCCCAAATGTTTCTTTTATTGTGCGTCCAATATTATCTTGATATGTTATAACTGCTTTTGATACTTCATCCGCATTGGAAGTTATGTTAATGGCAACGGGTTGGCCTTCTATTTCACGAATGGCTGCGCTGAAAATGTTTTCAAGCTGCTCTTTAATGTTATTAGCATCGCCGGCACCAAAATCTAAGCCGCTTATATCTACACCAAGACCAGAAACCTGCGTATCAGCTACAGCTCTTTTGGCATCGCTTAGCGATTCAAATGCCTCTCCTGTTGCACTGGCCGCCGTTGCCTCACGGTCTAAACGCGCAGCCACATCAGAAGATATACTCGCCTTAATGCGCTCCGCATCTATAGCGCCCTGTATCGCCTCTGCATGGCTGCGCCATGCATCAGACGACTCTCTTACAACCGCGTTCTCAGTTTTTATGTCCTGGGCGACACCATGGTCAGGAGTTGAATCAAATGCTTCTTTTGTTACAGGTATGGCTATAGGTGCATCGTCGATTTTCCCCTGAAGCTCTTGCAGTCTATGTAATATGTTTTGCTTCCATTGGTCTAAAGATGCTAGGTTATTTGCTTCTATATCCCCAAGGCTAATAGGGGTATCCCCTAACTGACCTTTTAGCTGTATTAAATCCGCAACGATATTTTGTATCTGCTGCCAATGTGTAACCTCATCCCCATCCGAGTCAAATGAAGCAGTTACTTTCAATTGTTCAAAGGTTGCCAGTTTATCACGCAGTTGCTCTACGGAAGCTCTTACGGTATCTTCATCCATTATCGCCGCAACCTCAACATTGGCAACGGATGCAACCCTCTGCAACGCAGACAACTCTGTTTTCGTCGTTGCCAGTTGTTCTCTAAGGCTTGCAAGGGCGGTAGTATCAACATCACTTAGCCCTAAATCACCGGCAGCCTCACGGACGGTTTCATACATCCCAATTAATTTCTGCAACGAATCTTGGATGGCTGTAACGGAACCTTGCTTCTGCTCAAGATTTTCTTGTGATATAGATTTGTTGACTTCAATAAGCCTGTTTAACTCTGTAAATGATTCACGGATACCATCGTTATTGACCTGTAATCCCATGGCATCGTTTATTATGGCCTTTGCGCCTGTTAATGACTCATCATTAATAATAAGCGCTGTTTCTAATGTAAGCTGCTCTAAATCACCAACATCAGGTGGAACAACCTTAGTTGAAATATGTATGTCCTTAGTATCAGGAAGACCATCCCCAAGCTGTTGAAGCGCTTGGTTCGCTTCACCGCCAGCAGCCTGAACGAACTGAATATACCCTGTGATGATAGCTTGATTGCGTTGTATAAAATCTTCAAGCTCTTGTTCGTTAAGCTCTGTAGATAAGTCCGTTCCGCCTAAATTAAAAAGAGACTCTGTTTGTCTCTCGTTAATGGCCGATTCAACTGGGTTCTGCAATGCCTGCTGTGCGTTTTCATATGCCTGTTTTAATTCATTTAAGTATGCTATATAGTCTTGTATGGGTTTGGAATCGTAACGCTGTGGTTTTTCAGCTATAAAATTTTCATTGATTCTTTGTAAGCCAATAAGTGCATCATCAAATTCACGCTCAAGGGCCGCGGTAAATTTTCCAAGCCCCATCCTGCCCACGGCTTCATCTACGTTAAAGGTTTGCCCTATAAAACCTTGGGATGCTTGGGCTAATTCGGATTGCCTTCTCTGATTTTCTGATAGCAATCGTTGGTGCTCATCTTCCTTAGCGTCATTGATGGCTTTAATATGAGCGGCATAGCGTTCGGGGTTGATACTCTCTAATGCTTGTTTAATAGCATTTTTATTGTTAGTGGACATGCCGGTAAACTCATGTAACATCCCAAGCGAGGCTTTATTATTCCAATGCATAACCTCGTCAAGATTAGTGAAATCACCTGATTGAAGCTGCGATAACCTTTCCAATGCCAATTTAAGACTATGTATCTCGCTACCTGCGTCACTGAGCCTACGGATAAAATTATTAACCATGGTTTGCGATGCTGAGTCCAATGCCGATAAAATGCCTTGTAATTGAATCAAATCATCAGGCAGACTGTCTGGAATGGTTGCCGTAGTTTCTAAGGTTACTTGAGTGAGGTCATCCGGGGTTGGGACTATGGGTACCGCTGCTTCCGTTGGGATGGTAATAGGGTCGGCGGCATTTACTTTATTATGTACGGTACTAACAATGCTCGTAAGTTTTGAGGTATCCGCTTCTATGGTTACGGTTGTGCGATGAGCGTCCAAGTCTTTTAAATCAGACTGGAGGCTTTCAAGTTCTCTTTGTAACAAAAGCGGACGAGGCACTTCATTATCTTTTAAATGCCCAGTACCATGTAATCTCGTAAGAACAGCTTCGTACTGTTCGGCCAAAGCAATTAACTTGGTTTTGCTTTGTATTGACGCTTCAATACTTTCTCTATAATCCTCCGGCAGTTTAACATTTCGCAATTCTTGAATTTGCTGCCCAATGTGCCTACTCATTTGTGATGCAACAGGGTCTTCGATTTTTAAGCTTGCGCGGAGCTTATCGGCAGATGCAATGTTTCTTTCTAACTCCTGTTCAAGACTACTTAAAAATGCTTTAACCGGTTTTCCTAATTGCCCCTGGCCACCGCCTAAGGCATCATGATATTGCTCTGCTAATACCCGTGCCCTTTCCAATAACTGCTTCTGTTCTTCTAGCCTCCGTAAAACGTTTTTGCCGATGGTTTCATCGTCAGCCTGCGCCCATCGGCCGCCGGTACTCTTACGAAGCAAGTTGTCATCTACAGCAGCTTGCCAAGCTCTAGTTCCTCTATTAGCATTTGGGTCCGGTATAACAAAATTTTTGTATGCTTCGGCAACCGCACGGAGGTCTTCCGCAATTTCCGTCGCCGCCTTGCGCTGAGAAGAGATGAAGCTGGCTGTGTTCTGGCTAGTCCTTGCCATTGTTTCTTTAATGAAGTCGATGGAAGCGGCAACATCGCCGGAGCCTTGGCCTAATGTAAAGATTGATTCTTGTAAATTAGTTATTGCTGTGTCAAATTCTTCAATAGCTCCCCGTTTACGCTCCATATATACACTAAACCGCTCTGTGCCTAACGATTCCGGTATGTCTGCGCTTTGGAGCATTTCGTTCATCATGCGCTTTGCGTTGGTTAATTTTTGTACAACATCATCGTACCTCGCCAACTGCTCCGCATCCATACTATCAAGAGTTGTGGGCAATCTTGATTCCAAATTAGCTATGGTAGATGGGAGGCCCTCCATAATAAATATATCGTCTTTTACTGCCTGGACCTGTTGGTGCAGCCTGTACCATTCATCTATCTTTTCGCTTATCTGTCCAAAAGTAATCTCAATAGGTTGGGTATTGATAGCGGTTTGGATATCATCAATTGTTGCGACCACAGTTTGTTGGGCTTGCTCAAAATTCGCAACGGCTGTTAATTCAATAGAAGGGATGTCAATAGTACCAAAAGCATGGACGGCATTTTCTCCGGCCAGCTTTAGTACGTTGTTATACTGCATAACCGTAGTAGCAAGTCTTTCTATATGCTCTTGGGTTATCGCAACCTCATTAACCGTAACAGCCGAAGGGTCGTAATCATGCCTACCCTGAATGGCACCAAACCATCTTTCCTCTAATTCTTGAATAGATTGAGCATAGGCAGTCATTGTCTTGACTTGTTCCCTGCGCTGTTCTTCAAACCGCTGCGGAGCATCTCCAAGTTTTGTAGGCGCGGCCCCCACGGGAATCCGCTCTGTGATAACATCGGTAAACTCCATAGCATACTGCCGCATACCGGTTGCCATGGCGTTTAACTCTTCCTGCGCGGCTTGGGCCTCATGCCGCAAAGATTCAATATAGCGTATGTACTCAGAAAACTCTCTTGGAATAATACCTATTTCATGTAAGGCTTCACTGCTTACGCCATGAAATTCGCCTGCCTGTACCCTGTTGGCCTGTTCAATAACACGCTCTAACTCTCTTCGGGTTTCTTTTTCTTCACGTAGATTCTTCGTAAGCTTTTCAGAGAAAGCGCTTTGTGTTTTATATTGTTCAACGATAGTGTTAAAGTCTGCATCGTTAAGCCCGGGGTGCATGTCTCGGAGCTCTGTCCTAGCGAAACGCTCCGCGCCCATTGCTTCGAGCTTTTGCTTTGCTTCTATGCCCCTGCGTACAATTTCATCTACGGCGGCATCTAAGTTAATATCAACTGGCAGATTTACGGGATTAGCGCTTGCCTTCAGTTGAGCGGCATTCATTATTTCCCTGACTGTGTTCTGTGTATTAACATCATCCACAGAAGCGGTTAAAGGCATTGTGAAGCTATGCTGCAATTCCTGTAACCTAATTCTTATAAATTCCAATGCACGGTTAACATTATCTTCATTCAATACGAGGACTTCATTGTTGGTTAAGCCGATATTGCTAAGGCCATCATACTGTGCAAGCAATTGTACAAGGCTTTGGAGTGCTGCTTCTTTACCTTTTAATAATTCTATATCCTGCGCTATTGCTATATCATTTTGTTGAGTTGAGGCAACGGCCGGAGTTTGTATGGATTGATGTATAACATTAAAGGCATCCGCCAAACTGCGTACCTGCTGCACCACATCGTCGGTTTTTATTTCTATCCTTGCGGCTAAAGTAGTGTCATTGATAATATCCCGTATTACGTTTAACGCTTCATGTGTTGCGGAAATATCAGCCTGAGGGTGAACCACGACTCCCAAGTTTGCCAACACTGCTTGATGATGCTCAATTTGATTTGTGACCCTAAGCATCTGGGTTTCAAGCTGCCCGACAACACTGGCCAGGGATTGAAGCAGTTCTTGGTTTTCATTAACCGCATCGGCGGATACGCCGTTTAATTGCTGTGAAGCATTAACGGCCTGCTGGATAAGATTTAAGCGTTTGGTGTATGCGGCAATAATATCTTGTGAAAATCGGGCTTCATCAAGGTTATTGGCATCATGTCCAAGCTCTCTAGCCAACTGCACGCCAAGGCTATCCATATCTCTCGAAGATATAGAAGGGATAACAACTTCCGTAATCTGCTTTAACTGGGTCTTTATATCGGCAATAGTCGCTTCGACTTGGCGCAGGGAGTCTTCCGCAATATTAACACCGACATCTATATTTACAGGGGAACCCGCGGTCAGAGTGCTGATGTTATTGAACTTCTGCTGAAGCATACTCGCTATCTGCGCTTCATCGAAATTTATCAATGCTTCCATTGGCGGCAACTCTAGCGTAGCCTTATGTAATCTCTTGAAATCATTTAGGGTATCATTGACTATTTCTTCATTTGCAACACGAACATCATTAAGCCTTTTTAATTGGTCGCCTAAGAAGTTTTCAAGACCGTCACTGCTTCCAAGCAATGATTTTTGCTGTCTTGTAAAGGTATCACCGAAATTCTCTTGAATCTTCGTTAATCGTTCATACTCCACGCCCATTTCTGTGAGCATTTGAACATGTTGTCTAAAATGGCTAACAGACCTTGCATCGCCTATTTCCTCAATATCTCCGACCCTATCCGAAAGTTCGGAAATGCGTATTAAGCTATCTCGTATTTCTTTTTCAACGTTCTTAATACTGCCGGGATCAAGTCGTACACCAATTTGAACATCATCTATAGACTTCGTAATGCCGGCGATTATATGCTGTGCTTGCTTTTTAACATCACGGCCATCAAGTTCAAGCCTTAGTTTGCCCGTAGATTCTTTGTTGATTATGTTTGATAAATTTCTTACGTCGCCTTTTAACTGCTCCATATCAATATCAATGGTAGGTGTAACTCTTACTTCATAGTCAGACATTTATTATTTATCACCTCATCACTTTTTCTTAGTTATGCCATGCCTAGCCAATCCAGTTTCAAATGCTTCTTCCAAAGAGTTGTGATGCTCGCCGCCTTTTTGCAGAGCCCGATTTGCATTCTCAATAAAAGGGCGTGGCTGCTGCCACACAGAAGAATCGTCAGAAGCCCTTGACCAGCCATCTATAATTAGTCTCTGTAAAATGTCGTCTTTCCGTCTGGCAGTACTAAAAGCCTCATGAGGATTATTGCGAGGGTTAAACTTAGCAATGTTCCAAACCACCAATGTCTTGCCGGTTGTGTTTGTAGCCCTGCCTTCAAGTTGAAAGACTATATTGTTCCTATCACCAAGGCCCTGACCTCCGCTGTCTGGGCTATCATCACTTCTTCTTACATATCGCTGAGGGTTATAAACGTCATAAACATCTCGCTGTATGCGGTCTAGTACCACCTCTCTCACAACTTCAAAGACTTCGATTTGCAGGGTGTCCTCTACCGCCGCCTGCACATGCTTCCTTATTTGTTTTTCTAGGTCTTTGAAGTCTTTTGCTGTTTTGATTTTTATAGAATCACCTCCAAGCTGTGTGCTTGTTGTCTCGTTAAGTATTTCAGGGGGTTCAAATTAAAAAGCACCTGCCTCCATTTCACTGATGGAAGCAGGCGCTTTTTCAAAAACATATGTAGGCTTTGCACATTACGAAAAATCCATATAGTTACCTAAAAAGAAGCCATCACCCCATGTGGTTAGGGTGGTGGCTTTTACCATGTGTTGGACTGTTTGATGTCATAGTTATGGTTTTGTGAAGTTTAATTCTACTTCACAGTACAAGGATATGCTACTACCATGTTATCCGGTAAGTTCCGTTTATGCTAAAATAGCGCACATCACCTAATTAAAGGGATATGCGCTATTTGTTAAACTTGTGAGTAATCAAATATTCCCATCACCTACATGTAGATTAGCGGCACTAAAATTGTTGATTAGTCATTTATTCAAAAGCGTAGAGCGGTGGGATTTTGTGGTATACATTCAAAAAATAAAGATGGTCAGTTGCTATGGAGTAAAGGATCAAATTCTGGAGACGAAATATTAATGTCGTGTGTGCCATCATAGTTTATATGATGATAAAAATAAAAACTATTGATATAATCATCATTAACATTAAATTCGTCAGCCAAACTCCGCAACAACTCAAAGAACTTATCCTGACTGATTGGCTCATCACTTAAATGATACCGCATAATAAGGCATGTTACCGTAGCCTGTATAGAATTGCGGTTACAGCAGTGATAAGCGTTTGTGGTGGATGTCGCATATAACGCGCCAACCGTTATTAAAATAGCACCGACAATTACGAAAGAGAGTAGAAATATTTTCCGTTTCATTATGTTTGGCATATGAACCACGTTGTTTTTAGGGTATTGCAACATATTGGGGTGCCATCCACGAAAATTGTATCAGTACGGGTGCAGCGATTGCAATACACTCTGTAAGAATATCTTCTCCAACATGAAGCGGTGTTATGGGTTAGATATGTGCGTCCAGAAGCAGGATGTCTGACCTCCCTGCGTGAATGATGAGTAGCGCTACTTGTTCTCGTCCTAGCTGCGCCCCAATCGCAATTTAGCCCAAATACGCACCAGATAAATGGAACAATTTCTATTTCTCCTGAGGCTTCCCCTAAAAACTTCGCAATCATCAACTCAATCTCGTCATCTGACAAGTCATAATATGATTCGATGATAAAATAAGAACTGATTGTGACATCTTCGGGAGTAACTTCTAGGCCAAACAGCTCAGAAAAATACTGAGCGCCTTCTACACGTTGTCCAAACTCATCCGCACACCAATCAGAGCTAGGTTCTCTTTGAACTACGAAAGAAAATTCATATTCATGATTGCAGCAGTCCCTTACATCACACACTTCTAAGCGTGCGTCTGCATCGGCAACTAAATTTAACGGACTTAATGCGGTAAAGGCAAAAACAATAGCCGTTACAAGTGCTAGTTTAACAAGATTTTTTCTGTTCATGTAAATATCCTCCTTTTACTTACTCCGCACGCACAGTTTTATAGGCAGTATAGGTAGTTACCCATAATAAGCCAATCAGAGCCGGAGTTTTTGTCCTGTCAGTAAAGTTGTACTTGAATTATCAAGTGCCTATGGTATCAAATGCCGCTTATGCAAATGTAAAAGCTGTTTTCTACTTTACCACAATCATAAAACCACCTCCAAGTTTACATTGCGGGGTATGCTGTTGTTTTTCATCCCCTATTAGGCTAAAAACCTAATTAAATAATCAGCTATGCAGTTTTATTTTTACGTCACATATATATAACGAACGAGGATAGATATATGTAACAAGAAAAGAATGCTTGCTATTTTATTACAGATCAGTGCTAAAAAAGGTGAGAGACGATTGCCTCTCACCTGCCATTAATCGTTATTCACTCGACATATTCCATTCGCCATATTTATGAGCAACCCGCCGATATGTGCTACATCACTATCCCGCACAACCTCATGCCAATAAGCTGGTGAATTAATAATCCCGGCACCTACCATTATATCTATGGCTTCCTCCGGGGTAGTTGCTTTTCTATGATTATGGTTAGTGCATCCGCCGTGAACAGCTACGGCCGCCATAAGTTCATTCAACCATCGAATTGAAGTGACATTGCGCCAAAATCCTGGGGAATTGATTATGCCCATATCTACCATTGCCTGGATATTTGCGTCATCAATAGGGAATCTGCTCACAGGAGCAGAAACTCCTTCATTACTAACTACCGTGTTTCCGCTCGTATTGCTATCTAGCGTTAAAAGTCTATGTACGTCTGCCCTAAAGGTGCCCATGCTCTTTCCATGTCGCGGGAACCAATGCCCCACATCTGCATGGTTAGAAGCTACGCCGCGTCTGCGGCCTTCTGCATGGTCTATCAGTACTCCGTCAGCCAGTGGATTGAGTTTAAACATTCTGCATAGATGAACACATAGCTCCACAGCTTCTTTGTAAACCAAGTCAAAGTATGCCCTATCCGTTAACCCATCTTCACAAATCTCAAAACCAATATGTGAATCATTTGCGGAACCGCCACTATGCCATCCCCTCATATCCCATGGAAGCGTTTGATATGTTGCAATCGAACCATTTGCAAGCTTACCTATAAATGCGTGTACGCATACTTGGCGGCCATTGCAGACTGTACAGCGACCGCTACCATTATTCCTCCATGCATGTGGCCCCATTGCTCGACCTTCAGGATGAAAGTTGTTCCAGTGGTTGTTGTTTGGGTTATGACCCAAATGGCCGTCATCAGGCCCCACATAACGGCGCAGATTTGGATTGTTAGCGCCGGTGGAATGTACCATTATGCCTCTTACATTTATTGTCCTTCCCGCTATAAAGCAGGCGTTGTTCCTTAACCATAATTGCTTTAAATTCATTAAAACCCCCTTGCTCTTATTCGCTTGGGACTATGGAGCGGGGATTTGCCATCTGCCGGCATAGTCTTTGTAATATTCTTATCAAATCAGTACCATCCTTAATATCAATCTCTATATACAGCTCTTCTTCGCCGAAGCTGTTGTCTTTTATTGATAATTTAATATGTTGTCCGATAACTTTTTCGCCATCATTCAAGTCATGAACATCCACAATAGTTAGTTTTAGCTGTTTTTCGTTATCTAAGTTAAAGGTGGCGGTTTCTATTACCGATTGGCCAAGGCCCCTTACATAATCAATATTTAACATCTAGCCACCACCTTAATTCTTCCTAACCACTGCGCGGGTAATTTCATATCTATAGAAACCAATTCGGTTAATTGCGGCTTCGTTATCAAGAGCATCCATCTTTCTGCGAATAACATCTATAGTCGCAGCTTCAGTTAAGCTAACCAAGGTACCGTCAGATAAAAAGGCTCTGAAGGTATACAGAGGATTGCGCGCGCTATTGGAATAAATCAAATCATCCAAGAGGTAATCAATATGTAAACCGGTAATATATTTTCTGGCTTTATGTGATGTATCAATGTCCAGGGCATCACAGGCAAGACGGATAATGCTCCGGCCAGTCGGCAAAGTTACATATGAAAACTTACCGACATTCTCTGCCATATCTAAGCCCGTATCGGCTACTTGCTCCATCTCAACGCCTCTAAAGCTAACGCTTACATCGTTCTCTTCAAGATTGATGTTTGCGGGAACACCATGTTCAAGGTGTCCGATTTCAATAATATTGTTTACGTCTCCCCTAAGTAATCTCAAAAAATGTTTAGGGGATGCAAAGAAACTTGCGTTGTTTCTCATATCGGCATTCCTCCATTAAATATGTATCGTGGTCTCTGCGCTAAAGTCATCAAACATAGTTGTCTTGGAAGCTATGTAGTCTGTAATGCGCTCCTTCGTCTGTACATACCAAGCCAGGGCAACATCCCTGGCAAGCTCGCCAAACGCGACTGGGGAGAATCTTTGACTAACAGGGTTTGCAGGCAACTCGCTGATCCGAATGCGCCTTGAAGGAATCCTTGCGAGTACATCTTCGTTCGTGTCTAAAATCTCGCCGCCAATTTCAATGGCTTCTTCTCCGAAGCGTCTTACGTTTTCTAAATAGTCGCCATTTTCAATATCATCCATGGTGATATCAATAACAAAAACGCTACGGTCAATGGAACGGACTATTGTTATCACTGCATTCCCTCCTTTAAGCTGTCTAAGTTATTAACAGCGAAATAGCCAAGGGCAACCGCATCGGCCATATCCTCGGTAATACCCTCCAGACCAAACTTTTCATTGACGAAGGATATTGTGTTAGCTTTTTGCTCCGCTCTCTTTCTTCCTTTAATACCGCAGAATGATTTCCAACGTGTAGGCGGAACAACGAGATATGGCTTATTTATTTCTTGAAACAGGCAGAGCAGTACACCCATTAACATAGCTAATTTTTTATATGTCTTTACGTTTTGCTTTTGTTGTTGGACATCCTCTATCACCACATAATCTGCCTTAGTGCTATCAATAAAACGCCTTACCTTTTCCTTTGCACAGAATAAAATATCCTCGTATATATCATCCCTTCTTCCGAGCGTGATTGCACCGTGGCCAACTAATACACCTTCATCATATATTGCGTAGCCAGTTGTTTTCGCTTGGTCTATAGCCAGGATTCTTATAATCATCAACTCCATGTTGCAAAAAAAGTAGGGTACAATTGGACTTCTGCGTACCCTACTTATCTTTTATTTGTCTCTAATTATTTTTTATCTTTGCGTTGGCCGCCTTTCTTATTGCCCTGCACACCCGCGTCTGATAAATGAATGTACTCAACCTGCTCTACTTTCACAGCTTGGCCTTCATCAATCTCACTGTTGATTTTATCAATGGTTTCGCCAAGCCCAAGAGTATTAAGGTCTTCAGTGTAATCCTTTAGCTCTTCTTTGGCAGCAGCAATAACCTCGTCCGTAGGTGTTGCTATAAGCGCTTGCACTTCCGCTTCGGTCATATCGGTACGCTCCGGCAGAAGATTTACTTCTTTATTTACCGCTCGTGCTGCTGCAACTTGGTTTATATATTCGTTATAACATTCAGGGCTACATGCAACTGCCCTCCACGCTAATTTATGCGTGCAATACCCACAGGCATAAAATGCTTTGCGGCAGTTAATATTTTTACATAAGCTGTTAGGCTTCTTAGTCCTAATAATCGCTACCTCCTCTTCCGATTAAAAGGAGAGAGACAACGAAAGCCATCTCTCACCTCATAAATCTTATAAATCACTATGCGATTATTCAGCTTGGGGAAATACCCAGTAGAAATACTCGCTTTCGCCGGCGCAGATGGAAGCGGTAGCCTCTGCGCTAAACGCTTGAACAGCCATATCTGTACCAAAGGTGAATGAGAAGTTATCGCTGATGGTTACGCGGGGCATTACGAGCTTAGAATGTTGCACGGTGCCGTCACAAACGTCTTTAACCATGATGTCACACACCAAGTAAACATCACCGGCGTAGGAATCGGAGCGGTTTGTGTATCTGCGGCCCATTGTCAGGTAATCGTAGAAAACGATAACAAAGTCACCTTCGCTAAATGCGCCTGTAGGTAATGTAATCTGGCGGGTAGCGGGGTCATAAGCAAACTCGGTTGCACTTGCGGCCGCGGCTTGCGGGAATTTTTCGCCCTGGCTACCGTCTCGGTTAGCCCTATAAATCCATGTGAGTTCATTACCCGCTGCGCCGGTTGCGGCAAAAGCGGTCTCAACTGTAGTCGCGCCAGTGCCAACCTGGATGCGCTCGAAAGCGGGGATGCTGATAGTGGCTGTTGATAAATCGGTTACGGGTGAATGGTCGCCAATGGTTTGTGCCAACAAGCCGCCAACGATAAAACCGTTGTTTGCGGAGATAGAACATGTCTTGTTGCGTTTTAGTGCGGACAAGCGCCGACCTTCGCGACCGGTGGCCCATACGAGTTCGGCATCACCCTCCAGGGTTGCGTCTTGGATTTCGTCAAGAATAAATAGACATTCTCTCGTAGCAAGGTCAAAGCCAACGATGCTGTCTATGCTGGAGATGCTATACTTATCAAAATCTAAAGCCAATTTAATTCCTCCTTGATATGTAAAATAAAATAGCCACTATGCTTTGCATAGCGGCTTATTGTGTAACAAATAATTTTATCCGTTGTGTGTTAGATATAAAAGGAATCCGTCTGATTAATATGTACTCTTGCTTAACACGCAAGCAGCCGCATCGTTATAACGATACGGCTGAAATAATCAAACATAGTACATTTCATTACTATAGGATATTCAGTTGTAGGCAAAAGCTTATACAGCAACATGTGCTTCTTTTTGAAGCTCAACAACAGTAGGTTCATCCAATCCTGTATCTTCTTTTACAGCTTCTATGGAAATACCACGCCTCAATAATTTCTTGGCTATGTCGATAGCACCCTCTTTAATAGCATCTTGGCGAATCAGTTCAGTGAGAGCAGACATACTAATCATCTCCTTCAATTTTTGCATCATTATCGGGTCTTTAACAAATTTATCCGCCAATAGATGAAGCATTGCCTGAATTTGCAATTGTTCATCATCAACAGGTATTTCTTTCGACAGTGAAATGGACCTCTCAAATCTAGTGACCCTATCCACATCGCTCATCATCATCGGAAGAAAAACTATAGACATCAAATCTTGTTTTGTTAAAGGCTTGCCCGTTGCAATCTTTGAGCGGATAGCCTCATAGGTTGTGTCCCCATCCAATGTGGACATATAAAAGGCATCTACACTGTATTGGATAGCACCTGCGTCTAGCACCGTTATTGTGTCCTTTATATCTGCTGTATAAACAATAATGGTGCGTATAGGTTTTTGGACACTATAGTACAGTATTGCATCCGAAACCATGAAGCGGCTCAAATCCCTTGGGTCATAGTCCGATTGGAACTCGAAATGGATGAATGAATTATCATCTGCTTCCAGTATCCAATCATCAATATTCTTTTGTATATGAATATGCGTTAGCTCTGTTCTTGCCGCAGCAGCTATAGTCGTGGCGGATACAATCTGTTTATTAATTCCGAAAAACTTGACTGCATCACCTTTGAAGAGTTCCATGACTGCTTTCATTATGATGTCTTCAACTGGTTGTGACAAACATGCGCCTCCTCATATTGCCTGATAACGCTATTATGCCTGATTTATGAACTATGTTCAAGTCCATGAGCAGGGAGCAGGTTAACCTAACCAATTTAACTCCTCTTTATTAACTTGCTTCAAATCAACAGTCCCGGCGTAAGCGCCGGCCATTGTCTGAGCGTAGTGCAAGAATCTTTGCACTCTATTAACACTATCGTTGAAAATAGGAATAGGTAAGTCCCACACGGTACTATAATCGTACTTGAATCCTGGTTGATTCACCATGCTTGATATAAGCGGCTTCAGCATAGATTTGTACGGTTTTTTCTTTTGTCTTGCTATACGCTTGCGTTCACGGTCAATTAAATATTTCTTTGTATGTTCGTCTGCCGGGATTTCAACTACCTTTTCAAAACCATGTATCTTTCTTAGATATTCCGATAGCTGAAAATATATAGCCCTGTCAATTATAACTTGGGGCTCACCGTTTACATCCGTGCATAAAACAATCTCATCTGTTTCATTATTCTTACCCAATATAAGCTTAGATAAATCCAAATCCCCAAGCAGCGGGGCCGTCATCTCATGGGTTAAGCTCTGGCTCATCATGGCGAAGAAGTCAAAATCACTAAGGGTCGTATAATCAATACCCATATCCCATAGGGCTACCTTATATGCTGATGGATTGCATGTCAAACCGGTGACCATGCCATAGTATTCTTGCTCTCCAAACTCGCATATGTCGCCCAAGGTCGGGTGCCGTACTTTGATATTGTCGGTGATTATATAATCCGTTCCCAGAGATGACTGCCGGAATAGTTTTAGTTCGTCAAACATATAAAGCTCCTAAAATAGTGCCACAGGCTGCCTCAAGTCGTTACATCTAAAAACGAGTTCACGGTAAAGGTAATTTACGTTTAACAGAACTTCATTACTTGATAACAACTCAAACTCGCTAAAGCCAAATTTATGCACGCCATGAAACATTCTCGTCAATTCCTCTGCTATGTAATCAATTCGTGTCGCACTATATTTCTCAGGCATCTGCATCCGGTCTAAGCCAGCCATAACCCATATTGTTGAACGATACCTTGCGTAAGCCCTGTTATTGCGATTAACCCTATCTATATCCACAGACAGCAGTATGTATGTATCAGCCTTATTCTGCACATTGGGAACCCTCATATAAGGAAATAGGTTCCTATACATCAGCGTATCCGGCTCCTCCGGTGTCACCTCGGTTTGCTGGCTGTCTATAGCCTCGACAATTGTTGGGTTTTTATATATGTCCGAAAGTAATTCCATCTTATACTTGCTAATATCTATGATTGTAGAGGCCACTATAAAATACCTCCTATGTTTATTTCTAACTCGGCTTTGAAGTTTCCATATGTGGTATGGCTACCACTCATTCTTAAAAGAAATACACTGCATATAGGAGCTTGCCTTGATGCTTGCAGCCTTATCTCGTTTCCTTCCTTGTATGAAATTACAATTTGGTTCTGCAACTCTGGCGGCAGTATTAGCTCCCAATTTACTGGCGAGGTAAAATCAATCGAATTGCCATTGCCATCAAGTAAAACTGCATAGAACGGCTTTGGGGTGCCGCCTGCTCTAACTACAGGTACATTATTAAATTTTATAGTACATGAACCTTCCACCACATTCGGCGTGGATGGTGCCATACTGGGATCACGATAATTAGCAATCATTAATTCCCAGTTATCGTCAATCTCTATCTGCGATTCCCTCAGTGTGAGAACAGTAAACCCTTCATTTCGGGCAGCGTACTTGTTTGTTATCGCATCATACTTAATTATTGAATAAGGGATTGGTTCATGGTTCGCCATATCAATCAGGAATCTCCTGTCTACATGGAATAGTTCCGTTTCATCATCATGGGGCAACTTAATGCTGTACTTCGCATTACCTGTAACAACATGCCGGGCTCTTTCATCAATCGCCAGTGAGTACGGGTCCCGCACCGAACACCAGCGTTCATGGACTACGAGGGTATGCGGATTCTGCCAACGTAAGAGATAATTGCATTCCTCTACCATGCCTGTACGCTCCACATCATGTCGGTTATTACTTTCGACACATATCCAGTATCCACCATCATACATAAATACATCACCCAATGTAAAAGTGACGGGCTCTGTTAAAGATGCCTGTATATTCATTACCGGAGTCGTACCCGCAAGAACTCTATACTTATTCATTCGTAAACTAATACGCCCCTTGCCAAACACCTCAACATCTTCCTTGTAGGAGGGGTCATTTGGCAAAAGGCTGTCAACGATATATTTGGCGTTATATATCATTTCGTTTCTAGTGGTTGTGCCTTGGGCCGCTTCCCGTAACTGCATTTTTTCGAAGGCAGACATACTCATACCAACAATCCTCCTCTTAGTCGGTCTGTTGTTTATCTCTCAGTTTCGTAAAAAGCTCTGATTCAATATGTGAATAAACGGAAATCATCTGCCTTGTTTCTCTTTGAACCGTAGTGCGCAAATCCATCAAACCTTTTAAATGGTTTGCTGAACTAAAGGCATGATAGTCACGGGAAACCAAGGACTGTCTTAATAGGGATGGTACGTTGATATAGTTTGCGCTTAGAAACTCTATGTACATAAAGTTAATCAATATCTCTATTTCTTCATCGGTCAGCTCTATCTCAAATATAGCAAGTGCATCATTGCGCCTGGATAAATCTTGCCTGCAAGCCCTAAACTTTGTACATGCCGGTCTTATATAACTGAAAAGAATCTCATCAAACTCATCTTCGGTTATATTTGCAAGACCAGTGCTGCGCATCCTGTCTATTACTCCATCAAATAACACTTTGTATGGCGTTGCCATGCAACCACCACCTCTATGTTATATGTGTTTTTAATTCGTGGTTAAGCATGTTAATTACGTTGATATTAGTAAGTGTATCATCCTTACGGCATCTGCGAGCTTCTGCGATTACCGAATCCCTCATGCCAACATCAAGTAAATCCCTTACGGCTTTTCTTATCTGGTCAATTGAGCCATTTTCAAACATCTTGCCGAGCTTTGAAAGGCTGGCTACTTTTCGGTATGTGTCACCAAAATTGAAATCCTCAACAACACTAGGCTCAAGGATAACTATTAGCGGATCGGTCAGGAACTTGGGCTTATGGTTATTCATGGCTTCTAACTCGCCTAAGGGAACTTTTTCTATGGCCCCACATTCCTTCCATATCCAACGTGCGCCGTTTATAGGGCTCGTATAAACAAGCTTACCATGGAACAACGACTTGCATGGAATCTTATCTGTCGCACTGAGCTTGCTTTTTGTTACCCGAACCTCTGTATCTTCGGAGGCTGTGCCGCCTGATATTTCTTTAATATCAGACAGCACCGTTTCAATATCCTCTTTTACAGGTTCTTCAGCAGGCATAACAACTTCAGTGACAACAACATTTTCAATTGCAGCGGGTGTTACCGCTGCTGCGGCATTCGTTTCTTTATTAGCGGTTGTCGTTCTCTTTGCCATTGCGAATCTCCTTCTTATAAATTTGTATTTACTTAAACGATGGTATACTTACCAAACTTGGAACCGAAAACAGCACCGGCGCCCATCTTGCGCTGTACTTGCCAAGACAAGGTTTGGTCATGGTTATCATCTTCGGTCTTTTCTTGCGAACGGGTTTCGCCTTCGTCAACGAACTTTATAAACTTGTCGTTTTCGGGAATGATTAACAGGGAATCATTGTCAATGGCCCAATCAAAAGTGCCGGGGGTAAAGGATTGCGGAATCTCAACAACAGTGTGTCCCATCCACTTACCTAAACGGCCAGTCGAATGGATTTCGTTCTTCATTTTTTCAGAGTACTTAACATCGCTTAACTCATTCAAAGGAGCAATAGCCATTTCAGTACCCATAATGCGAATGTTCTTACCGGAGGCTGTTCTTACCTTCTGGATAAGCTCACGCATTTCGGGGGTTGTTAAAGCAGCGGCAACGCTAAAGGTTGCAGGAAGATTAACGGCCGCATCATTAAACACAGTGGCAATCAACGTATCTATGTGGCGAACAAAGGCATCGGTCATTCTGGTTAAAAGGGTTTCAACATCAATAGCACCGACACGGAACCTTTCAAAGTCGTCATATACATGAGCGAACCACCACTTTGTATCCAGACTAATTTTCCTGCGACCGCTAAGCTTTTCACGAGCGGTATCCCATGTGTTACCACTGAATTGGTTTACGGAAATCCATGTGCCGTCTTCGATGATAAATTCGTTTCTATCGCCAAGGGCAAGATTACGGGCATCTACCAAGTCACGGTAGAAGGGGTCAGACTTCCAAGCATCATTGATTGTTAGGTCAAGAACTTCTTCAATGATTGCGAAAACTTCCGGGAGGGCCTTCATTAAGTCCCTATATTTATATGTACCGTTAGGTCTTGGCTTGGGTAGCATTTCGGTAAACTTAGCACGAAGGGCCTCATTTACTTTTGCGGAGTTATCGGTAGAATACGCTTGGAACGTGCCATTGCGTAAGTCTACAATCATCTTCGCAATACCTGATATCTCATATTTCATGCAAACTGCCTCCTTATCTTATAAATTGTTTTCCTAACCGTTTCTGACAACTTCAACACGAACCTTCCGTGTGCGTTGGTCTATCGTCTGTCCAACCCAATATTCATGACCCATATCACGAATATCAATAACCCTGGCGGCGAACCCACTAGCGGGAAGAGTTGCGGAAGCTACTGGCTGCGCTTCGCCGTTAGCCAGTCCGATGTATTCATCAACAGCGATAGTGTTGCCGCCGTCAATGCCATAATCGGCAATAGCAAATTTATCGGTCACATTCAGCCCATAAACACGAAATATCTTGCCGGCAGGAATGTAGTACTTGTCTTCGTTCTGGTTGATAATACTGGAGCTGTCATAACTCCATGCCGGGTTGCCAACTACATAGATGGGCTCGTTACTGGCAATGCTCGCGGCGGTAGGAAGAACGGCATGGTAAACCTCTGTTCCTTGTACTTCATCCACCACCGCGCCTTTATGTACTAGCATCCCGTTTTCTAAATTAATATCACTTTTGAAAGAAAAATTTCTTGCAGTGATAAGGGATGATTCAAAAATACCATATAAACCATTTGCCATAGTCAAATTACCTCCTAAATCAGTTTGAAAAATATTTGGCCATATCTGCGCCATAGCGCTCAGCTATAGCACTACCCTCTAATCCGGTACCGTTCGCAACAGGAATTTCAATACCAGAAAAGGATTTCTTACTTCCAGGCTGAGCCTTCAGCATAAAGTTATAGTGGATTTCTTTAAGGTCTTTCTCCACTTCTTCAACCGTCTTGGCGTACTTGGTTTCCATATCAACGCAGTATTCCAAGTACTCAGAAAACTTGCCCATTTCATCTCTGCGGGAAGCCACCAGCGCATCAATAATGTCTCGGTGCTTTTGCTCCATGTACTGTTTCTTTTCTCTTTCAAAGATTGCAAGATGGCCTTCCAACTCAACAATCTTGCTTTGAGCAGTTTCATATTTGCTTGTGACTGATGCAAGCTGGGCCGTTAGATTTGTTATCTCAGCGGTGTTGTGAATGCCTACGTCATACTCTGAAGCATCTTTTGCAAACATAGCAACTTCATCACCTATACCACTAAAAACAGCCTCCGTTTTTTCAACGGCACCAAGCACCAGCTCGGCCTTGTTATCAAAATCAAGATTAACAATCAGGCCATCATTTTTGGTTTGTGACGCTACATAAGGAACTTTGAAAGCGGCATACAAAGCTTCTCGGTCTACAATTGTAATTGTCTTATCTGCTTCATTTATAGCGAGAATGAAATACTTCTCATACGATTTGCCAGTTCTATATCTGAATACATGCTTGGCTATCTGCTCCTTAATATTGGCACATACTTCAGAAAATAATATCTCACCCAATTCGACACCCTCCTCTTCAATAGAATTATTTTGTACTGCGTGTGCAGGGGCCTCGCCGTCAGCAGGCTCTACGGTATTTACACCCTGTCCACCACTGCCAGCATCAGCAGGTTCAGTTGGATCTTGTGGGTCGTTATTTTTTAAAGCAGGATTGCTCTCTGCGTTTAATCGTTTGTACTCTTCCATCATTAACTGGAACTCTTTCTTAAATTGGCTTAACTCGTATTGCCTGCCAATCATTGCGGATTCAAAACATGGCTCGGCGGTACCAAGGATACATAGCGCACTAAAGGTAAAATCTTCGATTACGAAATAATAATCTTCTTCTCTATAGTAGCCCTCATTAACTTGTAACTCCATACTCTGTCCGAAGTTATCATCAAGGATGCTGTTACACTCCTCATACCTCGAATTCCAAAGGATACATCTTTCAAGCTTTAGATATTCGTTCTTGGTATGGCCATCCTTCTCAAGCACCTCTACCCATGTTGCATTTTTATATGCTTCTTCGGTAACAAAACCAAAAGGCTTTGTGGTCTGTTCATACCTGATTCCCTGGTCATCTAAAATAATTCTACCGCCATGGCTGCCCCATGTGTTTTTGGTCGGGTCTTCTTCTTTTTGCACCCACTCGCCGACAATAGGTATTCCGTATATTGTCCATAGGCATTTTTCAAAGATTTCTTTTGAAATGGAACTATGGTTTCGGTTATCTCCGTGGTATGCAACTAAAATCGTACACAGGCTAAACTCAGGGTTAATTCGTGTGATACTATTTTTGACTACTTCAAACTTAGTACGATAACGAATCTGCTCTAGCTTCTTCTTATCCAAGGGATTATCACGCTCCTTTCCTAAAAAGTTAATTTCGTGTCATACACATAATCCTTCTTACTAAACATCATTTTATCGTTTAATAAACTGAATAGTTCATCGGTCACGACAAATTGGTACGCTGTCTTACCGTCTATATCTCTTTTTCCGCAGGACAGAAACCCCGCACCTTCAAGCAGTTCAACCTTAGTCATATTTGTTACCAGAATTACTTTCTTCACTTCTAACACTCCTATTATGTAGCCCTGTTATCAGGGTTGTTTGTATCATTGCTCCTGGCCTGTGTCCCTGATTCACTTAGTTCACCAGTGCTTTCCGGTCTCCCGCCCGATGACTGTGTATGGCTTGAGGGAGGAACTATTAAGTTTTCAAACATGCTTCTATATACAACATTTTCGGTATAGGATTGACCAAGAAGCATACTGGGGTTATTACCTCTAGCCGCTTCCAGCTCAATTTTATTTATCGCTCCGGCCTGTGAGTGCTTCAGCATATTTTCCTGGACTTCAATTTCATTAAAGCGCGTCATATGTAGTATTCTGAATACAAACTCATAATAGTCGTATATAAACCCATCACATTTCATCTTTAGATTAATAGAAGATGAGATTTGGTCTAAGATGACATAGACCTTTGATGCAGCAAATTCAAGCGCCCGTTTCATCTCCGCGGCTGTGTTGCTCCCACCGAATCTGGGAATACCAGTCTCATTATGGTAGGCATTCAAAGCATCACTTACTATATTGCTATCAACATTGTTGTTCTTCTTTACATCCAGGACTTTTAAATCCATGGGAGTTGGTAATATAGCGTTGTTTTCAGTAAGAAGGTCTTGAATGCCTACAGCGAATTTTTCAATGATAGGGTCTGTGAACCTGAGATGGTCGTCTTCCTTATCGCTGCTTGGTATAAGCATTTGAATAAGATTAACCACATCATTTTCCATTTGCGACAAGGCTAATCTTTTCGCTTTCATTAAATCAATAATCAGCAACAAAACATGAGTAAACGGAGGAAAGATTATATTGGTATGGTCATTGTATTTATAGCAAACCTGCTTTTCAAAAGGGATTAGGGCCAATGCATCTAAGCCGCCTTTTATCTTATACCTTCTTACAATGGCAGCGAGTTCAGGAGGTAATATATCTATGTCTCTTTGGCTGATACGAGCGGTGTTTAACAGGTAGGTCCAGTTGCCGTTAGTAGTTTTTCTTAATACACACCATGCACTGGGCAAATAGAATATTGTACTGCTATCTTCTTCTTCGACCCAATATCCAAAAACCGCATCTTCGAGAAACATCCTTAAAAGAATCCGGTGCAGCTCTCGCCCTAAGTCAAGTTGATTCAGCTTAGTCGCGTAGGCCGTATAATCTTTATGGAACGCCAACGGATCCTGTGTATACTGGTCAAAGCCATACTTTATTTGAGTATTAACTGTCCAGCGATATAGAATAGGCTTTACATAGAAATCCACCAAGTCACGGAATAGCCCCAAAACCATATAAGCATAGTTGTTAATATCAATTAGCTGTGATTGAAACCTTACGATATCAGCAAGGTATCTTTCCAAATCATCATCGGTGTAGTTCTTAATCCGATATTCTATTACTGGCTGCGCCTGCTGAATCCTCGTAAACAATGCACTCAACGCATTCATATGTTTTTGCTGTTCTGTCAACTCTAGCTTGGATTCAGCAGGAACAGGATTCTTTCTTGGCCTGCCACGCCTTCTTTTTTGATGCACCAATCAAAACCACCTCCTCTTCATTATTTTTTATATGGGCTTGCTTTACGGCCAAGGGATAATATCTTTGCTGGGTCAAAGGCTTTCTTTGGTTTTTTCAACTCAGCTTCAAGCTGCCTTGAAACCCATATATTATAACTCAAGGAGCTATATCTATCTTTACGCTCACCCGACTTTTCTTTTACTCTTACAATTCCGTCTTTAGCCTCATAATCAAGCCCTATTAGTTCATTGATAAGCAACCCTGTATGGGTGTACGGCGCAAGGAATTTCAGCTTGTCCTCTAATGGCAGATTAATGTAGCCTTTAAGCTCACTCAATTCCTCATCTGCTGAATACTCAGATACCAGTAAACGTATTTTTCCTTGCCTAAATGCTTCTAGCAGACCAAGGGCGCAATCCGAGTTAAACTTGGCTGTTTGATTGTTAATTGCCCAAATGACCTTAGGGGCGTTCGGGACTAAGCACCTTGCGGCCCATTCGTCATTATTGCGTACATTTAACGCTTCATATGTTTCGCCGGATTCAGAATCATATATATCTTTTTGTATAGCTTCGAGTACACCATGGCCTACACCTTTGCAGTCGATAACCAAGTCGGTACATTCAAATTCATGAAACAGCCTGCGTGTTAACAGGGCTAACTGCTCTGTAAGAATACCTTCGTGGTTTTCTGTATAAATAATATTGTTTGTAAATCTGTCACTATGGTTTTGCACCTGTACTAATTGGTTTATGAATATAGATGAGGCATCATTTTTCTTTCCTTTGCCTGATCCCATTAGCGCTATGTCAAGGGACAGGATTCGCTTTTCATTTTCTAATCGTGGCTGTACCTTGATTCGCTTGTCATTAAGCTTGTTTGCCAGAGACGGAGGATATATACCGAATCTAATCTTACGTGATTTAGATATGTTATCGTAGCTATATAAACTTCCGTCACTATCGGAGAACCACATACAGCCCATCTCAATTTCAAAGGCAAGCTGACTGAAATCCGTTTCTGACATTTCATCTTCAATTTGGTCCCTCATCAAAAGATTCTCTTTTATTGATAGTTGATACGGCAGCCCACAAACAAAGTACCTACGCTTTTCATTTATTAGATTAGCTGCATATGATTTAAGTTTTTCAAAGCTCCAATGGGACTGGAACCAGGCCGAGCTCAAATACATTTCTTTATTGCGTTCTTGTAGATGAGAATACTCAGGCTTGGTTAAATAATCCGGTTGCCGTGGGGCAGTTAAAAACTTTCTAAGAACTTTATCAATAATGTCCTTATCAACTAGCCTGAACTCGTCAACAACTAATATGTTAGCTCTATTACTTCGTGCGTTGTCGTTTGCGGTTATTACAATAATCTTTGAACCATTATAAAACTCTATATGCGCCGTGGCTTGGTTAATAACGGTATCCTTTATCTCATTCCGCAGATTCTCCGAATTGGGCATGAGTATCGCCGTTATCTTCTCAAGTATCTCCGTTGCTTGCTTCCGGGCCTTTGAAGCTAAACATATACGGGTACCTGGATAAAGGATACACCTTACTACACAAAAGATTGCTATTAAAAATGATTTACCCTGGCCCCGCGCTGCTATGTACATAAAGTTGGTGCTTATGTTAATCATGAAAAGGAGAATCTTTTGAAACAGCTTTAATTTAATGTCAAGATATTCGCTACAGAAGCGATGCGGGTTTGCGCGGAAGTATGCTGTCTTGCGAGCCACAGTCTGCATTATCTTTTCAGACTGTTCTTGTTCAAGGTCTTTGTCAGTTTTAATTATCTTATTATCCGATACTCTCCTCACCGCCTAATATATCGTCTAAGGCATTATCTTTTTTAGATTCCTTCTTCCCGAAGATATCATCATATGACATTTCTTCTTCAGCTTCATACACAGGTTTCTCAACCGTGTACTTAGCAATCTCCGCATCGTATAACTGGCTATACGAATTATTAACACCTAGCATCTTACATAGATGTCCTAGAAACCATGTATTTACATATTTTTTAATACCGTCTACATCTTCCCATTCGGGATCGGGGTCCGGCACCGGTTTTTCTTTTTCCCATTTTTGAATAAGAGTCCCCAATGTGTTCTGGTCAGCTAAAGAATTATCTTTATTTTGTACGGGTTTAATATTTAAAGCCCCGAGGGTATCATTGAAAGACTTAATCAACCCGTCAATCTTTTCGCCTTTCTGCGTGGCCTTGGTCATTTGCAGCTCTATCATGCAAAGTTTTTGGAAAAGACTCTCCTGTGCCTGGGTTTTGCATTCGTGCCGGTTCGTCCATTCTCCATACTTATTATTAAGATAGACATAATCACTTGGCCCAAAGCCCATACCCCAAAAGTCCAAGGTCGCTTGATTAATTTCCTCTTCAATTTTTGCAAGGTCTTCTATTGATTCAATTTTGTCATTCAAGCGCTTTGCTTCAGCAAGCTCCTCTAAATATGTGTCGTAGGTTCTGCCTTTGTATTGAAGCAGGTTTGCCTTTGCTATATAGCCGGCGATACGGCTTTGAGTAGCGGTAATCTTCCTGCTGGCTGAAAGAAGGGACTCGTCAAGGTATAAGTCAAGATGCAGAGCAAGTCGCCTTATAGCGTCGTCGCTATTGCCCAATCGTTCCGTATATTCCTTCTCGTAATAGTCAAGGCATTTAATACAAATGGGGATATACCCCCATCCTTTAAAGAAGGGGGATTGGCTTGCTCTGAAGTTACCTCTTAGCTTTTTGTAGTCCTTTCCGCAGCTTGTACAACAGTAAACTTTATCCTCAGTAATCTCTTTCGGTGGCGCTGTTAGGCTTGATTTCTTTGTATGCCTTGGTACTGCGTTCGGCTTTCCCATAATAGTTACTCCATTAAATAATCTAATTCGCTTACTGCTGCGTAAGCCCCGGCACAATGGGGACACGCATAATATTCTTCGTAGGGCGGAGCATCTAAGCCATGTGTTTCTATGTATGGTTTTAATTCATCATCATGAAATGTTTCTCCACATTCAAAGCAAGCTAATAACATCATGTCCCCCTAATAGTATAATTACGATTTTTTATAATTCGGATATCGCTGTCCTAATTGGGATGGGCTTATCGTGAATCTAGGATTTTCACCACGAACCATCCACGGTCACTCTCCAACTGAGTGAAACAACGTGTCAAGCGGTCTCTTTCATGCCGTCAAAAACCCCTACCAAACCTCGGCATTAGTTGGTTTGTTTATTTTTAGTAGGTATTGGATTAGGGGTTAGAGACTCCTATCCGTCATGTGACTATGTAATTGACATACCATTATCTGTATGCTATTTTTATATTACAGTCGGTGCATCCACACCGCCTGCCCTAACAAAGGAGGCCGTTCAACTTATGAGCGAATGTACAAATTCCGTGCCGACAGCAAGGCAAATGGAGGGATTTGCGTTTTTCGTTTATAAAATATTGAGACTTAGGGTAGATTTAGGAGATTCATTCGGTTTAACTACAACATTTTTGTATGACTCTGTAGTGTAAACAAATCTATATTTTTTGTCATCTTTTCCTGTCCTTGCTCATACTTTGTAAACGATTGACGTTTGTTCGTCAGACAAAGGAGAGAGGACATGGATATTCATTATGTCGGAGCAATAGCTTCAATAATGGGCGTTGCCATTGCAGTTCCATCTGTTATTTCGCGTATCCGTTCAAGACAAGAGAAGTTAAAACAGGATAGGGCTTATGCTGAAACGGTTGAAATACTGTATCCTATTTTATATAGATATAGAGATATTTCTGTTCGGACAATTAACCTAAACTACAAAGAAAAATTGCATGATTATGATTTAACTCAAGCTTATTATGCGGTGCATGATTTTTTAGAATCCTTACACTCTAAGACATCTAGGGCAATTTTAGACCCTCAGCATAGAGAAGACATGTTGCGTGCAATTGAAGAAGTCCAAAAGAGCTTGGAGGATGTACCAATACATCCTCGTAAATCAAGGGCGGGATAAATACTCCATATGTTGAGAGTATTAACCTATATCTCATACTTATCTTTCTCTTGCTGTATCTTGGTCTTATCTTCCCTTATGTAAAACTTCTTTGTTACATCAGTTCCCGAGTGATTCAGCAAGCTACTTACATCTTCAAGAGACATCCCTTTATGTTTTAGTAGCGTAGCCCCGCTATGTCTAAAATCATGTGGATGCAGTGTCGGTACGCCTATCATTTGTCCAATCTTCTTGCACCATTGGTTTAGCGTTCCATTGGATACAGCCCCAACACTCTTTTCAAAGCGGCTATAGAACACCCATCCGTTATCATTTATACCTTGCTTCTCCCGCTGTGCCTTAACTTTCAATAGCAACTTCTTAACCTCTTTGCTGAAGTAAAGCACTACAACCTTTGCTTCCTTTTCAAGCACCTCATTAATGACACGGGTTTCAAAGTCTATCTGCTCCCAACGAACAGAGCTTACCGCGTTGATTCTTGCCATGGTTGATAATGAGAACATGGCGTATAAGCATAAATCCAAATCACCATGCTCTTTCAGCTTCGCTCTCATTAGATTAACCTGGTCCTGGGTAAGAAATGTTTGGGTGATTACATCCACATCTTTCTTGGGCCTATCAATGAACTCCATAGGATGCTCAACTATGACTCGCTTTTTCCGCAGATAATTATAGAAAGCCGAAATAGTTGACATTCGCCGCTTTATCCTACGGGAATTGTTACCCTGCACCTTGCAGAAATAGAAAAACTCCGTTACTTCCTCCTCGGTCATAACCGTGATACATTTATTGTCAAAGTTATCGTAGATGTAAATAAGAAAGTGTTCAAAATCATTTTCGTAGGCGGCTATTGTTTTCGCAGACAATTCACGCAATGTCATATCCATTTTGTATCTGTTCCAAAGCTTCATTGTTTCAGGATTTATTTGCTTTAACTTTGCTTCATTCTTAAACCGTATCTTAGGACTCATCTTGTTCGGCATAGCATCCCCCCTTATAGTGTCGGAGTCAATATCAAAATTTATATGTTTGCTTTTATAAATGATTTGTTCTTATCATCTCTGTCAAATAACCTTTAGGCCGCAAAACTGCGGATAATGCCCTTTCTGCCAGACACAGTGCATATATTCAATACTGTCGGTGCCGCCCCCACCTGTGAAGCCTAACCGTTTATGATGAACAAAGGCATACTTCGGCATGTATGTATCCCAAAACTGCTTGCGCTGTTTACTGCCGAAGAAGTTGAGCCTTAAAAGCATAATCACCCATCCTCCATCGCGGACATCGTTCAATGCTTTTTTAATAACATCCAATGCAATAAAGAACGGAGGGTTTGTTATAACAATGTCTAGCTTTTCATCTGCTCGGTATTCGAGGTAATTCATTTTTATTTCAGCGAGACTGTCATCTCGGATATCTATTGTTTTAATTTGCCCAACATTAAACTCTTCATTTAAAGCAACGGGGTAACTCATCCCATGTCTGCCATCGCCACCGGCACAAGGATCAAGAATGCAGCAACTTGTCCAATCAACATTTTCCGCTGATTCAAATTCTCTAAGAAATAATTTTATGTCATCAACAGGGGTTATGTAATAATCCGATATATGCGAACTTCGTGCATTACTTCTATTCGTACTGCTTATTTAATGTCACCGCCTTCGTACCTTCCGTATGACTCAAGTTTATCTGCCTTATATTCATAAGCCGATTTACAGCAGTAGGACCCATATACAACTCCATATAAAACACTCGTATACCTAAGCAGCTCCTCATGGAAGGCCCCATCGGTAAACAACACATATATAACAAGCGCCCATGTCAACGCATAAATAACCGTCACAAAATAAAACACAAACTTTAACAGGGGGCATTTTCTTTTTCCAGACATAAAAATATCCCCCTAATGATGCCTTGTATCTTTCCTCGGCCCCTTCTTAACGAATCTACGAATCAGTTGATTTGTTATTCCGTGTCCTATGAAGCCGATAAAGTTTACGAGTGCAACAATAAAATATGAAAGTTCTAACCCGACAATGGTACATAACACATACCAACAGATTAATCCTATCATCATGAACACGGCACACCCTGCGGCAGACCATATATAAGTTTTATTCTCTCTCATTGTTTTTCTAGCCCCCTTTTCTGTCCACGCCTGTTTTATCTTTAAGGCGATTCATAAATGCGGATGAAAGCACATGGATTACCGGGCTTCCGATAAATCCGGCTATGGACACTGCCGCAATAATCAACAGCATCGCTATATCGAAGTGCCTTAACAATGCATACATAACGATACCGATAAAACAAGAGATAGCACTAGAAAGCATATACTGACGGAGGGTTATCTGTTGACCAGGGTTGCGCTCAAGCTCTGTAAACTTACGAATCACTCCGCCAATTGTAGATAGCAACATGGCGATTAATAACTCAATCCATTCTATACCCTGAATATGCATCACCTCTTTTCGCCATCTTACTGCGGCTCATTTTCTATGTTAAATAGTAAAGGGGCCCTGCATAGTTGCAAGTCCCCTTTGGATATAAATAGTTGCGAATATAAAAATGCCTCAACGCATGGACACCGTGCCGGTGGCGGCGTAGTTGCTCGGCCCCGCTCGCATAAGAATCCATTCTCACTTTATGTTATCGTTTGAACTTATTCTGATGCGCCGGCGGCGGCATAATTGCTCGGCCCCGCTCTTTCCTCTTTTATCGGTAGCGGCGTGATTGCTCGGCCCCGGCCTAGCCCCCATTTATTAGAGGTAATTCTATGTCCTCACTTATGATGTTGTTTAATAAACTCTTGCCACAGATAATCGTGCAAAATTTGGCACTTCTAAAACGCCACCAGCCCAAACATCTGCATCGGATGGCGCACCAACACCTCCTGGTCTCCATGACATATTATTTGGATGTGTTATCCAATTCATTATTTCAAGTGTTTCAGAAGAAATTGAACCTGATGCTATTGCAGCGGTATGACTACCATTCATGACAACCACGCTAAATTTATATGTGCATTTATTTGCAAAACGCCTATTAACGAAGCCATCACTTAAATTACGGAATCCTAAACCCCTATATAGATTACTGGGTTGGCGGGTATGAGAACCCTCTGTATTTGGCCCCCTAAGTCTTTCAGGGCGATATAACTGTCTAAGTGATGATGTTGAAATTGTTGTTGCTCCTTCTGGCACTGGAAGTACCCAATACCCTTGCCCATGAGCTCTTGCACTATTTATATCTATCGGTCTAAATGCTTTCCTTATACGCCTTCCGCTCCAACCATGATTATTACGGCCTCGGCTTCCTGTTCTTCCAGAGTAACGATGAAACTGTATAAAGCAATTCGCTGGCGCAGGACGGTCTAAAATAATCGTTGCTCCCATATCTACTTGTTCGGAAGCATTTTCATGTGGCCCCCATTGACCAATGCCACCTGTATTATCTGGTGGTGGGTTAGACATATTACCAGGAATCCTTACTTGAATAATATTTGGAACATCACTACTCACGTTACGGCTTCCGTCAATGCGCTCCCAGACTGTCCAGTTTGTAATCACACTGCTACGTCTAACACGCATCCAAATTTCGGTGCGCCCATTAACCCTAGTATCAATCAACGTCATTCTTTGTATAATGACCCCAGCCATAATAAGTGATACCTCAAGATAGCGCACCGTAGTATTAATAGCTGGTAAAGTCGTAGGAGGAAAGTTTGCAGGAAAGCTCACCGTACTAGGCCAGTTAGATGGAAGAATATATATTCCTGGTTCTACACATGTACCTGAATTTAAACTTGCAGGAGTAGGCTGAGCCCATGACGAAAATTGTTGAGGCAAACCTTTTCTAATCCATTGAAGATGTCTCCAACCTGATTGTCCATCTAGTATCAATTCATGACGACCCAGGGCTGTTGGCATTTGTGGGAACATACGTAGATTTGGAGGTAAGTCTTGTAAGGTAAGATGCCTGAATGATGCTGGGCCTGGTGCAAAGCTGCCTCCAGCAAGAACTCCTGTTGTGAAACTACCATCTTCTCCAGTGCCGCCTCTAGCAACACTTACAACACTTAATTCATCCATTATGATTTGCAATATTTTTTCTACCGAACCAGTAATTTCACGTCTAAGTAATCGAACAAGTGCAAGTTGTCTTATATTATTATCTGTTACGCCCAATCCAAGCTGCCCTTGGTCATTCAAACCAGTTGCAAATAATCTTGCCCCTCTTTGTACAAAAGAAGATTCTCCAACTGCATAAATATTAGTTGAAACTATATTTGTCCATATAACGAATGTGAGTTGATTTGCAACTAATGGCGAGTTTCCTTGCCCAGCACTTCTTGCACCAGTAAACCTAACTATATTATTTTCATCTCTAACCAACGTAAAATTGCTGCCACAAGCAGTTTGGCGAAGATTTTGAATATTACCAGTAGATATTGGTATTAAACGGTCATTTTGATTACCAGCCCCAGTTCTGCCATCCAATCCCCGCCCCCAGGTACAAAGCATCATAACTCCTGACACATTAGGAAAACCACAGGCGCAATGGGTATCACCCACAGACAGATGCTCTGCCCATCTATTATCAGCACTTGTTATCACAGGAGGCTGAACATTTGTCCAAACTGATGTAATACCTACATTGGTATTAAGACCAGTACGCCCATTAGCGTTATTTCCACACACCATAGGCCAACTATTTACCATAAACACTGTAAAGTCTACTCCACAGTGCATACTTTCAATACCCCATGGGTCGAACCAACCACTGATCCACTGCCATGGTGTCCATGTAGTCACTATTCCACCTATGTTTATTTCGCCGATTCCCAATTGCCCATGTGAATTATTACCGACAACGACAAGGTTCATATCCCACCAATCACGGAACATAACTCCTACATATGAATTACCATTTCCGCATAGAAGCCTTCCAGTGAATCTTACATCATCCCATCCCCAGTCATCTATTAACATACTATTATTTATTATTGGTGCGCTAATATTAATTAGTGTTCTACTACCCACTCCGGTACCCAATCCTAGTTCTCCAAACTGAGATAACCCTGCACCCCAAAGTCGTTGTTCTTCAGGTATACCATTTATTTTTAAAGCCATGCAGTGAGTATAACCTACACTAACAACCAACCAATCATTATCCGTTCCAACCTGAGTTGGAATATTAACAAAACCAATGTTTCCAAGACCTAGCTGCCCATTAGAATTATCACCCCACGCCCAAAGCGTCCCATCTGTTTTAATAGCCATTACAGATTTACCTTTGCCTGATATAACTCTAAATCTTTCGAGTTGAACAGCATCAATTATTGAATTTTCGACATCAATATAAGAAGCAAGATGTTCATGTCCATACGCAGCTACTCCATTTTCAACACCAACCATATCCCATCTAATGTAAGGAGTTAAATCAAGGTTGGTTGTACCAAAAGATTTCCATTGATTACTTACCCACATGTATACACTGTATGGATGTGTAGGCCCAATAAAATATAATAGATTTTCTTCAGGGTCTGTTATCTCTGTTAAAGAAATGCGGGGACTATCAGGGTCAACACTTATCTTCCCTGATACTATATTATTAACCTTAATTTGCAGGTCATTAATTAATTTCTCAAGAACATCATCTGCAAGTTCTAATATCTTACTGGTTTCATTTAATTCTTGTAAACGTACAACATGATTATCCTCTGTAGGAGATACGCCCATGTTTATTTGAGACTTATGTTTCATTCCTGACATTAAATCATACCTCCTATTAAACTAAAACAAAGCAGGACTGCTCAAAGTAAGCAGCCCTACTATTATTTAGGATAATTATTCAACTATGTTTATTTAAGCAGGGTCTACTTCAGCCCTAAGCACCAATGTCAAATCGTTGTCCTCGCCCAACGGCACACCGAAGGTGACTCTTACATCATTTATGCTCAAGCGCCTAAACCCGCCGACAACGGTATCGCCATCGGCATTATAAAGCTCATGGGTAACATGTCTTGTACCTAAAGCATGAGTGATATTGTATTCCATGATTGCGTTATCGCCTTCGAGTTCGAAGGTCATCTCAACAACTCTGGTTAAGTCAACGACTTCTTTGATAAATTCGATGTTTGTAGAATCCAAAACAAAAGGGGTTCCGCCAAGCACTGTACGCCAACGGGTCATGCCATAGACATCGCCCTCAAGCACAGGCACAATAAGGCCGTTGATAATAGTCGTCACGCTGTTAAAGTTATCGGCACGCTGTAATGTTAGTATTCCGCCACCTGTATCGGTGACAACGTAAATGCCATTCTGTGTTTTGTCTAACTGCCCTGCAAGGAGAATGCGGTCGCCGTCGTTCCAAGTATCAACGCCGTCAATATCCATGGCCGCAGACCCGGCAGTGCCTACAAATATTTGAGAAACACTGTCATATGTACCGTCAAAGCTATCGGTTAAAACAACGCGAACCGCTTCGGTAGTCAATGCATTAACGTATTCAATCATATCGCGCATACGCACTAAATGGTTATCTTGCGTAGGTGCGACACGCATATCAGTTTGGATATATGTTCTTATTCCAGACATATGTATATACCTCCTATGTTATAAATTGTTATTTCAATCCGGGCTGACTTCGGCTCTGATAACCAGTACCAAATCGTTGCCTATGCCCAATGGCGCACCAGGGGAAAGCCTTAATGCGTTTGCGCTTACTCGCCGGAACTCTATTAAGACAGTATCACCTTCATCATCGTAAATTTCGTGAGTAACATTCATGGAATCAAGGTCATGCGTTATGTTATAAATCATTGTCGTATCATCACCCTCAATATCGAAAGTCATTTCAACGACCCTTGTTATGTCAACAATGATTCTGCTAAATTCAACTTCTGTCTCGTGTAGCACGAAGAAGGTATCTCCGAGTACGGTTTCCCAACGTGTATCAGCATACGTATCGCCTGCCAATACAGGAACAACTAAGCCATTGCGAATATTTAGCGCATCGTTAAAATCAAATGTCCGCTCCAGTACAAAGCCGCTCCCATCAATTGCGGCAACAACGTAGATGCCGTTGTGCGTTTCGTTAACTTCTCCCGCAACTAATATGCGGTTGCCAAGCTCAATCGTTAGTCCATCTACCTCGAAAGGTGTGGAAAGTATGTCAGAAATCAAACGACCGCTTCCTACTTGATTCGATGCATTGGTGAAAGGTCCACTGTCATATGTAACCGTAACCCCGGATCCTGCTAGGTTTGTCAATGAATCAGTCGCAACTACCCTGACAGGTTCTGCCTCTAAGGTATTTACAAGGTCAACCATGTCTCTTAGGCGAACCAGATGCGTATCCTGTTTAGGGGCCACTTTCATATTAATTTGCGAAAAACTTTTGATGCCAGCCAATATGCACTCCTCCTTATAATTTTATGTAGGCTTGCCCTTTTAATGGCTCACCGAATTCATATATTAATAAATTGTTTGTAGACAGTTGTGTGTTAACTTGCCCAATAATCTGCTCACCATCTTCATCTACAACAAAGATATTCAATGCTCTGTTTGGTGAGTTAAAGTTGTGTTGTATTAGCCATTGAGTGGAGGGCATATCTTGTTTATGTATATACTCCCTTGTATTTCCTGCTCCACTCAAATCATCCCATTTGATTTCTTCCCACCCAGTATTAGTCAGATTATCGCTAGGCAGCCAAAATATCTGTGGTCGAGCTACACCGACATTCTGCACAACCAACATCATACCCCGATAACGCTGTGCCAGTGGTATCGCATTCCGCTCGGCTATCGTTATTGCATTTGTCTTATCATCAAGTGGCCTATTGATTGTGGTTAATATACTGGAGGGAAATAATACTGCCGGCATTTAGACCACCTCCTAGAAAATAATATCAAGGGCCATGCTCATTCCCACCGTATGTTCAGGCACTGCCTTTACCAAAATCATGTATGGTACAACAAGCCCATCGGCCATTGTAAGAGGAACATTATTAATTATGTTATATGTACCAAACATACTAAGCCCGAAGACCGTTTCCCTAATATCTATTATTGGGTTGGTCATGGGTGAAGCGAAGCAGCTATGCTCATCAACGATATTCAGTGACGCTCTAAATGGGTTAAACAAAGCAATGCGCTTATCCATGCTGAGTATATCGGCTTCATGTGGTGTATTATTTGGTACAGTTCCATAAAATATTGGATTTACAAATGTAACCTGGGTAGCCGCTGTTCTGGATACACTTCCATCTGATGCGTTTAAGGTAAATGTCGTAGACGCGGAAATATCTTGACCGTTTAATACGGTTGTTCTCTGTGCATTGGGTATTGTTCCGATGAGTGGAGTAATTGATTGTGAAGTAGGGCTGCCATTTGCAAAGCTCCAGTTAAATGTAATGTCTGCCGGTGGTGTTCCTCTTTCAAGAATGGATGCGTTATTTGAAAATGTTAGTATTCTAAAGGCTGGAGCTACACTACCTTCACCACCGGCTTTTGGATAAAAGGGGTTATATATGAATGAACCTTCCACGCTGTTGCCCCCCTTATCGTATGTAGTAAATCTTTACGTTGCAGTCTTGTAGTGAGGTAAATTCCCTGATGGTCATTAAATCCGCGGCACCATTGGAAGGGGTGCAGAATATATTGCTTCTAATCTCAAAGGGGAAGCCGTTAATCTTAAAACGGGCTCCGTCGTCGGATATGATGGTTATATGCCTTAGTCTTTCATTAGTTATCCTAATGCCGGTTACTTCTTCAATGTTTTCGAAGATTAAAGCAAGAAGATTGGCCCCGTCATGGACGAATCCTTCATAGCTTCCTATCTCTGCCAGTCGTGCCATATATAAACCTCCTGCTTTAATGTGATTAATTTGTGTATTACTACTCTAAACTGTATAGCGGAAAGAAACCGCCACTTGTGGAAGGTGATGTATTTACAACAATAGTGCCACTTCCATCTGTTAAGCAGACCACTCCCCAAGTTATACCCCAAGTCACCCCCCAAGTTATACCCCAAGATAAATGGGTAGTAGCATGGTTAGAGTTTAGTAAAGGCCGTTATCAAATCGCAATACAACTGTTATGTGCGTGTAATTGCTATCTTAATAAGATGGCATTATCATGTGCTCAGCAAGGAACAACAATGTAGCACTTAAAAACAATTGGGTTCAAGGAACAGTGTCCAAGCACACAATGTCTCTAATCCGATAATTACCGGCATATGGTCAGCTAGAGTACTGCCCTTGAACCCGATACTCTTTTTCGGTTTAGTTGTTGCAATGCTAGGATTTGAGTTGTGGTTAAAAGCCATTGATGGCTTGACATACACCGTATCGGAAAAAGCTGCGTTGTAACAACAGCGTCTTTTTCCTAATAAATGTTTATAGGGGTGATATATGTAACTATCCTTTGTTATTCAGCAAAACGCTCCTTTATGCTACATTAAAATAGCGCATGTCATTATCAAAAATGACCTGCGCTATTTTGTTTGGCAGTTAGTACGAGTTAGCACTTAATACTGGTGAAATTTATAAGGCTTCATAACGAAATCATCTGTGTTCATTCATCAGGCATATGGTTCTTATATCTATTGAATATGCTTTCGCCATTTGCTTCTACCCTATTTATTTTGGCGATAGTATAACTTCTTCCATACTGTTTCGAAAGTGCTATAACGAATGAAACCGTGTTTTGTAACAAAGTAGAAACATAAACTTTCTATCCACACCTTTGTTATTTTATTGTGGTTGAGTATTAGCGATACAATCTTCATAAACGAAGAAGCGTACCATTGCAGCACGCTCCCAGACTATGTATAGAACTATAGGTTATATGCTAAACACCGGCAACCACTGTTTTAAACCGCTTGGAAAACTTAAATCTGGGTGCAGTCCTTCTGGGTATCGTCATAGGATTGCCCGTTGATGGATTGCGGCCTTCCCTTTCTGCCCGTTCGACACTATCCCATGTACCAAGACCTGGCACCCTTACCACGCCTCCACCGGCAACCACTGACACGACAAGTTCTGCAAACTCATCAAGGAATCTCTCGGTTGCGGCTTTTGTGTTTTCGCTTCTTACTGCCAAATCGGCTACAAGCTCTTTTTTGTTCAAATTAAATTACTCCTAGAAGCGCGTTTTGCGCTCTTATAAATTTATATGTTTATGTAGTGGGTCTCGTTGAGACCGTTCACTTTATCGTAGATAAATGCCATGCTGCGTTTACGGGCAGTTGAATAACCGCTCTTAGTATGCCAATGGTCATTTCCTGATAAGCTGGGGATGCGTCTTACGACTACCCCATTTTTTTCGGATACTCCTTCAGAGTGTAAATGACCAAGAAGAAATTCTCGCGTTGTCGTAGCACCCCAATCTTCCGCAGCTTCGTATTGCATCAACCCAAAAATCCTATCTTTTTCACTGTCGCCATGGGTAAAACCCAGTAAATTCTTGCCGAAACGTCTATATTTTCGTGGTGTTGGCGTAAAATCTACTGCTACAACGGTACTTTGTCGGTACCAAGCGCCCAAAACACAGGCCGCATAGTACTCTGTATACCCTGCATGGTTGCCTTGGACCAGAATTACCTCTACCGGAGCGAGTTGAGACAGCATATCCGTGGCTTCAATAAGGGTTTCGACACCTTTGTTGAACATGGCGCTATAGCGAAGGTCGGTGTCTTGCTTGGTGCCATGTATCGTGTTACCGCTAGGCTCACTGTTAAAATAGTCGTTGCCGATGACGAAAAATATCTTTTCAAACTTGCGATGTTGCAGCTTATCTATGTATGATTGGATGCTGTGCAGCACTCGTTCACGAGCAATCCCCCAATTATATTTCTCCCCTGTCTCATCCTCATCGCCTAGCTTAGAGAAGTGAACATCGAACAGACAAGGCACCAAAAGCTCCGCTCCGAACTCGTATTGGTTTGGATTTACCTCGGTTGGACTGTATTTTTGAGCAAAATTATCGAAATGAGCCTCGATTTTTACATAATCCAGCCCATTTTTGAGAGGTTTTACGGTGATTTTGCTGCTGTAGAGCTCCATGATGCCGTCTTGCTTGCTGTATGCGTTCCAAATATTGTTCCTTGCACCTGTCAACTCCCAAAACTCGGGGTCGTACCCATGGATTTTGAGCAAAAACAATACATCTTTGGAGTCCTCCTCGCGCATCCGTACCAATGCAGCGCGAGTTTGGGAGCCATCTTTATGGATCTCAACTGTGACTTTATCTGGTGGTATGGCCCCTTGGGGTCCGCTACTTTCTTGAGGTGCATCACCTTCGGCATCCAGAGTTAAGTCCAGTATGCGCAATGCCTTTCGTGCATGGTCTGCGGATACTGCCTCGCCATAGAGAAGGGCATAAATCTCAGACCGCTCCAAGTCATATGTACTATCCGCAGCGCCGATTTTGAGCCGATGATAGTATTGCAACACACCTTCATTCGGTTTCCTTGCAGTGTCCATTGGTCTTAACCCGCATCCGCACTATCTTCGGCGTAGTTTGCGCAGCTATCTACTGTGATAGCAACACCTAATGACTTCTTGTTATCTTCGTGGAACTTATAAAGTATGTCCGTCACTTTGCACACTGCATTTTTATCACATGTTTCGCATAGAAAATTATTAATCATTACATCTCTCCTTAACCTAGTAAGTTTGCCATGCTGCTTACGATTTCATGGACTATCCCATGCTTTAACTGCTCTTGGGCATCCACCCAACCGTCGCTGTCTTTATATTTGTTGTAGGTGCGAGTATTCATGGTTGTTCTGTTTATGGTATATACCTTCATTTGTTCCAATTGCTTTTTGTAATACTTGGTAGCTGTTTCAACCTGCGCGGCGTTCCCTTCAAAGCCTGCGCTGCCGGAATGGAACATAGCTGTAGAATGTGGAAGGGCATATCGTTTTTCGCCAGCCAGCAATAAAAGAAACCCGCCTGACATAGCCATGCCCATGTTTACTGTTATGATTGGTGTTTCGCTTGTCAGCATTACATCCACACATGCGAAGGTGGCGTATAAGTCTCCACCAGGGGAATAGATAAACATCCGAATAGGTTTGCGTTCATCTTTAGGTTTGCCTTCATCTTCTTGGTTCCATCGCAGAATCCATTTCACTGTTTCAATTAAACCTTCGTCAATGCCAACATCCACCCAAATTATTCTGCGTTCTATATCCCTATAGAATGACAATAGTTCGGGAGCGGGGAGCTGCATTGTTTCTAGGTTTTTTGGTATCATCAAATCAAATGACTCATACATTAACTGTCCTCCGTATCCTTATAAATCAACAGGCCACATAAAACTGCCCACATAGAAATGCCCACATAGAAACGGCCATATAGAAACGACCATATCTAAGCGGACATTGAAATAGGGACATATTTTTAGTATTCATTACTACGATCAGAAAACCTCAGAGAACAATATCCGCACATCGTTATTCACCAGAGTCGCATTGCCTGAATTATGTATGGGGAAGTTGATTCGGTACTGGGTTGATTGGGTATCATATGATTTCTCCCAACGCATATTATTCTGCGGCTTCTCTATCTCTGTTATAAATTCGTATTCAATCAGTTCATTGATATATTTATTTCTGAGTGTTTTGCGGTTTATATTAAGCCATGCTCCTAGTCCAACAGAGGATATATAAAATTCTCCATCCTTGGTACCATGTGCTTTGGCGAAGCATAGCATCGCTAAGGCTACTAATCTGGTTTTATTATCGTCAAATCTTTTCTTTATCTCTATTGCGTCCTGCTTATTTATTTTGACTGTAGGCACTTTTAAAAGCACCGCTTTATCTGTGTCAAATACTCTGTTGATAATATTGTTCACATTGTACTTAATAAATACATTATTTTGCTTGCCCCAGTCGAATAGGGCCTCACGTATTTCAATCTTCTTATACCCTTTTTCTTTGTAATGGCAAACGATTAAATAACAAATGCGGTATAGATTACTTGTTACTATATCGTTACCATCAAGATACTGCTGTGTCTCGTATGCTTCGTTAATCATTCTTCACCTCATAAGTGGTTACTGTCCTTCCTGCTTTATAAGCTGATACCTTTTTCCCAGGTATTCAAAAATACCATGTGCTTCATCTCTGGTTGGTAAGAACACTGGTACCTGTTTAATATTATTAACAACATCATCACCAGCCATATTCCACAAAAAGCCTTTCGTTCGGCTAGGATATTTTTCATAGCATAGCATGACGATAATATTGGCAAGCATTGCTCCATTAGGGCATACAGCGCGACATTTGTTTCTGTACTTCTCGTAAAATATATCCCAATTGATTTCAAATGCGTGCGCTCCGCCAAGTTCATCTCTAATGCTTCGTTCATCCTTTTTAAGCTGGGCAAATTCCTTATTATATTCTAGGTAGAGGTTTTCAATAATGGCGGATGTTGCTTCATCTATGCTAACGCCTTCATCAATCATTATCGTATAATCAAAGTTGCTATCGCGTTTTCCCCACTTTAGTTGAGTATGCCATTTCTCAATATCCCAACATAGGCGGTTCATATTGCTTTTCGACTTCAGAAACTTCTTTAATGATTTGTAATAGTCGCCGGCGTACTTCATAAAGTAAGGGAGCGGCTTCCCAAATTTAGCTATGTTTCTTGGGATGTTAAAAATAACCCCAGTCTTGGCACTGTCTATCGCCTTGCCGTTGATTACACTTAGCAAGTCAATGTATTTATCATATGTAAGCTTCTGTTTCATAAGCTGCGGCATCTTATTATGGTATGTAGTAGCGCAGTTACTTGTCTCACCGATTAATGAATGCATACCCAGCATAATAACCTTGAGTTTATTTTCGGGAGTATCTTCTTCAGCCAGGGCCGCTATCTTATCTTCTATATCAATTACAATCGCTGCGTCTCTGTCTACACCGCTTTTCATAATTTCATTTTCAACAACAAGAACTAAGTCTCCGTCTGTATCAGCACCATTCAATCTCTGGGCCACAAGGCTCTTACAGTTCACCATGCAGACATTAGTTAGATGTGATAAATATTTATTTATATCCGACGTTGCTACTGCATTTAAGATTACATGCTCTGACCTGCATATATGGGGATTGCGCTCTATTAGATATTCCCCGTCATATGTACCACGAATGCTTTGCGTCCAAAACTGATCCGAACTAAGGCAGCCTGTCAATGGCAGACCACCTACATGTTCCATTAACATAATTAAATCAGGCACTAGGAACCGCGATGTAGCTTTAATGTATATTTTTCCGCATTTCATTTCATTTATATATTTTTTTAATGTGCGTAGCAGGTAATTACGTACTCCTATCTCGTTAAGCATTGTCGGATTCTTAGCTACAGCCCTTGCATAAGGAGTAACAGGGTTATTGCGTTCAAGGGTAAGCCCTAAAAAAGCCGCGGTGCTATTCCAATCATTAGCGATGATTTTCTCAATCCAGTTAATAGAATAATCAGCCAACTTTCTAAAATGGTGATAGTCTAAAATTAAATCTTGCAGTATTTGATAATTACCTCGTCTATAAATTTCTTCTTCTTCCAAGCTATAATTCCATTTCACTACGCCTATGCAGTGATTATATTTTTCAAAGGCATCCCAATATCTCTCCCAATCCCTGCCGTCACCGTAGTGATTAAAATATTTATAGCCTTTGTACATGCTTTCATTCATAATTATCATTGGAGTGCTTCCTGGCCTTACATCGTGCCAGTTACCCCATATATCTTTAATGAACTCAACACCGCGCTCTTCATAAAAGCTGATATAATCTACCTCATGGGTCATGCCCTTTATAAAAGGAGCGCGAATTAGTATAGAGGTACATCTTGTGTCCCCCATATCTCCAAGTCTTTGTAGATGGTTCATTACTTCATTAGTAATCGAAGGATGGTGTATACCGCATCCATCAAAGAGATTGATGTTAATATCCCTAATCCCTTCTGTAATGTCCTTCTGCTTCCAGGTACGCATTTCGCCAGTTGTCTTATCTTTAAATTCGGTTTCTGTATCAATAACATATTTAATCGTCTGCGCTGTTATTGTACCTTCTCTGTCAGGTAAAATAATAATCTTAGGTTTCCAGTCTTCTAAGCAATGGCATGAACTTAACATCAACCCGCAATAGGCATACCATTTTGAAAGCACAGTTGTTCCAATATCTATGCCCATGGTTACTGCTTCTTTAACTGCCGGTGCCAACCTTTCGTCTATAAAGCTAAGGATGGATTGACGTACCATAGACGCTGAGCGCTCACTGATAACATAACGTCTGCCATTAAAAATGAATCCGTTTATGATTAGCTCTGCTAACCCTTCTTCATTGCTTTTCCCGCCATTACAATTTACAAAGATAATCCAGGGAATATATATACCCGTGCTGTCACCTGTAATATTTCTTATCTGTCGGAATATCATGTTATCCTGCTGAAGCACCGTGAACATATTATTTTCTTCACGTTCAACTATGACATTGCTATCTTGGCCCAATATGTATCTAAGCGGAATCTTATTTACCTTATATAGTTTAGGCGCGAACATTATTATAAACCTCTCCTACGCTTTTTCTGTACCAGCTATAAAACTCATAATATTCCTCATGGTACTCATTACGTTTTTGCTCTATGTATGCTTCTACATATTCGTCACTCAAAATATCCAGTTCATATTCGTCACATATATTTTCGCTTTTATTTTCATCTTCACAATCTATGCATAGCACAGAACCCCTTATATTATCGTTGCAGATGTCATTCCATCTGCAATTACTGCACGACTTTCTAATCAATCATTTTCACCACCTGTCGCTGTGCTGCCTGTCTTTATTTCTTCAAGCCATTGCTGAAGGATGTTACGCATTCTCTTACTGGGTATGTATGCCTGTATAGGCAGGCCCTGTCTTATTGCCGATCTAAATATCCACTGTACCATTTCACTTAATGCATAGGCATCTTCGTTTATCTCAATGCCGTTCATAATGAAAAAGTTTTTTATAAATGGGTTAAAAAATTTATTGATAGGATATGCAACCGCTGTCTTATCCTTATAATCATTAGTTGCTCGTATGTTGGATGCCACAAAACCCCTGGCATACCCTTTCCCTTTTAACAGCTCATGATAATCTTTAAATGTCGTCCACATATTCTGCTTTGTATTGGTCTTAGAGTAGTGCTGAAAATAATTAATGAGATTCTTCTTTAATGTGTTCATGAGTTGGTTATTCTTATTCCGCTCATACCACGATTTAGATAAGGCCCCTTCCAACTCGCCAATTTTATTTAGCTTCTCATTCTCCAATATGCTGATTAAGCCTGCATACATGAAGTAATCGTACTGCTGCGGCTCCTCCGTTAATTGGTATGAGTTGCAGCCACTGGAGCTATTACTTACTACATATAACTCCTTATACTCCACGCCATAAAAATCAAAATAATATTTTTGGGCCTGTGCTTCAAATATGTAAGTGAGTATATATATTTCCTTGAATCCCCTAAAGGTTGAGATCGGGAACAGCCAGAGTATCACCTTATCGTTGTAGATGCCGATGCATTCCAGGTCGCATAAGCGCTTGTACTCGTTAAACTTGCCCTCGTAATCGTTCGCTGTCCATTTAAGCAAGTGACCATCCACAACCTCGGTATATTTTTCGCGGATTGTGCGGAAGTCCTCTTTGCTGATGGCTAGGGTATCAATGACATCGGCTACCTCATCCATCACCAATATGTAATTGTTGTTGAAAGCCAGGTCGATAATCTCATCGTCGAACTCACGGAACAGCGAATGGGTTGATACGATGTTAACACCTTTGTCCAACAGCTCTCTGATGCCTCGTTTCTTCGTTCCGTATTTCTCTGGCTGCTTGAATGCCTTGAACGGACATTGCCTGATGATACGCTCTACCTCAGTCAGATATGGGGTAATGTAGAGGAACCTGGTATCTTTGTCTGATGCGTTGATGCGGTTAATCATTGCGGATGTCTTCCCCATTCCCATGAGAGCATCTACAATATTCACTTGCACATAATCTACCTCCTGTGATGGCTATGTCAGAATTTTGGGATTTGGACGCCGCATGGCTGTGTGACCCTGCATATTTCCACGGTTGGAAGTTTTCGGCTTTCCAACTTCCAAAATAATTTTGACAATCCAGTGTTTAAGCCATTCCTTTGTCTGGCCTCGCTAACCCAAACTTCTAAAAATTTTCTACAAACCTAGTGTTTATGCGATATTTCAGCCTTAGCCCTAAAAGAAGGAATCTCAATAGTTCTAAAAATGAGAAGGCAAAAAAAGAACGAAGGAGAGCAACGCTGTTAAGCATCACCCTCCATTACGTTGTGTCTTGTGCTATATCTCATTATGCAGCCAAAACAACTCGGGCATTTTGCCCATGAATCCATCTCCAAGTTTCATCGTCAACTAGCGGTTCGTGATTGCCTTGTATCTTCTTGCCATCGTGCGTGACTATACCGCAATAGTAATCGTTTGTCAAAATATCACGGACAGAGTGCTTGGTGAAATTGCGTGTCTGATTACATGTGGTGAATTGCATACGTAGCGTCAAAGTACAGATGCCATTGATATGTTCAGCTATGCTTTGAAGTGACATGCCGGATACGCGCTTAGTGAAGATTGTTTGCACGACGGATGCTTCCGTTTCATTGATTACCGTATCGCGACCCTCCAGGTCATAGGTATAGCCAAAGGGTTGTCTTCCCGTGGGTTTGTTGCCTTTGCTGGCTTTCTTCTTCTTGCCGTCACTGAGGCGATGGTTAATGAGGACCCTTTCAAACTCAGCAAAAGCCCCCATCATCTGACGAGTAAAGGTTATTAGCGCTTTGTCCATAACAGAGCCAGAATCATCAGTATCGTTCAACGTTTCTTGGGCTGCGAACAAAACCTTAATCCCATAAGTCAGAAGTTGCTTCTCTATGAATAGCTGATGGAATAGTTCACGGGATAAGCGGTCAACTTTGTCGATAACAGCGAACTTAATATGTTTTGACTTATCGGCACCGGAATTACGCTCTTTGCAATACGCAAACATCCTAATAATATCTTTGCGGTCCCAACTCTCTTTCGCTCCACTGACACCCTCATCTGAAAACTTTGCGGCAAGCTTATAATTGTTGGCAGCGTTGAAGCTATTAATGCGGTCATCTTGGATGTTTAACCCTTCACCTTCTTCAACTTGCTTATAGGTGCTGACCCTGCCGTAAGAGACTACATATTCCTCGTTTGTCATAAATTATGGCCCCTTTTTGATGGTTGAGTATGCTGTTGATTATGTGGAAATTGTACACCAAAAACCTCAAAAAGTCAAGTAAATCAAGGGCTTGCGGGGTTTGTGTGGACAAAATATGCACATGATTTATTCGGGAAAATGATGTCTGTGGTAGAGCATAGTCTTCCAGACTTTGTTGTTTTGTAATTCATTGAAGTGCGCTGAATTGGTTGCTGCTGCGCTGTTGTTCGCTCCGCTCACACAGCTCCGGCAGCTCCCACTACAGCGCATTCAACGAGATTGGTTCGCTTCGCTCACAGGATAATTTGGTGGTTTTGGGGATTGTTCGGAAGAAATGCAGGCGGAATAAGGGATTGAGAGGTGTGAGGCATGGGATCTGATGCCATATACATGGAAATCTAGTGTTGGGGTGGTGGTTTAAATGGGAGGAAATGCAGCGATTATACGGCTTGCTCCGAATAGGGATACCGAGTCGATGTGAAGGCAAAAAATTGGTTTTGCGTGAAAATTAATGGATGCCACCGCGCCGCGAGCCCGCTCCACGATTGAGATGTGAACTATCCCCCACCAAGGAAACATGGGCATTTTATACGGGTTGGATATCGTTTATCATACCCAACGATAACAACGAACTAACACAGCGCAAAGCCTTATAAACACGGGCATATATGTATGTGTATATTCGACTGCCCATGTCAAATATATAAAAATTTTTGTGTCGTGTATCAATTTGCATACATTTTTTTATCCTTGCTATTGTGTACATACAAACAAGCGAAACGCACAGCGCAAGCGTTACCGCTTCATATCCACCATAAAACAATAGCGCAATCATTATCTACTTGGAATATATCCAAGGGTAAAAAAAGGAGCGGTCACAATGACAGCAAACACAAGGCAAGCACTAACAAGGGAAGCAAACAACGTAAACGCAAGAATCACAACAAGCAAGCACCACGAAAACAAAGCACGCAACAACGGCGAAGGACGCAAGCTATTTGACGCAATAATAAACACCGCAGAATTAGAAGCACATGCAGAGACTTTACTGGAAGCCCTTACAGCCCATCAAAATGATGAACTTTTTACTCTTGCCAGTATGATAACCATACACGGCTTGAAAGTCGCTGCAAGGGGTAGGCAAGTCAAGGATGAAAACGGCAAACCAACCGAAAAAACCAACAAGAAAACAGGCGAAAAATACCAATACACACCCGCCAACCTTACCGCATTAAAGGTATTACAAAATGGCATAAATGGCACGGATGGCATACTGGAAGATTTACAACAACAAACCGCCTTGCACATATGGGAAGCAATAAGCCAGGGCAAAGCAACCATTACCCAAGATGAAAACAATCGCCCACGTTTAACCATGACAAATGAGAACGACACCGACACAGCAAAAGCAATTTATAACACAGTACAAAACTATCTATATCAGCACCAGCAAAAGCATTATAAACGCCAATACATTCCAGTGATTGACGAAAACGGCAACGAAAGCACCGAACTTGTAACAAAAGCAATGCGCCAATATGCAATGGGTTTGCAATCCGTAGACAAAAACGAACTAATACAAGAATTAACCGCCATACTTAACGAAGTAGAAACCGCCGTATTATGGGCAGTATACGACACGAAGGAAGTAGAAAGAGTAACCACAACCAAGCGCACCAGCGGCGAAGATGGCAAAACCCACGAAAGCAAAAAAACCATTGTATCACGCAAAAAAACACTTCCCGAACTATCAGCAGAAACAGGCTACACAGTGCAAACAGTACGCACCACGTTAAAAAACATCAAGCGCAAATTATCCGCCGTGCTAGAGGATAGCGGACAGGTACGGCGGAACAAGATTACAAGCGGAAAATCATCAATCAACTTTGCACTTTCCGCAATGTAAAAATAAATTTATAGCAAGCTAACAGAAAACGCTTTACACTTCACAATATAGCGCAACAACTAACAAGGCAAGGCAAAACAGGCGATAATAAAATATTATCGCCTGTTTTTATTTTTTCGATATATTAGGCAAGCAAAAACGCAAGGAAAATAAAGTTATAACAAGCCAACAGAAAACGCTTTACAATTCACAATATAACGCAAGGATAAACAAGCACAGCGCAAGCAAAAATAAATTTTTATCAGGCTAACAGAAAACGCTTTACATTTCACAATATAGTACAAGGATAGCACGAAAACGAAAGCAACCCTAGAACGCAAGGAAAGCAAAGTAACAAAGCGCAAGCAAAATATATTTATAGCAAGCTAACAGAAAACGCTTTACATTTTACAATATAGTACAAGTAGACAACACAACAAAAATAGACAACCAAAACCCACCATAGATGGTGGTTGGCTCGTGTACGGCTGAAAAATCTATGCCGTGCTGATTACTGTGTAACCAGTGTACGAGATAGTAAATACAACCATGAAAATAATTTAATGGCGCGAAGAAAGCGCAACTGCTTAGGAGGTATGAAACATGGGAAAACCAAAAACTGAAGAAACAACGAGAAGAAAAAAGCCAACGGACGATGTGAACAAAGCAGTACAACCAATCCAGGCCGATGTCATTCCGGCAGGAGAGTTGCTAGCCCCCGACCTGGAAAGTGCTGATAGCCAGACCGAAGCAAGTATCAGGGTAAGAACCCTTGTCGGGCAATATAACGATGCCGTCACCAACGATAACATGTCATTGGCGACAACCTTGGACGCACAACTTCAAGAAGCCATAAAGGCGTTAAACTCGGAAGAGCGTACTGTTCAAATTACCAACTGGCTCGGGACTTCCGACCCCGTTGTATCAGCCCTTATAGATGGCGGTACTTATAGGCTAACCGCAGTAAAGCGTAACAAAGAAACTGGCCTCATAGACGACATAATCGTCAAAACTGCTGTAATTGACCTGCGCGATATCTATGTGGTCAACAAAGCTGTATTCCGCGACCAAAACTGGCTTGCATACTGCGAAGCCGCCAACGTAGCCATAAGGGACTTCATGGTTAAAGTTTTGGGCATAAAGCATATGACCGACAAGCTAAAAGGCTTCCAGCTAACTGCCACCAGCAAGATGCTAGGAATATCAATGGCAGCTATGAAAACCGCCAAAGGTTGCACAGGCGCATTGCAGAAGGTAATCGACTCCATCTTTGGAGCAGACCGCTACACCGTCACTACCGAAGATGCCGAAGCATTCCGCTACACTTATGCTACATGGGGAACGCAGAACACTTTAAGCGTGAAGCTGTCCATAGAGGCCACTTTCCGCAGAACTCTTACTCGTATCTTGGTGCGAATCGTCAATGACCTTGCATATACTGGCGAATAAGAAGACCTTCATAGATGAAACTGTTATGAAATAAGTTCGAAGACCGCTTGCTGGCATTGCTCATGCAAGCGGTCTTTTCGTCTGACTGGTAGGTGTGTATGGCTATGCAATATACTAATATACTCCATACTCATAAGGGGGCGATTCCCCTACAGGCTCTATTTGTATAACCACTCTTGAAATTGCTATAATACTATACAGAAGGGATGGTGCATATGAAAAAATCAATTGCAGTTGATAAGCAATGTATCACTAAGATGCTAAAATATATCGAAGAAATCAAGATGATAATTGATGATGGTAATATTGCATCATTCCAAGATTTGAAGGCTTCGTTGATTCATAAATATGCTGTAACGCAGATTATAACTAATATCTATGAATTATCGAAAAAAATGCAAGACTCTACGTTGCAAGAATTGAAGTACTTAGATATGCGTATGCTAAGAACAGCTCGACAGATTGCCAGTCATAACTATGACGCTCTTGACTTTCGAAGCATTTTTAACTTATGTAGTGACTTAGCTGATGACTTGCTTATAAGCGAGTTAATCTCTTGCTTGGAGGAGGAAGAATAGTGATTAGTCAAGATATCATTAATTGCATAAATAAAGCCTCCGAGTATAAAGGGGTATCGCGAATTGGCATTTTTGGCTCTTTTGCCAGGGCAGAAGTATCAGAGGATAATGACGAATTAACAGAAAACAGCGATTTTGATATATTGTATCATTACAACTATATTGATAATGAAAACAATGGTATTTCCGATATGTTCACGTTCATTGAAACACTTGAGACAGATTTATCTAAGTTTTTGGGCGGTAGAAAAATTGATTTTGTTTCATATCACGCCATTGCAGATAGCGATAATATTGAACTGAAGCAAAGCATAATGAACGATGTAATATGGATATACGAGCAAACCCAGACATAATCCAAGGGCCGCAATGATTGCGGCTCTTTTTATTATCCCCCAAAGCCACCTATATCTGCCTTGCTATGAGCAGATATAGGTGGCTTTTTATGACTTGGCGTGCAAGGTGCGGGTGTTTCTAACTTATGACCGAATCGAATAAGGAGATGCATAAAGCTTGGAGCATTGGAGGTTCAAGTCCTTCACAAGTCATTCTGGCGATATCGTTGATATATCGCATAATCAAACGAATATTAAAACATTTCTGTTTTGCGCTAGTAACCGCGCACAGAAGCGATTCCAAGGAGGAGAATGAAATGCTGAAATCTTTAACATTGTTACAAAGCCTATATTGGCAAAGAGAATCTCTACACGATAATCGATGGAAGCTTGACCGCCAAATTGAATCGCAGCAGAAGCGAGGCCGTCGTCCGAATAAACTGTTGTCTGACCGCGCCAGCATCATGGAAGATATCATCGCAATAAGCACTCAAATGAATGCAATTGAAAATGGAGGCTTGGTTGCAGCATAAGCCATTTTTTGTACACCTGTTTATCAACGCTTCGGGGGAGTTGAATCATATAGCTCCCCCTTTATGTATGGCGGTAAACATCAATACACAATGTCGAACGAAGTCGAATGTATGTTGCATAATAAGTGGCCGCAGTCCGCTTGACAAACATATGTGCCATAAATATACTATGCCCCACTTCGGAAGGGATGAATGACTGTTCGCATTTGCTTCCAACATCAGCACTTTGCTTTAGTTGGCTACTGTCTTTATGGTTCGCTTTATTATCGTCGGAAACAATAGGAGGCTTGTATATGAAAAATGGTAAGGCGTTTTTATTCAAGTCTCGCCTCGGAACAGCTTTTGTTGTGGCTTTTGTAAAAGATGATGCAGGGCGGGTATTTGGCCGAGCTTTTGGTTATGTAGCTTTCCCTACCCATGGCTTTAACCCTATGCACTCTATAAATCAAGCAACTTCTTGGCTGAAGAGCCAGGGCAACGCATACATAAAGCGGTTGCCTTTGACGCAAGGTACGGATTTCACTACTGAATGCGAAAAGCAAATTTGGGTATGGCTGAGTGAAGCTTCGGCTATGCGGGATGCAGGATAAACAATACATCGACTGTTTAATGTCATAATCCTTTCGGTGTCTGAATAGTTGCGAGGAGGCGTTCAAATGTACAACAAGGGTGATTTATTGCAAGTATCTTCTGATGACCGATTTAATGGTGCAACAGGAAGGGTCGAATCTCTCCATCCTGATTACGACCCAAAAGAAATGGTTTATTTGATTAAATATGAAGAACCATTAAAGGGATACGGCATGTTTCCTGAGTCGCATTTGGTAGCTGTCATATGAATGGGAAGATGGTCGCATGGGGCAACACTGCACACCATTGGATACCTCACAGGGATTGGATGTTAATCAGCATTAAACAGTAGAGTTGTGGTTTGAAGGAAAGGAAGCGAGAAAATGTCCGATGTAAAACATATTATCTCAACTGAAGATTTTGTGAACCATGTTCCGACAGTTGAACTTGCATCATCTTCGAGCGAAGGTAAAAAGTTGGTAGCTGTTACAGGTGTTCGTTATGAAGTAAGAAGTGATGAATGGGGCGTTATCTTTTATTATAACTTTCAGCAAGCTGTCGCTGCCTACAATTTAATTGGTCAGTGTGGTGATGGCAGTTCTCGCCCTAACTTCCCTGATGATATTGTAGCAGATATGGCTATTTCTCAAAATGCCTTTTTGGCTGGATGCAGGGTTCTTATCGACAATGGAATAGAGATAAGCGAAGCACAAACAGTCATGCAAGCATTGTGCTGTGTAATGCTTGATACAGAAACCGAACCACTAATGCAAGATGATATGCCCTGTTGCCAAAACTGCACTCACCTTGATGTTTTATGTGATGCAGGTTCATACGAGAACTCCGCATGTACAATTCATAACCTATCTGGTTGGACGAAGAACGATTTACGGACATGAACATGGCTTTTATCTAATAGCTAGATATAGAACATTGCAAATATTTATTTAGCCAAAGAGGTAGACTTAGTAATCGAATGCAGTGAAGACTTTCTGGAACTGGCAAAGACTGTGGATATGCAAAAAGCGTTCAGCAGAATGAACCTTGATGTTACCATGCCAAGTTAGATGAAAGACATGTTTTGTTCAAGAAAGATATATGGGGCACGTTTTATACGGATGCTCTTTATATACAAATATATATTTATAGGAGGTACACATGGCACAAGTAAAAATCGTAGGTAGGAGCTTCGTCATCGTTTCATCAGTAACGAAGGCGAACCTGGAGACGGTTAAAAAACTCCGCCCATCTGCCCTGGCACTAACCGATCCGGATACTAAGGAAACCCTATTCAGGGTAGGACTTGGTAAGGATAGTTTGAGTAGCCACGGAATATGCTTCGGCGGCGTTGCAAACACAGATGAGCCAGAACAGCAGTATGCGACTGCGACGTTCCAAATCCCAGAGGGCGTTGAAAACGCAAAAGAACACGTAATGGACATTGCGGGGCCGGCGTTGGTCAGTCTCAAAAAGGTCGAAGATGGCCTCTCCGCTGTACTGGCTGATGTCCGCGCAGAGCGCGAGGGCATCGCTGCTAGTATTACTGTCGAGGTATAAACCAACGGCATTAACAAGCAGCTTGTAGAAAACGGGGGAAGCGTGAACTGCTTCCCCACTAATATTATCTCTTGGAAGGGGAATTTTGATGATAAAAGTTACTATGGGTACAACAGTAAAACGTGTTTCAGATGTCTTTGGTGCTGACACAACATTACGGTCAGCGTTAGACCAGCATGGAATCGACTATACCAGCGGCACAATGCATCTCGACGGCTCACCCCTTGATGCCGATGACTTGGATAGAACTTTCGCAGACCACGGAATAATCGATAAGTGCTTCTTGCTTAACGTAGTTAAGGCCGATAACGCGGCATGAAACCCTGAGGGATGCTAACGGGGCAGTAAGCTTATTGTTTGCTGCCCACATATTCTACGGAAAGGGGGACTCATCATGTTCAAAAAAGGAATAAACCAGACAATTTTTACATCTGAAGCGGCTGACAGGTTATTTTCCAATATAACCGAACTGGACACTCCCGATAGATCATTTATTACAACCTTGCGGATATTACTACGCAATCGCTTGCCCAAAAATGAAACTATACGAATTAGTTGTGAGCGCATACAAACCACTGTCAATGGCATCATGTCTACATCTGCTTCAGAACGCATGTACCTGTTTTTGTACAATGCATCAAGATATTTAGATTCATCAGGATATAACATCCATATCATCTACACTGAGCATCCCGATGCCGGCGAAAAAATGTTGGAAATTGCCAAAGCCAATGCCGGAGCAGGTAAATTGCATATAAGCGACTACACCCGCCGTGATGACTTACAGGTATTTTATGCCCGTAAAGCAAAAGCCCTGTTTTTCACAAATGATGCAGCCAAAAAAGCAGTTATTTTTGCAAGTGCATTAGAGCCAAAACACTTCCATGCTTTGCAAATGATGATACCAAGGTACCTGCCGCACCTATTTGTTGATGCCCCCTTAACCGAATCAGAAATAAACTTACTTAAAAGCACAGGAAATAAATCTGCAAGTGAATATGAACAATTAATAGAAGAGTTCGCAAAGGATTTAGATTTTCGAGCAGAAAATATCCGCAGCAACTTGGCACGGTTTGAGACTTTATTCGAACGCGAAAGAGCTGCTGAACTTCGTCAGCAAATAACAGAGCATGAAAATACGTATAACCAACAACTCATCGCCCTGACCACAACATCCAACAAAATGGATGACTTGAAATATACATTGGCAGGACTGGAGCTTGCCATTGATGGGCAATCCGAGGACTCAGAATTGATGGAGTACTTTATATGTAATAAGAACCTGGCGCTTATTAAAGTTGACGGTACATCCATCGTATTTGTAGTCCATGGCTATGCGAATAATTACGACGAAGATGCCTTCGAGCGATATGTGTCTAACCACAGCGGGTCTCTCTATAAAGGTATTAATACTAACATATCAAAATCCCAGATGGAAAAACTGTATCTCGCAATATTCAGCGAGGGGAGATATAAATTACGTATGTGCGCGGCATATAAAGCGGATATGCGAAGCGGGTTGTCTGCGATTAGTGGCTACTCATTCCCTCCCGAAAGCAAGTCGTACCTACCAAACCCACATATCCAGATCCATGGATGCATTGGTGGTTACGCTATACGCTTTCAAGAATGTATGCAGAATAAGGATTATGTCGGCGCAATAAGCCAGGCGACAGGATCTGCGAGCAACCTAAACTTTCACGATTCGGGCGTTATTGCTAGATTCGCTGCGAACTTATTTTCAACATCAATAAAATGTATAGAAAGACCCGATGGCACGTTGCTTTCGCCGCATGAAGCAATTAACGAATTGGAAGGAGATACTGTGCTATGCCAAAGCCAATAACCATAACAAAGGAAGTTAGAAAGAAGGCCCTTGCCGATTTCACACAAATGCTTGACAGCATAAAAGTTTTTGACGGCACTTTTAAATATAACAAAAGCTATTGTTACGAGGTCGATAACGTCACTGTTTGCTACACGCAAGAAGCATACAGAAAAATCGTTGCCTTAGTAATGGAATTTGATACTGAGGTTGGCTGGCATGGCACCGCATCGCGTATCAACGATAACGAATACTTGATTGACGATATCTTAGTCTATCCTCAGGAAGTAACAGGCAGTACAGTAAAAACTGACCAGGCGAAATTTGAAAATTGGCTCTATGGGGAGCTTGACGATGACACCTTTAATAAAATCCGTACACACGGACATTCTCATGTAAACATGGGCGTATCGCCCTCAAGTGTAGATGACACACACAGGCAGAAACTCGTTGACCAGTTAGAGGGAGATATGTTCTACATTTTCTCAATATGGAACAAATCCTTGCAGGCATACACGCTGGTTTACGATTTAAAGCGAAACCTACTATTCGACAATGATGAAATTGACGTTAAGATGCTCGGCAATGAAAGCACAAATGCGTTTTTGACAGATGCCAAGGAGAAAGTCCAAAAACCTACGTTTATGTCATATTCAGAAAAGTTTAAAGGGGCTAATCATCGAGCATTGGGAATGAACAAAGCAACAACAGCTACACACCGACATGCAGTAGGAATGGAAGGAGGCTATCCATGGGAGTTTTAGACTTGTCAAAAAGCTATACGTTTTTTAAACCGGAGGAAGTCAAGGAACGTATCCATATAATTGGCTGCGGCTCAGTAGGGTCTACCGTTGCAGAACTATTGGCAAGGTTCGGGCTTACAAAGCTCTCATTATATGACTTTGATATAGTTGAGCCTAAAAATCTGGCTAATCAGTTGTTCCGGCAGGAACATGTAGGCATGACAAAAACCCAGGCCCTTACTGATATGCTGTCAGAAATAAACCCGGAAATTACACATAATATCAAAACCTTTCCTAACGGCTATACAGGGCAGAGATTGTCGGGCTATGTTTTTTTATGTATCGACAATATTGACCTGCGGCGTGAGATCGCAACTACCAATAAAGATAATCTCTACATTAAGGCCATGTTCGATTTCAGAACTCGCCTAACCGATGCCCAGCACTATGCCGCTAAATGGGGCGATATGTCAATGGTTAAGGATTTTATTAAGACCATGAATTTCACCCACAAAGAAGCTGTGGCGGAAACCCCGGTATCAGCCTGCAATGTCACATTGTCAGTAGCGCCCACAATTAGAGTGATATGTTCGTTAGGTGTGACCAACTTCGTCAACTTTGTCAAAGGTGAAAGCCTAAAAAAGATGATTTTAATGGATGCATTCAATTATATTCTGGATGTGTTCTAAATAACATGTCGCTTGCAATGGATAGCTTACGTAAGGTAAGTGCTTCGAGGTATAACCCGAAGTATTAAAAGGTTAGCAAGTGTAGAAGCCGGCCGCCAGGCACCTGGTCCACAAGTTCCATCGCATCGGTCGACTGAGCAAGGAGTTCAGCACAAAGGGAAAAGCAAAAACCCCTAATTTCTCCGGTTTCTCTTATGCCTTAAAGCCTGCTACAACCAAGCTTGTTAAACCAGAAAAGCTTGAGAAGAGCGAAACCTGACCTTCCAAGCCATTCTTCCAATGTGCAGATTTCAAGCGATACTATGTCTGAAAGGAAATAATATGGATGCTAATGTCTACAAGGTTGAATTGTTTTTCGCTGGTAATGAAGATGATGCTAAAAGCTTACGGAAACACTTGGCACAATCCATCTCGAATGAATTTGACTTGCCAAAGGTTTTTGGAGTTATTATTGCCTTAGATGAACAAAAAACTGAGAGACTGGAAAGGAGCGACTAACTATGCCATATATCACAATTAAGCAACAGCCCACATATAAGCAAATGACTTTTGAAGAATCGCTTTTTGGTATAGACGATGTAAGCGATTTTATACAGTACAACGAAACTAACACCAGGACATATTGGGTAGAGCACCCAAGACAAGAACTGATGGATAACACTGATGTTCCGGCAATGATTGGATTACTAAAGACTTTTAATGAGTCAAAAGATTCATTATTTGCCCAGGACAGGGTTTCTCTATACCGCTCCTTCAGCATTGCTAAAAAGACTGGGGGACTACGGCGCATTGATGCTCCAGAACCGGAGCTGATGTGCGCTCTGCGTGAATTAAAAATCATATTTGAAAATCATATGTTTGCCTTGTATCACACAACCGCGTTTGCATATATTCGCGGCCGTAGCACAATTGATGCTGTCAAGCGCCACCAAAGGAATAAGAGCAAGTGGTTTTTGAAACTTGACTTTGCCAATTTCTTTGGCAGTACTACACCGGCGTTTGTACTGGATATGCTATCACAGATATTTCCGTTTAGTGAGATTGTAAAGTATCGTTCCGGTAAGGAGCAACTTGCCAAAGCCCTTAGCCTGTGCTTCCTTAACGGCGGGCTGCCCCAAGGAACACCCATCTCACCGTTCATAACCAACGTAATGATGATTGCTGTTGACCATAAAATAAGTAACACCCTGCGGAATTTTGATAAAAACCGCTTTGTATACACCCGGTATGCCGACGATTTACTTATTTCCAGCGAGTATGACTTTGATAAGAACGCAGTTGAAAAACATGTGATTGATATCTTGGCAGCGTTCAATGCTCCATTCAGCATAAAACGTGAAAAAACACGTTACGGTTCATCCGCTGGCCGCAACTGGAATCTGGGGGTAATGCTTAACAGTGATAACCAGATAACTATAGGACACAAACGCAAGAAACAGTTTAAAGCCATGCTCTGCAATTTCATGCGTGACAGAGACTCGGAAAACCGCTGGAGCCGCGAAGATATACAGATACTCAACGGTCTTATATCCTATTATCGCATGGTTGAGGCGGAAAACATTGACTATATTATTACGAAGTGCGGAGAGAAATATGGTAATGATGTAAGGCTATGTATTAAAGCGGATTTATCCGCATAGAAAACTTTTGTAATGTAATGGTTTGTTGTAAAACAAACGCTTCATGCGTTTCGCTGGAGTATCAAAACGTAAGTGAGTGAGACAGAGGACCAGGGCACCCCCGTCGCTGAGTACGACGACATCGCTGGGTTTGAGCAGCTTGTTTTATTAATCGGAAGCCAGTTAGAATCAAGGTTTTCGTAATCAACTCAAGACTTGAACAAAAGTTTCGAGTTTAAGAACCCAGAGCCACCGCAGCTCCGCCCGACTGAACCCAGTCATCCTATGGCTCACCGTTGCCACGCAGATTACAAAAGTTAGAAAATTCACATTTACATTGTATAACCCTATCTTTGATAAGGTGCTTTGTGGTTTTACCCAAAGTATTAAAATGCTAGAAAGTGAGAGACACCGCAGCCGCTGCCTGCACAGTAGAAAGACCTGCGCCCGGGGTCATCACCTATATTATTTAGGGAATCAGCTTATCACTTTTCCTTGAAGTATATAGTTTTCTGTGATTTCGATGAGATGATTATAAACATCTGACTCTTGTGAAGCTGAAGTGCTGAATTCCTCCTTTGGGAAGTTCTCTCTAATGTAGATTGTAGATGTGAATCAATAATGAAGAATAAAATATTATGAACGCTATCACCTTGGCGATAAATGTTAATGACTATGCAAAATTACCGGGGAGGAAACAACATGAAAAAAGTAACAATATTCACTGATGGTGCATGTACGGGCAATCCGGGCCCCGGTGGATACAGTGTCATATTAATGTACGAAGGCCACCGCAAGGAATTATCAGGCGGTGAAGAGTTAACTACAAATAATCGGATGGAACTTATGGGCGCTATTAAGGGGCTAGAAGCGCTTAAAGAGCCTTGCGAGGTAGATGTCTACTCAGACTCACGATATGTCGTTGATGCCGTTAATAAAGGATGGGCTATAGGTTGGAAGAAAAATGGTTGGCGGCGAAAAAAAGGAGACGCTAAAAATCATGACCTGTGGGAAATCCTTTTGAAGCTCCTTGAAAAGCATAAAGCAGTTTTTCGATGGATTAAAGGCCACTCTGGTCATCCTATAAACGAACGCTGTGACGAATTGGCAAGAGCTGCAATACCCTGCTAAATCACATTTACATTGGATAACTCCATCAATTGATAGAGTGCTTTGTGGTTTTACCCAAAGTTTTAAAATGTCAGCAAGTGAAGGACCCTTGCGCCTTCCGGCGTGCGAGCCCGCGGAAAGATTTTTCCTGATGATTTAGGATGCAGATACAAATCAATTCTTAGTCAACGCCGCCTTTTTTATTAAGTTTTACCATCCTTTTTCCACAGGTAACAAAGCCTAATCGACATTAACATCTTCCCCCGCGTCGAGTCTTCTCTCCTCCAGTCGGATTAGCTTTTTCATATGTAGATTGTAGATGTGAGTTTAAACATAACATTGCTTATGATTATTTTTTTACCCAAAGCAGAGTGATTCAACGAGGTGAGTTAAAAAGGAACGCAACCCTATTATGATACATTTACATTGGATAACTTTGTCACTTGATAAAGTGCTTTGTGGTTTAACCCAAAGTTTTAAATCGTTAGATTGAGATACTGGAAGGCGACGATCAGGAGGCGCCGGCCGCAGTGGCGACCAAGATTCTGAGGTTCGGTTTTCCTCATCATCAATTCTGATGTACGGAAGCAAACCAGTGGAGTTTTCAAGGTTTCTTGCCATTCTTACTTTCACACAACCATGGCTTTCTCCCCGAAGCGCTCCTCGCCGGTGCGCGCGACAAAGCTCCAGCTCAGGTGGTTCCTTCTCTTGTAGATTGTAAATGTACTTTTTCAAGAAACATACTTGAACTTTCTAAGAAACAAAAAGAAATAAATATAGCAAACACCCAGGAAATGAACATATGGGGTGTCAGACGAAACAACACTACTACATTAAATCACATTTACTTTGGATAACTTTATCTATTGATAAAGTGCTTTGTGGTTTTACCCAAAGTATTCAAACGATAGGAAGGTGGGAGACTCACCGGTCATGAGCAGGTCACCTGCTTTAGGCAACCCGGGTCGATTAACCGAGGTGAAGACATCAAATGTTCCTTTGTTTTCTGGACTTTGCCTATCACCCAAAACACATTCCCGACAAAGATTTTGCGAGGGACTCATCTCCTCTCAGGAAGAAGGCGGCTTCAGAGTGGCAAACAACTTCCCTGTAGATTGCAAATGTGAGCAAGAATGCAACTTAATGTGGTTACGGTATAAAAATGTAATTATAGGACTATCAAGTTTAATGATGGAGTTAGCATGAGCACACATAAACTATGATTAAAGTACAGGATTAAAAGCAGTTATGTTACAAAACACATTTACTTTGGATAACTTTGTCGTTGATAAAGTGCTTTGCGGTTTAACCCAAAGTTTTAAAACGTCAGGTGGGGGCGAGAAGCAGCGTCTCCTCATCCCATGGCTGGGTAAGATCTGCACCGTCTGGAACCGAGCACTTCTGAAACCCAGGCCCTAAAAATCCCTGATGTTTACTAAGCTACAGTCTTAGTATCCTTAACCACCACAGGAATGGCACTTGAGTCCGATGCAGTGTCCCCTGCCTTTCCAGCGCGTGTTTCTCCCCTGTAGACTGTAAATGTGAATCATAAAATTAACACATATGCACATGAACAAAATTGTTGCTTCATCCAAAGGAGACGATAAATTGAAGGAACTACATTATATTGGAACTGGTAGATTTGATAGACCAGCTTACAAAGACGGCGATGGCAACATATGGTTAGACATAAGTGAAGGTAGTGGCAAACCAGATTTGCATAAGTCAGCGGATAACGAGTTGGATGGTGAGCCGGATTACCGAATTGACTGCGATTATATTATTGCTACCCCCGCACCGGAAGAAAATCCATACGCACATGACTATTCGATGCTAGACCGACTTAAATCAGACTGCAACTACTATCTCGGCTATGGCAACAGACATCCCAGTAGATTAATTGACAACAGCGTAGCCACCCACATCGAAGAAATGAGACGTAGATGGAACGCCTTCCCAGAGGATGCAAAACCCGAATGGCTGACGATGGAAGACATAAATAAATATGAAAAAGAAATGTTGTTTGGAACAGGCAATATATACATTAATGGGTGGTCAACAGTTGAATAACCTGTTTTGGTATGAATGAATTAAGAACTTCGAAGATATAAAGGCATTTAACTAAACGATTGCGTTATAAAGGAGTGCATCGCAAATGATACCCACAACCTATATTTACATTCTAAAGCGTTCAAATGGGTTCTACGGAGTTTATGTAAACGGAAAGCAACAGGAACATCTTAAAACGAATTCCCCGCTTAGTATGCCTGCCAAATATCTGATAGATAAAGTGCTACATGAAATGAAAAAGATTGTTGGCCCAATTACTATATTGTTTACTGATGATGAGTCGGAATTTCAAAATGACTTGCCTAAACTTGAAGACATTGTTTGAAAGGCAATATCAGCATACCCCGAAAGCAAACACTGCAATGAATTGGCTGAAGAAGCCGTACCATATTAAATCACATTTACTTTGGATAACTTTATCTATTGATAAGGTGCTTTGCGGTTTTACCCAAAGTTTCAAAAAGTCAGCGAGTGGAACACGCCGTAGCTATGGCCACGGTCCTGGAAATCCGGATACATGAAGGAACGACAGGTGTGGAATAATCCTCAGAAACCTTAGTTTCCACCTTTTCGTCTTTCTCGCCGACAGCCCAAATCCTAGTGCAGTAGAATGCCGGTAAGCTTCAGAACACTACGGCATCTCTGGCTTGCTCATGCAGAAGGCAAATGTGAATCAGTAAATATTACTTGAAAATGTGAACAAGGAGTGAACTCATGGAAAATTATATTTTACAATTCAATTTTGAAACGGGAGATACACCGCCATGTGCATATCACCAAGTCTATGTCGTGGTGAAAAGCCAAGGCTACCCGGACTTCGAGAGCCTTGAAGATTCCATTATATCTTACTTTGAAAGCAACTTTGACAGCAACAATGATAAAGATTTGGAGTATAAAGACAATGTTGAGGACATTATGCGGGAATCGGGCATGAACTGGGAGTTTGCACGAGGCTCATTCCCAGAAAGTAAAGCAATACATTCTTTATGGATATAGTGAATTAGCGATTCTATTTAAGAGGAGATATGCACATGATTAAATATGTTGCCACGGTGTTCTTTATGGGCATTGGTAATGAAATTATTAATATTAACGCAGCAAACTATGATGCGGCGTTTAAGCTGCTATTTAATTATTATCTTGATAAGGGCGACCGCTTGGGACATTGGCTAGATGACAACGGTGAAAACGCCGGTGACTTTAACGATATAGATGGTCAGTACGAGGACGAGCATGGTTGGAGTTGGCATATTGAAGAAGCGGCTAAAATTAAGACAATTGGCGAAGTAAACATACGTAAAGAAATATTCTGTGGATGGACGACAGCAGATGCAATGAGCAAGTATCCGACACTTACTGAGGCTCAGGCATACGAGATTATGTCATTCGTTGACAAGCACAAGGATTATGACCAGGGAGTTACATGGGACAGCATCAAGTATGCAATGGAAACCCTGTACCCGAATTTAATTAATAAACAGCACCAATGAAATTATAACTTAGGCGATGCATAGATAAAATGGTTAATATGTCTGAAATGATATGTGATTAATTTACTAATTAATGAAAGGATCTTGTGGCCCATGACGCGAAGAAGAGTTATTTTCTATTGCCCTGACAGCAAGAAACTATATATGACCCCGGAATTCAATGGCGATAAAAGCGAATACGCCGCGAGAGGGACTAGCAACGATTCCTGTGATAAGAACTGGGATGAAATTATGCAAGATTTTCATGGGGTTGCTACGCTATCACAGTTTAATCAAGCGAATGAATCCGCGCAGGCTGCCTATCATTCCTGCTTCGGAAATGTAGTATTACCTATCGATAGCTTGGACAGATCTTTAGTCCGATGCGATATAAAGATATATCTTAATACCGAAGCAATGCTTCACTACTTCTATTTATTATATCAGCTTGATTGGACAGGGGTACGCGGATACAACATAAACGACTATGATGATGAACATGGCTTTGAAGGTGAATCGTGGGTATGCTTTGAGGAGTTCATCGGTGCCGAATTCACAGACAAAGAATATATGCGAGTTATTTTGGACAATAATGACTTCGCCCTTTGGTGTACACACCTCGGGCTTTCTAACGAGGGGGAATGAAATGAAATGTTCATGCGGTAGCGATAAATTTTATGGTCGTCAAATAATCCGCGCAGACATTGTAGTTGATGAAACAGGCAGTTTTTACAGCAATATTAAAGATGGCCTGGAAAGCGCGATTTATGATGCCGGCAAACCCTATGGGCCCTTCAACTGTACCAGATGCAATAAGGAATACAATAAAATAGATTTATAGCACCACGACAAATGTTAACGGAATGAACATGACAAAGAAGGAGATGGTTATATAGACGAACAAAAGCGGAAGTATATCGATGATTTTGATAAATATCGCCTCGAACTTGATGATATCTTTGCATTCAAGTGTCGCTCATGTGGTAAATGTTGCAGGAACCGAGAAGACATCTTGCTCAACTCCCGCGATGTATATAACATTGCCACCGCTCTTAATCTAACACATAATCAAGTTGTCAATATGTATTGTGACCGCTATATCGGAAGTGATTCACGCATTCCGGTACTCCGGCTCAAGCCTCAAGGTGCAAATAGGGTATGTCCATTACTTAAAAACGGTCGATGTTCTGTTCACATGTTGAAACCAACAGTCTGCGCTACCTTCCCAATCGGAAGGATTTTTAAATCAGAAAATACTCCAGCAGAACTTGGATTGGGTAGCCCTGATGAAGTTGCTTATTTCAATAATGGTGCCACATGTGGCTCCTCAAAGAAAAAGCAAACCGTCCGCTCATGGCTAGAGAGTTTCGGCATACCAACTAATGACCATTTCTTTTTTATGTGGAATAAAACCGCATTTAAGCTTATTAAAATAATCAGTCAGTATGAAGGCAAGGAAGGTATAACAGATAAGGCCATGAATACGATGTGGAATGCAATATTTTCAGCTTTTTACTTTGATTATGAAACAAGCAAAGAATTTTATCCGCAATTTGAATCCAATGTGGCGAAGCTAATGAGCTTCTTTGTGAATCTGAGTATAGTATCTTATCCTCAATGAAATAGCATGTTAGGAGGCATAATATGAGCTATTGGAGTGAAATCGTAAACAATCACGAAGAAACTGATTTTAATATTGCTGAAGACGGCGCTGTTTCCAAAATAATCTATATTGATGCATGGAGGCCAGGGTGCGACCAAGGAGCTGTAATAGCAACGGTCATTTTAACCGAATCGGGGGATGTATGTATTATATACAGGGACAACATAGCCAGAACTAATGCATATGCCCAAGAAGTTATTCGAACTACTGTCGCTAAAATAAAAGAAGCTGCGTGATATGAAGATGAGTTGACTAATCATCTGCTTTACACATTGCTTGCCATATACTTAATAAAACACAAGTAACAAGCAGCCCTACATGATCTATCATTAAATGACATGCAAACAAGCTATAACACAATGGGGCTGTGTACATATAATTACACAGCCTCTCTTAATTTGAAGGGGGAATTATCGTGGCACAAACGACTGTTTATGAAATGGTGACGCAGCGTATTATTGAACAGCTTGAAAAAGGTATAATCCCCTGGCACAAGCCCTGGGTAGGCAATTCTGCTATAAACTATAAGACTCGTAAACCGTACAGGGGTATTAATCCCATACTTCTGCCTGAAGGCGGAGAATACTTATCTTTCCTTCAGTGCAAAGAGCTTGGCGGGAATGTTAAGCGTGGTGAAAAAGGACATATGATTGTCTTCTATAAAACATTGCAAGTGGAAGACGAGAATAATCTCGGAGAACAAAAAGATATTCCCTTTTTGAGATATTCAAAAGTCTTTCATATAACCCAATGTGAGGGGATTGAATCGAAGACACCTCCCCTTAATGTAAATCCTGATATTGTTCCCATTGAAAAAGCACAGACTATCGTAGACAGTTACTGTAAGCGTGTCGGGGTTAAAGTGAGGCATGTTTTAGGCAGTGACCGAGCTTATTATGCTCTAGGGTCTGATGAAATTACACTGCCGGATATCTGTCAGTTTACATGTGCATACGAATATGCAAGCACATCCTTTCACGAGGCTGCACATTCAACAGGACACCGCTCCCGCTTAAACAGAAAGGTCGGCGCATCATCTTTCGGGAGTCATGTGTACAGCAAAGAAGAATTATGTGCCGAAATTGCAAGTGTAATGTTAATGAATAAAACCGGCATAGAGTTGCCAGAGACGTTTGATAACAGTGCGGCTTATATAGGAAGTTGGCTGAAGAAACTAAAGAACGATAAAACATTTATCATAGCTGCCAGCAGTCAGGCTCAAAAAGCTGCCGACATGATTCTTGGAGTTAGCGCCAGTGAATCAAATGCTGCGGCATAAAAGATAAGCAGAGGTATTTTATGATGAAGGAGAGAATAGGCCGTTTTATGATAGCCTTAACGAAATCCGCAAGGCTTTCCCAAATGTGGTAATGGATTTATCCCTTAGATATCAATAAAATCGCCTTTTTGCAGCACAACATACAGGAGTGATAACCATGAAAGGAGCTGTTGTGTGAGCATAGTAAGAAAAATTATGGAGCGCGTATGCACAAAAACGGTAATCCTAAAATCTAGCAGCAACTGGGACATACATCTCGGAAGTAATATGAGATGCTACAGCATGGCAACAAATTCTCAATGCAACGACTCGTTTTATGGTGATTTGGAGCATTTTGTGCGAACAGTTTATCAATGCGACCAGGTGTATAAACACAAATGTGCTTTAGATGACCTAACGGATATCGGAAAAGAACTTTATGCCCTTTGGCTAGGCGGTGCAACAAAGGATGTTTTATATGATTATTCGAAATCGTATTTTAATGTATAGCAAGATATAAAACAAGTCATTGATTTTTATATGTAAAGGAGAAGTGATGACTAAACAACAATATGAAACATTTGGAAACGACCAATTTTTAACCGATGAAGAGAAAGAAAAAATGAAGGAGTTAAACTGTAAAAGCGAGTACTGCTTGAGCAAGGGCCAAATGACTGCGCTCATGCGAAGACATAGAACCGCCAGGAGAAAGGAAGAGTATAGAGAAATGGCGCTAATTGAATATCGTCTCACCGATACAAATTTTCATGCATTTTGTGGATTCCTTTGTAACGGGGATTACAAAAGCGCAAGAGATGTAGTAAGGCATATTTTTTGCAAAGAGTAAAATAAAACACGGGTTTTAATATAACTGGAGGCATGAAAATGGGAAGTAGCAAAAGTAATATACAGCTAAAGCAAGGGTTAATAAAAGCCTATGAATTTACAGATGATTTTTATAAAGCAAACAAGATGCTATGCAATAAATTCATCAAGCATTACGATAAAATATTCGATGGTGTGGCTAGTATGTACGATGCAAAGCAAAAAAACAGGCATAATGAAGCAATAAAAATAGAGCTGGTAGAGCTGCTAGATAAGTTCTATGACCTTGGTGTGAGGATATGGAATGGTTTCGATAACAAAACTTACGGATCAAAAGAGGAATATCGTGACTATGTAATAAATTATGGATTAGATGAAACCTAACATAGAAGTAAAGGGGGTATGAAAATGGCGCAAATAACCGTACAGGAAATGGCAACCCTTCTAAGGAACATAGCATATTCGGATAATCAAACTCACGGATTGGATTGGTCTTTAAGTGTAGTCCATCCCAAAACCAACGACGGAGATGTGGGTTTTAGCGGCGGGATATGGCGTAACCATAATCATAGAAATAGCAAGAAAGATATACGTTTAAGCTTTTCGTTTTCGGAAACCAGGGGGATTCATCAGTTCATGTTTTGGAGAGATAAGAGCGAAATACGCTTCGACTTTATTGGCAAAGGTGGAAAAATTGGCTTCGAGAAATTTAAGGAGCTGGTCATCAAGGAATATGGAATAAAAGAACTATATCAAACTAAATAATACACGAATGTTTATGGAATAGCAGGGGGGCATCATTTGAAGAAAATAAAGCTGTCCGAGCGACATCGCGATAAAATCATGGAGCATTGCAACAAACAAATTGATGAATCACATGACCGCGACCACCATCAATACCATTTATATATCACCGACAAGATACTTAATGGTGTATTTGATTGGATGGTTAAACACAAGCTAACAGTCAATAATAAAGGCGCAAGTTGGTACACTAGAAATGGAAAGAGAGTAATAGAAAGTTACGGCTATAGCGGAGGCTCTTCCGGAACGATTGACGATAAAGAGGAAATGCTATGGAAATTAGGACACGAGGTTTTTTGTGCGGCTGAGTACTTAGCAAGAACAGTTAGGGAGGGCAAAGACTTGGCAAGACAATATTTCGGTAATGACTTCTATAACATTGCAGCAAAGTAATACAGATCAGTGCATACTATCTATCTAAGCTATACCATCGAAGAGGTAAATAGGTTCTGCTGAAAAGCCTGTAGCACGCATAAATACTGGCCTTACAAGCATATAGTCCTACCCCAAAACACATACTTTTCACACATTTATAGCCAATATGGGGTGATGGGAACAAAACGCTAATCCAGTGTCTGTCGTGAAATAACATATAATGGGCAATCATTTCAACCCTAGCGCTATTGAATACAAGTGTTTTAGCGTTCTTTCTGGCATGAAACGTCTATTGTTGTGTTCTATGATGCAGTTAATGACTTTTTCAGCAGGCCCTAAATATGTTTATAAAAGGAATGCTTGTTAGCCCACATGATACTGCACTTATTTCTGGAGTCGGCACATTAGTTACCCTTGCCAATGATGACTCCCCAGGCACAACAGAAGAATGGATTGTTAATTTTGGTGATGGGGTTGGCACTTGCACTGTACACATAAACGACATGGAGCCATGCCTATCTTTGCCTGTAATACAAGGTTTTAATGGAGGACATTCGATGTGCAAAATTGAGAAGTTAAATAATAAACTGTCTAACGACTACAAGCGATATCGCGAAAAGGCACTTGAAGCCGACAAGGAGACACTGTTAAACAACTCCTACTATCACGCTATATGCGGAGAGTGGCAATGTTATCTTGAGAGTTGGTTTGGTGATGGCAATGGTTATGGAGGATTCGAGGAAAGAGTTATAAACATATTATTAACACAAGACAATATCTTCGATGCATTAGTGGGCTACTTGAGGAATAAAGACTCAATAATCCTTAGCTCAGACGCTTTTCATGGATACTTAGAGGAGTTTGCCGCAAGAGTCACATAAAACATGTTACACAGAGTTCGGAGGAGCGCAGTTGGTGAACTATTATGATATTTACCCAAGCATATTTATTATAGCTACAAACAGGCATGGCGTGATGTGTTATTACAGCAACCACGGCAGCTTTCACGGGGCGGATGAAGTAATATGCTATACAGATAAATGTAATGCCAAGGTTTTTTACGCGAAAGATGAAACGGAGGACTTCATTAAAGAACAGTTGCCAGAATGGAGTCGATTTTCACATTTTTCCGTAGAGATAAAAGGCTTGGAACTAGCGGCCAGATATCCACAACTATTGTTGAAAATTCTCACATTGGTTTGTGTATGAACCTATATACATCAATTAACTTTTATATAAAGGAAGGGATTGGATGGGATGGATATTCTATAATGCGAACCATTACTATAGTTTTGATGGTTATATAGTGGTAGTTGTGAGCACATAAAGGCAATATTACCTTGGCTAACATATGAAGTGGAGGAAACATAGTGAAGGAAGACATTAAATATGTGGTAGGAGAGAAGCTTACCCCAAGCACGGTTTCTATCAAAGTTGTAGGGTATAGCGGTACATGGTACGTTATAAATACGAAGGTTCACAATGGCACAAATGTTTTTCTTCTGGAGCATGAGCAGCGGGGTGATGAAGCCTCATGTTTAATTGCAGATGAAAATTGCTATGTGCTACGTGATGAAGTATGGAATGGATTTGATGACTTAGAAATTGCAGATGAGTCATCAACAATTGCAGAAACAAATACAAACGATACAACATCGTCGGATGAGTCAGTGGATAAAATGCATATAGATCTCGGCTTCGCAAACCTTGTAGTTGAAAAATATGACGGCGATAGTTCTATGCATGAGTTTGTCATAATGCTTGTGGATAAGGAAACAGGACTTGCTATACAAGATATTGCGTTGGTTCGACAGGCTATCAATGCAAACAACGGAGAAATAATACCTGAGGCTGTAGACTGTATTGTGTGGGCAGATTCAGGTGCTGAGGATTATACGGATAAGTTCTTCATCAATTGCTACAAGCCCGACTAAAGTGAATAAGTTGTTGAAAGATTGGAGAGAGATGCCTTAGTTGTAAATGCCATACGGCATTACATGGATGCCGTATATCCCTGGGTATCAGAAACTCTTCCCAATATCGTTACGTCAGCTTGCGGTTTTTCTGAAGAAGAATACGACAAGTATTACGGCTTGTGGCCCAAGGGGACTTCTAAGCATGTAAATGCCTTTTCATATTCAAGGAGGGTAATATGTTACAAGTTTTTATTAATGATTGCAATAAAATGATTCAAGAGTATAACAATGGAAAGCGGCATAACTATCCTCACTGGAAAGACCATATCCTCCTTCCACTGGTTAGGGAAATAGGGATGAAACTAAACATGCAGTATGAGGTTTCAGGTGTTTTCGGCTTGCGACTTGCGGCATACATCTCTATTAAAAATGAAAGTAAGCATTATATGCTCTGTATTACGCCACATTTTATGAGTATTCCACCAGAGGTCATTAACCGCTCGTTAGCGTCAAAAGAAGCTAATGCCTCGGCTCAAATAGATTACCTTAACTATGACACAGGTAAGGACGATAAGCCCTGGGATGCAAATGGGTCTGGCAAAGAAGCAATGCGGCTGCCATATAGCATTGACGAGGTTATCAACTTGCTGAAAACTAATAAGGCAGACGCATAAAGAAACATGATTCCTCATGGGTACGGCCGCCAGACCACGCTTAATGACTTTAATGGTGAGCAGGAAATATAAGTAGTAAACAAAGGGAGATAATCGTGGTTAAAAATGTACAAAATTGCATTAATAAGCAGAGGCACTTACCCATGCATCCAAAATGGTGGGACAAATACCAGACAGAAGAGGACTTGGTGGCTGCATTAAATGCCAAAGGCGAGGAGTGGAGCCAGCTACTTAGTAAGTATGAAGGGTATGCAAACAAGACCGCAAGTGAACATGAGTTTATGGCTGATTTACGAAAGTACATCAGGATATTAAAGGAAGCATAAGCTTGTTAAAACACACGATATAAATTTATAGCATAAAGGAGCAGTCATATGTCTACGGATACATTACTAAAAAGGACACGAGTACGCAAACTGGTGGCTGAGCTTAACCGCCACCGGCACCTTTACTACAACGAAAATACCCCTGAGATATCAGATGCCGTATACGATAGCATGGTTGATGAACTCGCCGCATTAGAACGAGAAACGGGATTGATTTTATCGTCATCGCCTACTCAAAGTGTAGGCGCGCCTATTGTAAGCTCACTCGCAATCGTTCAACATAACATACCACTCCTGTCACTGGATAAAACTAAAACTCCGGTAGAGGTAATTGAGTTTATAGGAAACAGAGTAGCGCTGTTTATGCTTAAGTTAGATGGCCTAACAACCAAGCTTGAATATTCGGATGGCGAACTCATCAGAGCATCAACCCGAGGCGATGGAAGCGAAGGCGAAGATATAACCCACAACGCCCGTGTTTTCATGGATGTGCCTTTGAAGATACCGCACAAGGGCTATCTCTGTATTTCGGGTGAATCGTATATCTCAAACGATGATTTTATATATCTACAGGCTAATACAGTCGGCAAAGATAATAAACCCTACAAAAATGCCCGCAATCTGGCCGCAGGTTCAGTACGTCAACTTGACGCTAGGGAATGTTCTAAGCGGCGCATCCGGTTCAGCGCGTTTAATGTCCTGGATGGAAAATCGTTGGAAGGCGTAGAGTATAACGATAATTCAAGTGAAACCCCTGCAATGATACCAGTTGACACCAATAGTAAGAGTTCAATGCTTAGCTATTTAAACCAAATTGGCTTTAATGTAGCACACTTCCACAAGATAGACGGCGATAATAACAATGCCATTCCCCATGCTATAGAAAGTTTACAGGTATATGCAAAGAAACACGGCATCCCAATAGATGGCCTTGTTGCGACCTACGATGACGTTGAATATAGTAAATCATTAGGCCGCACAGGACACCATTATCGAGACGGGCTTGCTTTCAAGTTTGAAGATGGCGCGATAGAAACTATCTTAACAAATGTTGAGTGGAATGTATCGCGTTCCGGCGAACTAACCCCCGTGGCAATCTTTGAAACAGTCAAATTAGATGGCACTGATGTTTCACGAGCATCGTTGCATAACTTAAACTTTTTACAAGAGCTGAACTTAAAAATTAGGGACAGGATTATGGTTAGCAAGCGCAACCTAATTATCCCTCATGTGGAAGAAAATCTCGACATTGATAAGCCACCGGCTTTTGATGCACAAGCCCTTATCCCAAGCACATGCCCATGCTGTGATAATCCACTTAACACAGTACTTAATAACGATGGAGACCCATCATTGTTCTGCGATAATCCCATGTGCTTTGACCGTAAACTAAGGCAGTATGAACACTTTGCCTGCAAAAAAGCTATGAACATCAACGGCCTTTCTACCGCTGCGCTTGCAAAATTTATGATAGCGGGCCTACTTAACAACAAAGTTGATATCTACTCTTTATGCAATCATAAGGCCACAATTGTAAGCATGGACGGTTATGGTGCTAAGGCTTTTAGTAAGCTCATTGAAGCTATAGAAAAAAGCCGCACAACCACTATGGAGCGATTTCTTATCGCGATGGACATTCCCATGGTTGGCCGCCATGCAAGTGCGATCTTGTGCCAGGCATTTAATTATGACTTAAGTGCTATCAAAGTTGCCGCACTAGGAAACTATGACTTCACAGTGTTACAAGACTTTGGCGACATCCTTCACGATAATATCCGATCTTGGTTCCAATCAGAATGTAATCTTATACAATGGGAGGAGATTATAAACCTTATGGACTTCAAAACAGCAAGTACGCGACCGGCGGGAGCCAGTGATAACCCATTCGCCGGCAAGACTATCGTTGCCACAGGCAGTTTCGTACACTACACCCGCGACACAATAAACGAACAAATACTAACACTTGGGGCAAAGCCAGGGAGTAGTGTTTCAAAGAAGACGGATTATCTTATCGTCGGAGACAAGGCCGGAAGTAAGAAAATAAAAGCAGAACAGCTCGGTGTTCCAACCCTCACGGAAGAAGAGTTCAGAGAAATGGCTGGAGTGTAAAGTCTAGCTTTAGGCACATGGAGCAGATACAGTCACCTATGACTGTAAACTAACAAAGTATGTTCGTGTTGCAACCCGATAGGCATTTGCTTATCGGGTTTTCATTTTTCGGTATGTATCCGTATTCATCAAGAAATTCAGTACCATGAAAATAATGACTATGTTTTTGGGTTTTGAATAAAGGCAGAAATAAATAAGAGGTGAAGAATGTCTGACAATGCACTGCATCCTATTGAGTTGCAAATTTGCATGGGGCTATTGCGATTATGCGAAATAAAAGATGATAAGCTGGCACTGGAGCGTATGGTTGCATTAATAACACTTGGCGGCAGGTGCAGGGCTTATCAGAAGGAGTTTGCTAATAATCCGTTGATACTTGTTATCTGCGAGAAGAAAGTAGATTTTATCTTGAAAGCGAAGACCAAATCTGATTTAAAGGAAATTCTGTCACCGCCAAAGGTTCGTTATAATTGGAACTCGGTTGTTCCCGTTGGTGATTTTCATATTGAAGAGGAGGAATTATTAATTTGGAGTCTCACATCCCTTTGGTGTGGCGGACCATTGCGCGGCCCCGGGTTAAAGCGTTACATGGAGTTATTCAAAAAATTTTATCCTGACTTCGCCGGTGAAATAGGGATTGAATAATCACTGGAGCAATGTAATCGAAACAAGAGGATGGGTAGGAAGGAGAATATAATGAGCATTTGGAGAAATATCTCGCAAATTGAAGAAATAACGTCGAAAATTAGTCATAGAAGATCCATTGATGTTGCACGAGCTATTGCATTAACAAGATTTTTACAAGAGATGGAAACTATCTTCGATGATGATTTTCGAATAGTAACCGCTCATCCAATATTAATGATAAATAAAAACGATGGCTCAAACGAGCCTATTTTTACTGTTGGTTTGTGGGTGCGTTTTTCAGTATGCAAGGTAGAATACTACATTGAAATGAATGAAAATCCATTCTTCCCAGCTTTGTTCCTAAAGAATTATCGTTTAGATAGTAAAACAGTGTGCTGCGAATATGCTGACGATATGAACGGAGAAATGTATTTCAATTTTGGCTGGGACGCCGAGCAGAGTACGATTACCCAATTGATAACAAACATGCACAGATTATTTTCTGTTGTCCAACAGCGGAATGGCAACACCTATGTGAAGGAGATTCCGGCATATAGTAGGAGAGAAAAACAAACCATATACACGTAAACATCAGTAGATGCAATGCTATTGTCGCAAAATATCAGCACTGATATAATAGCCATAACGATTGTGCATTGCTTCCAAATAGCTGCACACTCAATGTTTTCATGCCATGCCCTCAAAAGAAAGATATGTTTTATCAGTGGAGAAAATCTTGAGGGTACCTTGGCAAGAGTAACACACAAGGCAATCAGAGCATCGCCATTTCAAGCTGATGATGTCATGAACCACAGGATAATTTACCTATGAGATGGAGGATTATTCATGGAAAATAAAAGAATTTATGTTGTAATCGGAACATATCCAAACGGAACTAAGCGCCCATATCGGGTATGGGCAGAAACCCCTACTGAAGCAATAACCAAAACAATGGCATATGAAAGTGAAAGCAGTGGCAGCCATTTAATTAACATTGATGTCATAGAATCATACGGTGATGTTCCTGTTTTAAAATAAAGTTGTACTGGAGGTAAAAATGAATTGTGGAATCATCAGTGCGGCTAACAATCTACAAAACGACGCTAGACAATATGGGATTGATTTGGTGGTAAACAGCGATGGCACAATAACTTTTTACCATGGAACTAGCAAGGAAAATGCTCTAAAGATAAAAGAAAGTGGTTTTTTTAAGGATACGTTTTTCTCCCACGCCATAGATGTAACTGGCTATTGTGATGCGTCCCCTATATATTATGCTAAGGTAAAAAACAAAGACGGAGTTATAATTAAAGCAGACATAGATTGTAGATATATTGACTTCGCAAGTGGGACTGGGGAGTTCTTAACTAACGATGATTGCGTTCCAATAAGCTGCATTTTTATTGAACCTCCAGAGCACCTAATGGAAAAAGAACAGCATGACCCTGCGGATTTAATAATAAATATTTTCAATATTATTACCCCTGCTCTTAAACAAAATGGATTTAAGATATCAGAGGGAGATAATACAACCGTGTATGTCAGCCACGAGGAAAGTGACATTGATTTCGTGATTAAAGTGAAAGCGTTGAATTGAGCAAAGATTCAATAGGTTAAACTGATACTGTAACTATAGAAAGTGTTTTTCAAAGTGAAAAAAGAGAATCAAATCCATCTTTTATAATAGAATGGAGAGCAGAGAAATGAAAGAACACTTGATATATGAGTACGCAACCAAAGAAGGCTTATTTGTATTGAGCAGTGATGGCTCTGAAATTGGAACAATTACGGGCGAAGACGAAGAAGGCATGTGGGATTGTGGTGTGGAGTCATGTCGTGGTACAAATTACATTGTTAAATGGACGAATGATGATTCGACTAATTACGTTTGTAGCAGAGGACTAAAATGGGTCACGGAGAACGTTGCACAAATTCAATGATAATGGTGCACCGAAACAAACATTACAATACCCTTCTACCGTTTCAGAAATTGGTATGAGTTATAGATTCAACGGGTTATAAATTGCATGGATGCCTGGCATCTCAATCCTATAACGTGCGCGGAGTGATAAAATGTCTAAAATAATGGGAAACACAGAAACCGTTGGATTAGAGTCCGATTACGATTTCCTTAAAGAGTTCTATAGCATTAACTTTAACGAAACGGGAACAACCATACGAGTCATCGCCTTTGCGACACGACACGGCGATATTGTGGCTAAATACAGCGATAGGTTAGGACTTGAAGCAGAGTATGTAGAGGCACTGATTGCCATGGTAATCGACAATAGCTCTAGCAATGAAGAATTAGAAGCTAAAATAATGATAAAAAACTGCGAACTAAATGAAAATAAGATGATATAGTGCCACAAGTTGAACAACAACTATGCGAAATCGGAGTTTAAAAAGAGGGGGTGAGGATAATCTTTAACAAAGAAAAGATTAAGATGATTGAGTTTGACGAGCATTGTTCATCAAGTGTAATTCCAATGGTAGCTATCTACCATGAAGATGCCGCCACCGAGGAGGATGTTCAAGCTGCTATCCAAACATTTGGCATTGGCGAATCCAATAACGTGTTAATAATTAGCAAGCAACTTTACAACAACGTGTTCTATGGGGGAAGTCTAGCATAATATGTGTTAAATAAAATATGCATTTTATGTTGACTTGAGAGGTGTATATAGTGGCTTATACAGCAAAAGAACTAAGGTATTACGAGGCTGGCATTAAAGACGCTAACGAGAAATTGAAAATGGTTTTTGCGAATAGCCAAAGAGCGATGAAACTTTACAAAGAAGATAACCCAGGCGCACAAATTGGCGACGACGAACACGAGCAACGACAAAATTGCATGAACGCCTACTATGCGGGCTACAACTTTGAACAAGATAGACAACTGCATTTAATGTTCCCGGAAATGTACGCAAACGGCTAAAAGAGGATATGTTGTGCATAAGATAAACATCAAGCTCAGTACAACCAATGGAAATGAACTCGTAATAACCGGATTATACACATCCTCTGGTGACAATATTGGACGAACATTGGCCTCTGGAAAAATTAGTGGATAAATCATGGGTTTTAATTGCGAGAAGGAGAGAGGTATATGATAGGTCATATAAACAGATTTAAAATAGGGGATAAAGTAAAGATTTTACAAAAGGGAAGTTATTTTGGATTATCAAGAGTCATAGTAGATATTATTTTCGACCTTCATAACCCAAATGGACTATACGACTTGGGGGCAGGTTTACGCTTTCGGGATTATGAGTTAGAAGCCGCATGACATTGTTAACAATGGATTTCATTATATAAATATCGAAGACAGGCAACTTCATTGATAAAGGAGAAGCCCTTACGATTCATTAGTATTGAAACAACAGTAAATCCGAGTTTTAATTTCATTAAATTCTGCTCTGTTGATTTTCCATGCATTGATCGCTCACCGTAAATATATATTCTATTGTATTAAAGGTTTCCATCTGTGTCTATACCGCATTCTATAAGCACTCTTATATTTAACACCTCCTATAAAACTCGGATTTCATCCAAATTATAGGAGGATTACTATGAAAACGATAAAAGAAGGTTTAGCCATTGTAAGATACGAATTTACATGCGAAGTTTGCGGTCATGTTTGGCAAGATGACTGCCAAAATCCTAAAGTATCGGTGTTATCGGAAAAAGCACACGCTCCATGTCCACGGTGCAAAGAATGTGGGCGTAACGTTGGCATGAAAACAGAATGGGGCAAACGCATAAGTTAAATACATGAAACTCACTAAAACCATGGCGGGGGTCTTCTTATGAACGCCGCTTACAGTTCCAGAGAATGTAAAATATGTGTGACTACACTAACCTTTGATGAACCCGATGCTTTAAAGGGTCTATTACTTGTATGTATACGTTGCCAAGACGCATTTTGCCAAGCATGTTTTGTTGAGGCTCACGGTAAAGAAGAATACGGGGCGATGATGGGAGACGATGATAGGGATATCATATGCCCTCAGTGCTTCACGAAATCCTAAGTATGTAAAATTACTTAATGAATGTGAAATCCTTATGTGACATTTGCATGAGGATTTTTTATACCTTTTATGATTCGCATAATGTAATAAAGCTGACGATTAGAGGGTTTAATGAAAAAGTATACAACATATGTATGTGGGAAATGTGGAAATGAACCCCAAAACCACGATGTTGAGGAGGCTATTAAGTGAATGAAAAAATAAGGGGATTAA
>Ga0123355_10000018_pt1 | contig 155505 bp, 142 predicted proteins | sample TergutEmb28metaG_3_FD_89872 | JGI IMG/M metagenome (GOLD analysis project Ga0123355, IMG submission 89872) | Embiratermes neotenicus P1 segment gut microbial communities from Petit-Saut dam, French Guiana - Emb289 P1 | ecosystem: Host-associated > Arthropoda: Insects > Digestive system > Gut ...
AATGAACACATATCAATTTATAGAAATACAGCGGGACGTAGCGGTGGCGGTGTTTACCTGCGCAGTATGGCGAATGGCTTAGCTTTTAACCTCAATGGTGGTAGCATCTTAAATAACTATGCTAATGGTATCGGTGTAGGTGCAGATGCCGGCGGTGGTGGTGTTTTTGTTGGTTCAGGATTTACATTTACTATAAATCCTGGAAGTTTGATAGCGTATAATACAGCCTATGTTGGTGGAGGAGTACGTGTCTTTGGACAGAGTAATGCATGGTGGGGTGATTACCGGAAACTTATCATGAATGGCGGCACTATCCGCGAAAACACAGCCACAAATACAAACCTAGCTGGTCACGGCGGCGGCGGTATTGCTATTTATACTACTACGCCCCTTGCTTCGAATGGACGTAGGGCTGAATTTACTATGTATGACGGTGAAATAATAGATAACATATCCAACCTAGCCGGCGGTGGCGTCAATATTAACTACAATGCGCTATTTAACATGATAGGTGGCACCATTGGCGGCAATACGGCGCGCCAAGGCGGGGGTATATATACAACTAGCTTTGCGTGGACAACTACTTGGGTAAATATACCGCCGTGGACGGAAATACGAATACCTCCGGTTGTCATAACTGGTGGCGAAATCTCTTACAACCAAGCCACAACCACCCCAACCGCCCAATACGTAGCTCGTGAAGTTGACCCCACAACCGGTGCAGTAATAACCCCCGGCGTATACAACGGCAGCGGTGGCGGTATATACGTAGTAAGGGACGCAGGCATAAGCATCGAAAACACCAACATCACAAACAACCACGCCTATGAAATGGGCGGCGGCATATTCACAGAGTGGTACCAATACTACGTATCCACCCTTACCGAGGTAGATGTATACACAAACCTAATCATAGCCGATACAGTAACCTTCGACGACAATACCGCAGGCCAAGGCGACTTCCTGCCCCCTACCAATGCCTATGACTGGACAAACATCCCCGGCCTACTTCAAGGTGGTGACCAAAGCATCCACAATCACCCAATAAACAACTACGACATAAACTTCCGCCGGGCTCCTGTAATAACCATCCCTTTCACATTCCACAAAACTACCTCAAACGTATACACCGCACTAAGCCTAGTAAACATAGCCGATATTACCCCCTTCCTACTAGAAGGCGCGTACTTCTCACTATTCCGCTTTGAGGGCTCAGGCACCCCCCCTGACTTAGTAACCTACCCCTCCGCAGATTGGGAAAGAATCTACAACGCGGTACGCAGCACCGGCCTACTAACCGACCCAATTACAATGGGGCTAACCCCCGATGGCATATACCACCTGGTAGAGACACTAGCCCCGGCAGGCTTCCAAATTCCCTTTGGGCAGTGGCGTATAACCCACAACGATAGTGCCCCCGGAGACTTTACAATTATAACGGTAGGCGGCGCGGCCCCAAGCTTTGAATATCTGGACGGATACTTTTATGTAGGCAATGTGCCGGGTTCTATGTTACCGCTAACAGGCGGGTTTGCTAATAACCGTATGCTTTGGGCGGGCGGGCTTGTACTTATGCTGGGTTTTGCCCTGTGGGGTTACTGGTATGTGGCTACCGCTGATGAGAAGAGGCCAAGGCCACCACGACAGGATAGCGGACAAGCTACTTGAGCAGTTTAAAATATGATTGACTCACCAAGAAAAGCTATATTATAATATACTATATCATGATATAGCATGTGAGGTGTTAAACATGTTTGTTGGCAGAAAACGTGAACTAAACGAACTTAATCGGCTCTATAAATCTGACAAATTTCAATGTGTTGTTATGTATGGGCGTAGGCGTGTTGGCAAAACCGCATTAATTTCCGAGTTTATCAAGGGCAAGGAAACCATTTACTTTACCGGGCAGGAGACAAATGCAAAGGATAATCTTGAAAGCCTTAGCCGAAGCATTTTTATTATTTCAAGTGACTTCGCCGCTTCAGCACCGGTTTTTTCGGGATATAAAGAAGCCCTTGAAGCAGTATTTAACGTCGCACAAAATAGGCGCATCATCCTAGCAATTGACGAATATCCTTACTTGGCACAAAGCTATCGCGGCATATCTTCTTTGTTGCAAACGCTTATAGACAAGTATAAGGATACATCCAAGCTGTTCATTATATTGTGTGGCTCTTCTCTATCGTTTATGGAAAATCAAGTGCTTGGATACAAAAGTCCTTTATATGGTCGCAGGACAGCACAGTTTAGAATCATGCCTTTTGATTTTGCGCAGACAAAGGTATATTTCATAAACAGTGATTTTAGCAAAGAGGATATCGCATTATTATTTGGCATAACCGGGGGCATACCGCTGTATCTTTCGTTAATGGATAAAACTCTATCGGTTGAGGAAAACATTAAGCAGAATTTTTTATCTAGTAGCGGATACTTGTTTGAAGAGCCGGGCAATTTGATAAAACAAGAGTGTCGCGAACCCGCTCAGTACAATGCAATTATCAAAGCAATCGCAAACGGTGCATCCAGATTATCCGAGATTTCAACAAAGGTCGGAATGGAAAGCGGGTTATGCTCTACCTACATCACCAAACTTACTTCCATAGGAATCGTGAAGAAGGAGCATCCTTTCCAAGAAGAAACAAGCAGAAAAACCATTTATATGCTTGACGATGGAATGTTCCGGTTTTGGTTTCGCTTCATACCCGACAATATGGCTTTGATTCAACGTGGCGAAACAAACTTTGCCTATGAACAAATACTCCCCCAAATTTCCGCTTACATGGGCGGGGTGTTCGAAGAAATTTGCAAGCAATATTTATGGCAGCAGAATTTGTCTAAGCAACTGCCGTTCATGTTTACTGATGCCGGGCGCTGGTGGGGAACTGACAAGCAGATAAAAGCAGAATGCGAAATTGATATTATTGCCGCCAACAAAGAAGAGGCCATTTTTGCAGAATGTAAATGGACAAACGAACATGTGGGTACAAAAATTATCGATACGCTAATTGAGCGTAGTGCTTTGTTTAACTACGCCACAAAACATTTTTACCTATTTGCCAAGAATGGGTTTGCCGATGGCGTAGCGGCTGATGCTAACATTACATTAATTTCCTATCAGGATATGTAATCGCACCAAAAACATAAGACCGTCAGCACCATTAGAAAAGACGGTCTTTAAGTCTTGCTCGTTTTTCGTCAAAAGCTAACACAAGCCTTTGTCGGTATCATCAAACCAGGGAAGCGCTTTCACCAAAAACGACTAACCCGGAAAAAGGTTTACCATTAGTATCAAAACCGGATTGCCGTATTATCCTCACCCATAAGCCCTTTATTCCCTTTGACTTGAAGGGTGCCTGCCGGGAATAAGTTTCGCACTTCTTCCCCGGATACCCGTTCTTTTTCCATTAACAAGTCCACAATTTTATGCAGAATATGCTCATGTGTCTGGATTATTTTCATGGCTTCGCTATAACTTTCCTCGATAATACGCTTTATCTCCGCGTCTATTTGAGACGCGACTTGCTCGCTATAATTGCGGGAATGGGCCAGGTCACGGCCTATGAACACCTCTTCGTTATCATTGCCAAACTGTATTGGGCCAAGTGATTCGCTCATACCAAACTTAACTACCATGTTTCGTGCCATTCCCGTTGCCCGCTCTATATCATTGGCGGCGCCGCTGGTTATATCTTTTAACACCAGCGCTTCAGCCGCACGGCCTCCAAGCAGCGATACTATTTGCTGCTCCATAAAACGCTTGCTGTAATAGGCCTTGTCTTCGCTGGGAAGAGACATTACATAGCCCCCGGCCCGGCCCGTTGGGATTATAGAAATCATATACGTGGAGTCTATATCCGGCATAATTTCGTGGCATATGGCATGGCCGGCTTCATGATATGCTGTGATGCGCCGCTCTTTTTCGGTTATTACCCGGCTTTTCTTTTCCGTACCTACCACTACCTTTATGAATGCCTTGCGGATGGATTCCATATCTATACGAGGCTTGTCATCACGGGCGGCCAGCAGCGCAGATTCATTCATTAGGTTTTCCAAATCCGCCGGGGTAAAGCCCGCCGTGGTTTTGGCCACTACTTCCAAGGATACATCATCGTCAAGCTGCTTGCCCTCTACGTGTACATGCAGTACCGCTTCGCGGCCCTTTACATCTGGTGGGTTAACCACTATTCGCCTATCGAAACGGCCCGGCCTTAATAGCGCTGGGTCTAGAATATCTGGGCGGTTGGTTGCGGCTATTACTATTACGCCTTCGTTTACGGCAAAGCCGTCCATTTCTACCAGTAGTTGGTTTAGTGTCTGCTCACGCTCGTCGTGGCCTCCCCCTAAACCTGCGCCGCGCCTGCGGCCTACTGCGTCTACTTCGTCTATAATAATTAGGCTTGGGGCCGTGCGCTTGGCCTGCTCGAATAAATCCCTTACCCGGGAGGCGCCTACACCTACATATAGTTCCACAAAATCTGAACCGGAAATGCTGTAAAACGGCACATTTGCCTCACCGGCAACAGCCCTGGCAAGGAAGGTCTTACCTGTCCCCGGAGGGCCTACCAGCAGCACGCCTTTGGGGATGCGTGCACCAATCTCATTATACTTTTGGGGCGATTTCAAAAAGCTTACGATTTCCGACATTTCTTCTTTTTCTTCATCAAGCCCCGCTACCTGGTCAAAATTCACCCTGCGGGTATCGTGGAAGCTTACCCTGGCGCGGCTTCTGCCAAAGCTTGGCCCCCGGCCTCCTCCGCCCATACCCCCTTGCATATGCCTAAGCACCAGCATCAGCACAATTAAAGAGCCGCCAAATACCAGCACAAAAGGCAGCACTTGCAGCCACATACTGGGCCTGCGGGGCGGGTTTGTTTCGATATCCAGGCCGGGCTGGGTTTGGCGAATCTGGTGCACAAACTCCGTAAACCCGGTTATATTGGGGATTGCCACCGTTTGAGTTTCCCTTGCACCTCTTAAAGTTATTTCCGCATCGCCTACATTGTTTACCTCTTGGGATGGGGTGATTACTACACTTTCAACCTCTCCTTCTTCAAGGGCATATAACAAATGTGCGTACGTGAAAGGCTCCTGCTCTTCTTGATTATTTGCAAGGTTCATCAACATGCTAATCATGAACAGGATTGCTATCAGCAGGAAGAACATGCTGATATTTTTTGCGTGTCTATGTTTTATCACTTGTACACCTTACTTTCGTTAGATTATGTGAATATTAATTTAAGCAAACAACGCCGATATATGGCAGATGACGATAGTTTTGGGCATAGTCCAGCCCATAGCCTACCACGAATTTATCGGGGATAGAAAAGCCCAGATACTCTATTGACTCAAGCACAGCTTCCCTACGGCTTGGTTTATCCAAAAGAGCGCAAACCCGCAGGCTTGCCGGGTTTTGGGCCAGTATATACTTCCTTAGAAAGGCCAATGTATGACCTGTATCTACAATATCTTCTATAAGCAGTACATGCTTGTCCTTGAGGTTGATTGTGGGATAGTGGTCGAATTTTACTTCAGATTCCGGGGACGTAGAATCCCCATAGCTTGAGACTTTTAAAAAGTCGATTTGAATTGATGCAGGCAGAAGGCGAGATAAATCCGCCATAAAAATGTATGCACCTTTTAAAGTGCCAACCAGAAGTATGTCTTTGCCGGCGTAGTCGTTGTTAATTTGTACGGCCAACTCTGCTACCCGTGCGGCAATTTGTTCTGCCGATAACAGAGTCTCAATTCGGTCTTTTGTGTTCATTCCGTTGTTCCTTTCATTTGTAGATTTTATTGCTCGCTGCCTATTAGGGCATATTTTACAGTTATCCAGCATGTTTTCTTGCCGCTTATGGGCTTGAATGCGGTGTTTATACGGTTATGCCGGTCCATTATCCATAGGATGTTACTGCCGTCTGCAAGTAAGGGGACTTGGTCACGCTGGCTTTTTGGGGTTTTAGTGTCGGTAAAATAGTCTTGCAATTTTTTTGTGCCTGTGCCTGCAAGGGTGATTTTATCACCGGGGCGGCGTGTGCGTAACTCCAGCGCGTGTACCTTATCATAATTAAAGGCATGAGTACAGCAAGATTGGTTTTTTGGCGATTCATGTAAGGTTAGATTCACTGTTACGTATGGTGTACTAACGGGAATGTTTGGGAATATGGGATATGAATAATCAGTTTTGGGGAGTTCGTTTTTTTGCAGTATAAGATTTTCGTATTCGCGCATAGCTGTAAAGCCCGGCAAGCTTACGGCGCGGCCTGTACGGCCCTGGGCTATGTCTATGATGGATTGTATATGAGCGGATTGGATATCCCTAAGGGCTTCGTTACGCAGGATGGTTATGGCATGGCGGATTAACCGGTTAGTTAGGGCCGGAGGGTGGGTTAAAAGTTCGTTTATTTTAAGGGAAATTGATACAGGATTCGGGTGTGAGAGGGGCGGATGCAGCGCATCAAACGCCTTTTTTGCGGCGGTGTCTAAAAAGTCTTCGTCTGCCCTCATTCCCAGTGCATTTTTGGCTATGGTTGCCGATACGTTTACTCCAAAATGCCCTTGAATTGCCGGGATTATTTTATTGCGGATATAATTTCGGCTGTAATCATTTTCGGCGTTTGTTTCATCTGTAATGAAGCACAAACTGTTTTCACTGGCGTATGCTTCGATATCTTTTCGGCTTACTTCTAATAATGGGCGGATAACCTGGCCATTTACTGGCGGTATCCCACACAGCCCTTTTAGCCCCGCGCCGCGAAATAGGTTTAATAATATGGTTTCGGTGTTATCGTCTGCGTGATGGCCCATTGCTATTTTTGTTGCGTTAAGCTGTAAGAGCCCCTGGTTAAGATATTGATAACGCAGCTTTCGTCCCGCTTCTTCTATGCTTAGCTTTTCCTTGCCGGCAAGCCCTTTAACATCGGCGTTAAAGGCAAGAAATGGTATTCCCATTTTTTCGCAAATACGCTGTGCAAACTTTTCGTCATCCATTGCCGCGCTACGCAAATTGTGATTAATATGAGCGGCACAAACAGAGATTTCCCATTCCTTACATAAGGACGTCAGCACCGCCAACAGCACAACCGAATCCGCCCCGCCGGATAGCCCTACTAAAACCCTGTCGCCTGGGGTTAGCATATTATGCTGCTTGATTGTATTTAGAATTGTTTTATGCATAATTAAATCCTTTCTAAAAACCCTTGCAACGCAGTTAACACTGGGATTTTGAGTTTTCTTAGGGGTATTGTCAAGGCAAACACTTATTTCGCAGGGAAATCAGTTTTGCCGTCAACATAAAAGCGCTTAGCGAAGCGATGCAATCCAGGAAAAACACCTCCTGATGCTTCTGGATTGCTTCGCTTCGCTCGCAACGACGGGATCGTGCTTATTCGTCTGATTTGTAATTCCAGGCAATAAAATGTAGTATGTTTCCACGAGGTGAAACTATGTCTTTCAAACTAACACCAAGAAAATACTCATGGCGGCATTTTATACTAATACCATTACAATGCGCCCCAGTTGCCACAATCGCTGTAATGACCCAAAAACTTCTGACAGGTTTGTCGGCGGTTTTTCAGGTTGTTGTTACGGCGATATTTATTGATAGAGCGATTTCCGTAGCCTTGGGGGAGATTGCGGCAATAGATGTCTTACCATGGCTGGTATTACTAATAACCTTAGTGGGTTGGCGCAGGGTATCGTTTAATATAGGCCAAGTATTTACAGCCCGTATTACAACAGCCTGCGAGCGGGATTTGTCCAAGGAAATAACAGTAAAACGCGCAAAGATACAATTCCGATATGTAGAAGACCCGGATACATGGGATTTGGTGGACAGGGTTTGCACGGATATACGGCGCCATGTACGGGAAATGTTCCAGCGCAGCTGCAATTTGGTGCTGTATCTAATTAGGATTTTTGGCGTCTTGTATATCGTGTTTACTCAAGCATGGTGGATTGGGATTTTGATTAGTGTATTGGTTATCCCATTGGTGATTATCTCTTTTAAAGGTGGCAAAAAAGCGTACAGTGCACAGCGGGCCGCAAGCGAACATGAACGAAAACATAAATACTTCCTAGAGGTGCTAACAGGTAGGGAGGCCGCAGATGAACGTAATCTTTTTGGATACTCCCAAGGTTTAGGCGAAAAATGGTTTGAGGCATTTCAGTCGGCCAGTAAGGTTCGTATGAAAGCCGAACTTAAATGGAGCCTTAGTTCAAGCGGCGGCGCGGCAGTTACTAATATATTATCCGGCATAATTACAATTGCGCTGGTTTTCCCTGTTGTGTCGGGGCAAATCAGTTTTGGTATGTTTATAGCTATAGCCGCCGGTGTATACGACCTGGTTAGCCTTATGGGCTGGGAGATGACCCGGGCCGTTACCCAGCTTTCCAGGTATAACGAGTATATGAAGGACTTGACCAAACTGGCCAACCTAGAAGAAGACACCGGCGCAACTTTGCTGCCCGAAATTGTGAATGGGTTCGAAAGCCTGGAGTTTCGCAACGTAAGCTTCAAATATCCGGGGACAGATATTTATATACTTCGCAACTTGGATATGCACATACAAAACGGAGTGCACTACGCATTTGTAGGGCGTAACGGAAGCGGCAAAACCACAATCACCAAGTTGATTACCGGCCTTTACGACACATATGAAGGTGAAATTTTGCTTAATGGGAAAGAACTTAAGGAGTATTCGAAGGCATATCTAAAGGGGATGTTTACCGGGGTGTACCAGGATTTTGCCAGATACTTTATTTCTGTAAAAGATAATATCTTGCTGGGCGATGTTAATAATATGGACGGTGCCATGCCTTTGGGAAAAGTTGAAAAACCCACCGTCTCAGCACTCATGGAGAAAGCAAAAGAAGCCGCTGCCAGCTTTGATATCTTAGACGAAATAATGGCAATGCCCCAAGGTTTTGATACACCCCTTGGCAAAATAGAAGACGGCGGGGTAGATATCTCCGGTGGGCAGTGGCAGCGTATTGCCATGGCCCGTGCCCTTGTTTCCCCTGCCCCAATAAGGATTTTAGACGAGCCAACCTCCGCACTTGACCCCATTAGTGAAAGCCGGATGTATGAAAATTTTGAAAAAATGAACCAAAACAAAACCACGATTTTTATCAGCCATCGCCTGGGCTCTACAAAAATTGCCAATAAAATTTTTGTAATAGACCAGGGCAAGATAATGGAGCAGGGAAACCATGATGAATTAATGGCCAAAGGCGGCCTTTATGCCGAAATGTATGAAAGCCAAAGGAGTTGGTATCAATGAAGGCGGTAAGTTTTTGGGAAGTTGTATGGCATTTGCTTAGTACCTGTATGAAAAACTTCCGCGGTTTTTTCTTGCTGTCTGTGGCCCTTAATATGGTAGCGGGTTTTTCAATGGCGGCTACGGTAGTTTTTAAGCAGAACTTTTTTGACAGTACAGAAGCGGCAGCCCGTGGCGGCGAAATTAGCACGGCTATATTTTGGGGCGTTGTAATGTCTGTATTTGTGATAGCTGTGCTTGTAATTCGTAGTTTGGACGATGTTATGGGGTTGGGTATATCTTTGCGTTTGCAATCATTTTTGACTATTAACTTTCATAAGAAAGCCGCAAAAGTGGCGGCTATACGTTTCGAAGACAGTAAGTTCCTGGATGAAGTTAACAAAGCCGGCAAGGGCTGTGAAGACGCTGCCAGGGTGTTTTCTTCTTTTATATACATTGTGGCGTTTTCTGTGCCATATTTCCTGTTTATGAGTGTGTTTTTAATTAATCTTGCGCCTATGCTGGTGCTGTGTGTGGTGTTGGCGTTTTTACCAAGTGTGATTGGCCAACATGTTCGCTTTAAGCTGTATGCCAAACTAGAAGGGGTAAACGCGCCGCTAAGGCGTAAAGCTATTTACTACGAGCGCTGTATCAATGACCGGGAATATACAAGAGAAACCCGGTTACTTGGCGGGTTTTGGTTCTTTAGAAAACTCTATGAAACATATATGGATTTAACCGCAAAAAACGCATGGGATACAAGTCGCAAAACTGAGTTATTAGAACTTGTAATACGCTTTGTGCTGCTTGCGGGATATGTGGCTACTATTTACCTTATGTATCTATATCTGATTGACGGCACCATAAGTATTGGGGCATTTGCGGCGGTATTTTCGTCTGTGGACCAGTTGTTTAATTTTATGGAAGGCGCCGTTGGGTATAGCGTTATAGGAATTACCGAAAACCTAGGCACAGTTAAGAATTATATGGGCTTCTTGGCCGAAGAGGAACGCGACGGGGAAGATAGCGAAATAGCGGCGAAAGGCATCCGGCTTGAAAATGTAGGGTTTACATACCCTAATGCGGCCAAACCCTCATTGGTAGGTATTAACATAAGCATAAGCGAAGAGGAAACCATAGCAATTGTAGGCGAAAACGGCGCAGGTAAATCTACCATTGCCAAGCTTATTACAGGGCTGTACTTGCCCGGTGAGGGGGATGTGCTAATAGACGGGCAAAGTACAAGAAACCTTTCTCCCGGCAGCATCTATAAAAATATTTCAGGGGTGTTCCAAAGATATCAGCGCTACCGCCTGACTTTGGCAGAAAATGTGGCTATCGGCCGGGGCGAGTTATGCGCGTCTTCCGCTGAGGATATAAACACCGCACTAACCCATTCCGAAGTTAACATCAACGACAGAAGCTTTCCAGAGGGCATAGACACCATGCTGTCCCGGGAGTTTGGCGGCGTAGATTTATCCGGCGGCCAGTGGCAGCGGATTGCAATCGCCAGGGGGTTATATCGCAACCATAATTTAATCATACTTGACGAGCCAACCGCCGCCATAGACCCGGTTGAAGAAACCCGCATCTACAAGCTTTTTGCGGATTTGTCCCGTGATAAAACCGCAATTGTGATAACCCATAGGCTAGGCTCCGCCAAAATTGCCGACCGTATAATCGTAATGGATGGCGGCCAAATTGCCGACACAGGTACCCATGATGAATTAATGGCGCGAGACGGGGTTTATAAACAAATGTATGAGGCCCAAGCCCAGTGGTACGAGAAAGAAAGCGCCACAACAAGCCCCCTTCTTTAGAAGGGGGTGGCCCGTAGGGCCGGGGGTTGTTTATAAATTGCCGCAACCATCAACCCCCACCGCCTTCTAAAGAAGGGGCTAAGTGCATTTACCCTGACTATGTAACCATCGCCAATTTTCACTGTTAATATAATTATGATATGATGCGTGTAATATTGGTTTCGTCAATAATTAAACAACAACGTAGCAACACTACTACACGCTTTTGTAAGGAGTAAACAATGCCAAAACCCATAGTAGCAATAGTAGGCCGCCCCAATGTAGGCAAATCCACATTATTTAACCGTTTAGTGGGCGCCAGGATAGCCATAGTAGACGACGCCGCAGGCATAACCCGCGACCGGCTTTATGCAGATTCCGAATGGCTTAACCACAATTTCACCCTAATAGACACCGGCGGCCTAGACCCGGACGCCGACGATTTGCTAGTCCAACACGTATACCGCCAAGCGGAAGCGGCAATAGAAAGCGCCGATGTGGTAATTTTTCTAACCGATATTAAATCCGGGATAATGGACGCGGACCGCCATGTAGCCGACATGCTAAGGCGGGTATCAAAGCCGGTGGTACTTGCGGTAAACAAAGTAGATAACCCAACCAAGGATAACCACGAGATTTTCGAGTTTTACGAACTTGGGATTGGCGAGCCCATTCCCATCTCTGCCGGGCAGGCCTTAGGGCTTGGGGATTTGCTGGACGAAGTAGTAAAGCATTTCCCAACCGCAACGGGCCAGGAAGAGGAAGATACCCGTATAAAGGTAGCCATAGTAGGCCGCCCCAACGTAGGCAAATCCTCTTTAATAAACAAAATCCTGGGAGAAGAGCGCATGATAGTAAGCAATATCCCAGGCACCACAAGGGATGCGGTTGACACCTTCCTAACCAAGGACGGTAACGAGTACCTATTCATAGACACAGCCGGCCTAAGACGAAAAAGCCGAATAAAAGAAAACGTAGAGCGCTATAGCATCCTGCGCACCCTAGCCGCGGTAGAGCGCTGCGATGTATGCGTACTGCTGGTAGACGCGGAAGAAGGCATAACAGACCAGGATACTAAAATAGCAGGCATAGCCCACGAGCGAGGCCGCGCCGCAATAATTGCCGTAAATAAATGGGATATTATCGAAAAAAACGATAAGACCATGAAAGAATTCACCCACAAGCTGGAAAACGAACTGGCCTATATGCCCTACGCGCCAAAGCTGTTTATATCCGCCCTTACAGGACAACGGGTGCATAAGCTATTTGAATTAATTTTCGCCGTGTATCAAAACCATGCCCAGCGTGTAGCTACCGGCGTTCTTAACGATGTAATAATTGAAGCCACCGCAATGCACTCCCCGCCCCAAGATAAAGGCAAGGCACTGCGGATATACTACGCAACACAGGTATCGGTAAAGCCCCCTACCTTTGTGTTGTTTGTAAACGACGGTAAGCTGATGCATTTCTCATATACCCGGTACCTGGAGAATAAAATCAGAGAGGCATTTGGCTTTTCGGGTACACCGGTACATTTTGTTGTGCGCAACCGGGCTACAGACAAATGAGGCAGTTAATAATCATTGCGGATATGGAAGGCGCATCCGGCATATTTGACCATAACCTGACATGGGTAAAACACGGCCATAACGATTGGCGGGAACATGGCCGTGAATGTATTACCTCTGATGCCCTGGCCATTTGCCGGGCGGCTGTTGATTTTGGTATAGATGATATCCTTTTGTATGACGCACATTATGCGGGCAACCCAGAGTTTAATATTATGCTGGAGAAGCTGCCGCCCTGTGTACGTGTATTTGACGTAAAAGACAGATGTTTCGACTGGCGGCGTATTAGAGGCCAGGCGGCACAGCATCCTTTTGGGCTGATAACATTCGGCCAACATGCCCGGGAAGGCGCCCCGGACGCATATTTCCCACACACAATCCAATCCCCTCCTGTCAAAAATTTTCTATGTAACGGCCTGCATATTGCGGAAATAGGTATGGCGGTACTAAGCTTTCATGATGTACCGTACTTGGCAAATATAGGCTGCAAGGCCTCTATGCCCGAAGCGCTGGAACTTTCGGATAAAATAATAACCATCCCGGTAAAAGATAAGGCTAAAGGCTGGGAGCCATCACCGCATGAAACATATCAGGTTATTTATGACGGTACAATTAAAGCCCTAGAACAGGCCAACCAGGCCGAGAAAGTAAGCATAGCCCCACCCTTCTATTTTTCTATGGAACTATGCGAGGGATACGCATTTAATACCGGCGCAAAGATAAGCTGGAAAGGCAGCGTAAGCCAGGCAAAAGCCGAGTGGGAAGCCCCATGCGTTGAAATAGGGTTAGAACTTTTTAACAATGTTAGGGCCTTGCTTTACAAAGAAAAAGCATAAGCAACTTCAACTACAGCAATGGTACGAAAACGTCTAACCCAATCTGGTTTTGTCAATAATGATAAACCTTTTCCGGTTTTGATGATACCGATAAAAGCGATCTTCATACTCGGTTGGTGACGGAATCGCTGTAATGACGCGATAGGAGATAATAAAATGTTCAGACTTATTTGCATACTAATCGGCTACGCATTTGGCTGTATCCAAAGTGCATATATCACAGGTAAGCTGGCCCGTGGCATAGATATCCGCGAGCATGGCAGCATGAATTCCGGCTTTACCAACGCAAACCGGGTAATGGGGTTTAAGATTGGAATATGGATTTTTCTTGCCGATGTGGCGAAGGCTGTGCTGGCGTTTCTTGTGGCCAGTTGGCTGTTTGACGGCAGCGGCAGTTTTATGGCGGCCGGTGTTAATGGATTGCTTCCGGGTGTATGGGCAGGGCTTGGCGCTGTGCTTGGGCATAACTTCCCCATTTTCTTAAAATTTAGGGGCGGGAAAGGGATTGCCTGCACCATTGGGGTATTACTTATGCTGGATTGGCGGGCCGCTTTAATAATTTACTTAATCGCGGCCATACTGGTTTTAATAACACGTTATATTTCTGCGGCCTCATTGGTTATCGCGTTACTGATACCTATGTTTATGGCTGTTTTTTCCTATGGCTGGGAGGTTGTGGCTGTAACCGCCTTTTTAGGTGCCCTTGCGTGGTATATGCACCGGGATAACATACGCTTGTTATTAGCCGGAACAGAACGCAGGTTTTCCTTCAAAAGAACAAACGACACTGACACAAATACAATGTCCCAAGGGAGCAAAAGTTAAGATATATGAGAATAAAACATTCAAATTTTCTAAGAGGCCTACGGGAAAACCTTGGATTTAAGTGGTGGCTGGGCGCATTCTCTTTGCTTATTGCAGGGGTAATTGCGACCTTCGGGTTTATTTCTGGAAGCTTTATGTCCGCATACACAACCCATGGCATGAACCAAACCTACGCACTGGTGGTTGAGGCCAATGTCCCACCGCCAAGCAGCATGGATGCAATGACCCCCGCCATGAGGTTTCGCTGGAAAAGAAACGCCACATTATTGAATTTCACCGCAGGGGGAGCCCAGCGCAGCGCCATGGTAAGTACCCTACCCTACTCTATGGAAGGGATGCAAGTGCTAATATGGTACAACGCAGAAACCTTTGGCAATGTAATGCTGGATGAAGAGCGGCCTTTTCAGGTTCCGCCTAATATGTTACCTGTGGGGGCTATATGTCTGGCAATAGGTATCTGGATGATATGGTACGACCGCCATCTTAAAAGCGGTAGGCATACGCCGGTAGCAAGGCCTGGCGTGGGCGGCGGCAGGCATAAGGGGAGGTTTTAGATGGATTTAGGCTCGTTGGGGTTTGCTGCTGTTTTTCTTGGAGGACTTGCACTTTGCTACTTTGCAATGAAAGTCCGGTTTAAGCAAATATCATATGAATGCGAACTGGTGTTCGAAGTTAGTCCAGAGATGTTAGATGCTTTGCGCCCGGCTGTGGGGGATATGGTATATTATTTTTCTCAAATAAACGCCCGTAGGAGCCCACTGGGCACAACCCATACAATGCAATCATCTGTAGGCGGGGCATGGGCAATGGGAGAGAGGCTTTTTGTGCAGAATGTGCTGGGTGTTGTATCTGCTATTAATGGGCCATATATATATGTGGAGACTTTTGGCTTTGAAGGCAAAGGGGTTTGGTTTGTGGTAGATTCAAATAGCGTGGCAACCGGCGCAGGGAAGGTAAACAGCGTTATGAACCTAGCTTTTAGAACTTACGACCAAGTTCATTTTACAATTGCAGAAACAGGTAGTGGTAACGCTGTATTACGCGGCATGAGACGAATATAGTATTAGAGGTAATGATGCGAAAACTTATTTTTTTTGCCGGGATTTTAACAATTGCAGCCACTATCCGCTCCTGGATGATAAGCGGCCCTACCAACAATAACACCATTTTCCTTGGGGGTATTGCTGGGGCATTTGGGGTTTATGGGTGGTTTTATGGCCGGTTTAAAAAGCTTCGCTGGCTTACTATAACAATCGCTGCAATATTTATTTCTGTTATGGGGTTTTCTACATTTCTTGCGGCATACGGGCGGCGCAGTACCGCCAACTATACGGAAGATGTGGTGCTGATTTTAGGCGGAGGCATACGGCAATACGAGGTACGCCCAACTTTACAAATGCGCCTGGACCAGGCCCTGGCTTATCACCGTAATAACCCGGGGGCTATGATGCTTGTAACAGGGGGCGTAGGCTATGGCCGGGAAATATCCGAGGCCGAAGCCATGGCCCGGTACTTAATAGCCCGGGGTGTCCCGGAAGAGCAAATATTATTAGAAGGCGCAGCCCATTCTACTTATACAAATATGACCTTTTCCAGGGAGATTTTAGACGCGCATTTTAACAGCCCGCCCAGGGTGGTTATTGTCACAAGTGATTTTCATATGTTTCGCTCCGCAAGGTTTGCCTATATGGCCGGGATTGACGCCGCAGTATACCCGGCGGGCACCCCTTGGCTTAGCAGGCCCTTTTACTATGTGCGTGAGGTTGCGGCTGTTATAAAAATGTGGGTTATTGGTAGATAAGTATAGCGAACGCACTTGAGAACCGCGAAGCAAGCCAGAAAATCGCAATGCACCAAATAAATAAGAAACAGCCCCGGCCGAGCCGAAAAAGCGTTGATGCGTTCGCTATTTTCGGCTCGGCCGGGGCTGTTTCTTATTTAAATTGCAATAGATTACTCAAAACGCGAAACTCATTTACAACGCCATGCCTCGGGCATATATTATGTATTATACGCTGATTTATAAAGCGATTTCGTTTGAATTAGGTCTGCGCCGAAAAATGCATTGATGCGTTGCATTTTCCGGCTTGCTTCAGCCCATATTAAATCGAAACCGCTATATCAAAAAGGAGTTCGCAATGTCCGATAAAAGACCCGATGAAACCAACCCTAAACATATACCCAGCCCCGAAGGCAGGCCGCTGGCACCCCCCCGCCCTACCCCGCCTCCTTACACCGGCAAGCGCCCTGCAATCCCGCACCCTGCCGGCCCCGGCGCAAGACGTCCTGCCCCATATCCGCCCAATGCAGAAAGGCGCCCGGCGGTGCATCCAACCACCGGCGAACGCCCAAAGCGCCGCACCTTACCCGAAGAGCATCCGCCACAGCGCACCACATCGGACGAGACGGCAAAGCGTCCCCGCCCTCCGGGGTACCCTACCCCTCGAAACCAACCGCCGGAAGGGTATCCAAGGCGCCGCCCCACAAGAGAAGGGCGCGATTTCCTTTCCCCGGACAAACCGCCGGGCAACCCGGATACCGATACCCATAACGACTCCCCTCCGCCACGCCGCAGGGCACGCCGCAGAACACAATTTGCGTTGTTTAATATAGTAGCAATAGTATTTATTGCAATTATATGTCTTACAATATTTGCGATGTCCTTCGAAAGTATTTTCGCAAGGGACCCTGAAGCCAGTGCAGCCGCCACCCCTACCCCTGTTCCTACCCCTACCCCCCTTCCGATAAATACACAAAACCTAACCGGTATGATTACCAACTTAAACGAGCAATCCAACCCTCGTACCATAACCATGCATGATATAAACACAAACCATTCACGAGAGTTTGCGTTTTTAGATACCACAGCCCTTGCAAACCGCACGGGTACCTCTATAATTTTCTCTGCGTTGGCAGTAGGTAATATGATGGATGTGGCATATAACCCAGACACAAACGAACTGTTAGACCTAAGACAAAGCTTCACTAGGGACTTTCATTCCCGTACCGGCGTGAATATTGATATGGAAAACACATCCATAACCCTAGGTAACGATGTACTTAATTTCACCAGCCAAACATTAGTTCTGTATCGCGGCGAACCTGCCCTTATCTCCGACATTAACCAGGATGATATTATTACTATAGTGGCCGTAGGCGACACAATTTGGCTGATAGAAATCGAATCAAGCCATGGCGTCCTACAGGTGACAAACGCAAGTTCGATTATGAACGGCCGGATGGTTCTGGAGCCTTTGGGCACCGGTGTACACCGGGTTGTGCCACTGAATGATATAGGCTCCGAAGGCCTAAATTTGCCTGAAGGCACATATCGTATAACAGTTGAGGGCACCAATATCGAAACATATATTACAGAACTGGCGATACATCACGGCGAAACTACAATTCTGGACCTTGCAGGCGTAGAGCCTGGGGTTGCCGTACTTGAACTAACCGTAACACCCGCCGGTGCGTCGGTATTTATAAACGGGGAACTCCGGGCAGACCACCGGGAGCCAATGGAGTTTGACTTCGGTGCCAGCCTTACAATTCGAGTAGAACGGGAAGGCTATGTAACTCAGGAGCGCACGGTGGAAATGTCGCAATTAACCACTACCTCCACCATTAACTTAGAAATAGAAATCATAACTTCCCTTGTAACCATTGTAACGGAACCTATAGGTGCCAATGTATGGATAAATAATGTGCCAAAGGGTCAATCCCCGGTGCTGACGGAACTAACACCCGGGACTCATAATGTTTCGGCCCAAATGCCGGGTTACCATGATGTAGTATCAACCATATATGTACCTGAAGGCGATAGCCTCCACGCCCTAACCCTAACCCGGATTGCGGAGCCGCCGCCATATACCCAAGAGCCATATCAATCCGAACCATATACCCCGGAATCGCCCGCTTATAGCGATAATGAGGACGATGACTAATGGCAGATAAAGCCCTATGGGCACCCCTGCCTCACCAACCCGGAGTATACATTATGCGGGACGAAAAGGGTGCTATCATATATGTAGGCAAGGCTATAGACTTATATAAACGTGTGCGCAGTTATTTCAACGAGTCAGTTGCCCCGAAAACAAAGCATCTTGCGGCCAATATCCACTCTATTGATTATGTTGTTACCGATAACGAAATAGAGGCCTTTGTACTTGAAAACAACCTAATAAAGCAGCATCAGCCCAAGTACAATATCCGTTTAAAAGACGATAAAGCCTACCCGTATATAAGAATTACAGTACATGAACGCCTACCAAGGGTAATGTTTGCTCACAAGCGGGGTAAAGATAAAGCAAGATACTACGGCCCCTATGTAGATAAAACCCGGATACGGGAGATACTGGATTTGGTACACCGCCTTTGGCCTTTAAGGCGCTGCAGCAAGCGTTTCCCCCAAGATTTTAATAAGGACCGCCCTTGCCTAAACCACCATATAGGCCAGTGCAAAGCCCCCTGCAATAAGCTGCTGGGCGAGGAAGAATACAATGTTTTTGTAACAGAGGCCGAGCGGTTTATCCGGGGCAAAACCGGCACTATACCGGAAAGACTAAAAACAGAAATGGCCGCCGCCGCCGAAGCCATGGAATATGAACGGGCGGCAGAAATAAGGGACACGATAAACGCCCTGACTATACTAACCGAAAAGCAAAAAGTGGAATCTAACAACGACGACGCAGACGTGCTTGCCTTGGCCAGAAACAAGGAAAAAGACGAAGCATTAGTGCTGATTTTCTTCGTACGTGACGGCAAGCTATCCGGTAACGAGCGCTTTATGATGACCGCAACCGAAACGGAAGAAGACGATACGATTCTGGCAGCCTTTATAAAGCAGTTTTACGGCGAAGCAACAACTATCCCAAAAGAACTGCTGTTGGCAACCCCACCGGCAGAAAACAATCTAATAGCCGAATGGCTGGCCAACCTGGCAGGCCGTCAGGTATCCATATCCATCCCAAAACGCGGCAATAAGCGCGACCTGGTAAAACTGGCCCAAACCAATGCGGAGTTAACAATATCCGAGTCCGAAGCCACCATAAAAAAAGAAGTCGAGCGTAACAGCAAAGCATTGGACGAAATTGCGGAGTCCATTGGCCTTCCGGGCCCGCTAGCCAGGATAGAGGCCTATGATATCTCTAATATCCAGGGATACGAATCTGTGGGTTCCATGATCGTTTTCGAAGACGGTAAGGCCAAAAACAGCGATTACCGTAAATTCAAGCTAAAGGCTGTAGTAGGCCCCGACGATTACGCGGGTATGGAAGAAATACTAACCCGCCGGCTGGCACGCTATAAAGCCGAGCATACCGCATTTGCAAAACTGCCAGACATAATATTTGTAGACGGAGGAAAGGGCCAAATCACGGCGGCTAAAAAAGCCTTGGCCCTGCTGGGCATGGAATTACCCGTAGCAGGCATGGTAAAAGATGACCGCCATCGTACCCGGGGCCTGCTATTCGAAGGCAAGGAAGCCGCCCTGCCCCGCCATAGCGAGGGCTTTAAGCTAATAACCCGGATACAGGACGAGGTACACCGCTTTGCGCTGGAATATCACCGTAAACTAAGGGCCGACAGCCAAGTACGGTCGGTTCTGGACGATATCGAAGGCATAGGCCCCACCCGCCGAAGGGCATTACTGCGGCATTTCAAAAGCATAGAAGCCATAGCGGAAGCAGGTATAGATACATTAATCACCGCCCCGTCCATGAACAAGGCAAGCGCCGAAGCAGTGTATAACTACTTCCATTCCCAAAAGGAAAACCATACGTAAGTGCAAGATTGCCACAGCTATGCCCTGTGCATAAAGCCGCCCACCAAGGAGGATTACATGAATACAAAAGCAAGAAGGTACACACCATGAGCGGCCTGGCAGCCAGCGGGGCTTTCAACAAGCCAGGCTGCGGGTATTCCGTCTCCCTTGCCAGCATAATATCGGAGTTTAACCTGGAGGTCGTAACCCCTTTGGTAGACGTATCTTCCAAGATACTAACCCAGGTAAACATCAACCGCCCGGCCCTACAGCTTGCAGGCTTTTTCGATTATTTCGATGCAGACAGAATACAAATTATAGGTATGGTAGAGCATACTTACCTGGAAAAGCTGGACACCGAAGCCAGGCAGGAAAACCTACGCCGCATATTTAAACGGCGTATCCCGGCACTAATACTGTGCCGCAGGCTTAGCATTTTCCCGGAAATGCTGGACTATGCTAACGAATACAATGTACCAATCCTAACAACGGAAGCCACCACCACAGACTTTGTAGCAGACGTAATAGGCTGGATGAAGGTACAACTTGCCCCCCGTATTACAATGCACGGCTGTTTGATAGATATCTACGGCGTAGGCACACTAATAACAGGAGACAGCGGTGTAGGCAAAAGCGAAACCGCGCTGGAGTTGATAAAGCGCGGCCATCGTTTTATAGCAGACGACGCTGTTGAAGTACGGCGCGTGTCCTCTGAAACATTAGTAGGCAGCTGCCCGCCCAATATCCGTTATTTCTTGGAACTTAGAGGCATAGGTATTATTGATATAATGAAAATGTTTGGCGTGCAGTCCATCAAGCCCACCCAGTCCATAGATTTAATAATTAACCTGGAACTATGGGACCAAAGCCGCGCATACGACCGCTTGGGTCAAGTAGAGGAGTTTACGGAAATCCTAAACAACAAGGTAAGCAGCCACTCCATACCCATCCGCCCGGGCCGGAGCCTGGCAATTATCTGCGAATCTGCGGCAATCAATCACAGGCAAAAGAAAATGGGTTATAACGCTGCCGACGCTTTAACCGATCGGGTGATGAACCTTGTTAACTCCGGCAGGGAGTATTAGCATAAGGTCAAAACCTTAGGGGCTTTATGCCCCCAAACCCCCACAAGCTTTTTGAAAAAAGCTTGACCAAAAACTTTAAAGGAATGGGCATTCCGGGGTGGATATAGCAATTTAAATTGGAGGCAAATAAATAATGACGGTTTATGACACGATACGCCCCCTGCTCCCAAAGGGCCTTGTACTGGCAGATGAACCAATGTCCCGCCACACATCATTCAAGATTGGCGGCCCGGCAGAGGTATACGCTACCCCCGAAAACACCCACCAGCTAAAACAAATTTGGCAGGCCTGCCTAAATAAAGGGTATCCAGTAACAATACTGGGGGACGGATGCAACGTACTGGCAGCGGACGAAGGGATAAAGGGCGTTGTAATTGCCACAAACCGCATGAACCAAATAGAAGTTAACGCCCCGTATCTTACCGCCGGCAGCGGCACCAAAATGGCCCGTATGGCCGAAACTGCTTGCAAGGCCGGACTGGCCGGGCTGGAGTTCGCGTCGGGCATACCCGGAACGGTTGGCGGAGGCGTATTTATGAACGCCGGTGCATACGGGCAGGATATGCAGGCAGTATGCGAAAGCGTAGAAGCCCTTTTACCCGACGGAAGCCTGATATCATATCCCCGCGAACAACTCGGCTTCAGCTACCGCACCAGCCGTTTCCAAAAAGAAAGAGCGATAATAACATCGGCAACGTTCAAGCTAACCCCCGCAAACCCGGAAGATATAAGGGCCAAAATGGCCCTCCTTAACAACCGCCGCCGCGAATCACAACCCCTAAGCTACCCAAGTGCCGGAAGCGCCTTCAAACGCCCGGCTAAAGAAGGCCTATACGCCTCAAAAATGATAGACGATTGCGGCCTGAAAGGCTTCACAATAGGCGGCGCACAAGTATCGGAAAAACACGCGGGCTTTATAATAAACACCGGAAACGCCACCGCAGCAGATGTGAAAAATCTAATGGAAGCCATAAGAGATAAAGTTCACAAAGCATACGGCGTATGGCTGGAACCGGAAGTTCAAATGATTTAGCGATTGTGTTTGAAGTTGCTTGGTTAGGAGAAACTGTATGCATATTGTAATAGTCACCGGAATGTCCGGCGCCGGTAAAACCACCGTGCTTAAAATCCTGGAAAACGCGGGCTTCCACTGCGTAGATAACCTGCCGCCGTCGCTTATAGGCAGCTTTGCCGAACTATGTATGAAACCCGAAAACGGCATAAGCCAGGTAGCACTGGGGATAGATATACGCGGCGGGATAATGTTTGCAGACTTTTTTACCGGCCTAACCTGCCTAGACAGGCTAAACCTGACATATTCAATCCTGTTTCTGGACGCAACAAACGATATCCTGCTAAACCGCTACAAAGAAACCCGTCACCTGCACCCTTTAGCCAAAGACGGCCTTGTAAGCGTAGGCATAACAAAAGAACGCGCCCAGCTGGAAGAGGTAAAGCGCCGGGCCTCTTATATAGTAGACACCAGCTTCCTGCTGCCGCGCCATCTAAAAGTAAAAATCCACGACATATTTTCCAAGGACGCAGCCTTTCACCGTTTCCAGGTAAATATAATGTCCTTCGGTTTCAAAAACGGCATCCCTGCGGAAGCCGATTTAGTATTCGACGTTCGCTTCCTGCCAAACCCCTTCTACGACCCAATCCTAAAAACCCAATCCGGCCTGGACCCGGACGTTCTTGAGTTCGTAATGCGCCACGATATAAGCGCCCGTTTTATGGAAAGCTTGTTAAACATGCTGCACATGCTAATCCCACACTATATAACCGAGGGAAAGAACCAACTAATAGTAGCAATAGGCTGTACCGGCGGCCGCCACCGCTCTGTAGCCTTGGCAAGCGACCTGCACCGCGCCCTTACCCAACGTGACCAGGCGGCAGAAGTAGTTCACCGGGATATAAACAGGGATGAGTATATAAGCAGTTTAGACATCGTTCCGGAATAATTTGCGCTGATTCTGCGAACGCTTCAACGCATAATTAGTGCAAATTATTCCTCATTGTTCTCGAAACTGCAGTAAGGAGAAAAAGGACTGATTCTATGTCATTTTCATCCAGGGTACGCAAAGAAATATCAACACTAACAACAGGTTCGGCCCCCAAGATGCGTGTACGCCAATACTTCCTAGACGGGGGCACTATATCTGACCCAATAAAATCCTACCACATGGCGTTCACATTGCCCCACGACAAAGCCGGCAAGCTAACCCGCACATTAGAAAACTTTGGCCTAAGCCCAAAGACACTGGCCAAAAGCACCCAAACTGTAGTATATTTAAAAGAAGCAGACGAAATATCCGACGTGTTAAAAATAATAGGCGCAAGCAAATCCCTACTGGAATTTGAAAACAAGCGGGTAGAAAAAGAACTGCGTAACAACCTAAACCGGCAAATAAATTTCGAATCCGCTAACATAAACAAAATAGTAACCGCAGCCCAAACTCAAATAGATGCCATCCACTTCATAGCAAACGAGGTAGGCCTGAACCACTTAACCAAAAACCTACGGGAAATAGCATACCTAAGGCAAACCCATGACACTGCCAGCCTTACAGAAATAGGCGAAATGCTATCCCCTCCCCTAAGCAAATCAGGCGTAAACCACCGCCTGCGCAAAATATGTGAAATAGCTAAAGACATTGCAGAACAAACATGTATGACATCAAATAATAATTGAAAGAAGGCGAATCAATTGAGCGAAAAAAGCGTAAACGTAAGTTCATTCTTTGAACCATCAGCAGTAGCAATGCTGGTACAAACAGCAAGTAAATTCAAAAGCCGAATATCATTAGTACTGGAAGAAAAAACCGCCAACGCCAAAAGCATAATGGGTATAATCTCTTTAAACATGCAAGAGGGCCAGACACTAAAAATAGTAGCCGAGGGCGACGACGCATCTGCGGCGGTGGCTGAGTTGGAGGTTTTTTTTAGGTCTTAAGGTCAAGGGTCTTTCTCCCTTTCAGGAAGGAGCAATCCTATGAGCAATCGTTTGTGTTTTACTAAAATGCATAGTTGTGAAAACGATTATATCTATTTTAACTGCTTCGACCAGCATATCGAATCGCCGGAAGCGCTTTCTGTAAAGCTTAGCCATCGGCTTACGGGTATTGGTGGAGATGGTATTGTTTTGATACTGCCTTCAGATGTGGCGGATGGTAAGATGCGCATGTTTAATTGCTTGGACGGTAGCGAGAGCGATATATGCGGCAACGCGATACATTGTGTGGCTAAGTATCTGTACGACAGCGGGCTTGTACGCAAGCAAAATATGTGTATCGAAACAGGCAGCGGTGTTAAGGAACTGCGGCTTACCATTGAGGATGGCAAGGCCAAAGCCGCGTGTGTGGACATGGGCCCGGCGGTGTTGCGTCCTGAGCTGATACCGGTGGACTTATCTGGTGAATCTATAGTTGCCAGGCCGGTTACAATCGGCGGTATCGGTTATAAGATTACCTGTGTGTCTATGGGGAACCCCCATGCAGTGGTATTTGTTAGCGGTATGGGCGAGTTTGGTTCTGTAGAACTTGATTCTATTGATTTAGAAGCTATAGGCCCCCTGTTCGAGTATAACCCGCTGTTTCCAGAGAGGGTGAATGTTATGTTTGCCCAAATCGTAGGCCGCAACCATTTAAACACCCGTGTATGGGAGCGCGGCAGCGGCGAAACCAAAGGCAGCGGCACAGGTGCCTGCGCCGCGGCAGTAGCGGCAGTGCTTAACGGCTATGGGGATAAAAATACCGGCATTAAGGTAGAAATGCCGGGGGGTGAGTTGATAGTTGAATATACCGATACAACCGTGTATATGACCGGTAACTGTGTGAAGGTCTTTGAAGGGGTTGTAGAGGTTTAATAATATCAATAGAACAGGGGTATGCCTGCTACCGAATACAATGTAGCAAGGCATACCCCTGTTTTTTATAGCGATTTCGTTTGAAATTGGTCTGCGCCGGAAAGTGCATTGAAGCGTTCGCTGATACCGATTTCAAATTTAAACCTATCTGACAGAGCGGCTGCGGGAAACGCGGAGCAAGCGCTTTCCCGCGCTTAGCCGCGATAGGCAGATAGGATTTAAATTGGAATCGGTATGAATCAGCGAAAATTATTCTGGAGCGATATTGATACTGCCCTAGTCACAAATTACACGGTATCCAATTCCTACCTCTGTAACGATGTATCTAGGCTCGGCAGGGTTTGCTTCAATTTTACGGCGGATATTAGCCATATTTACCCGTAACACTAGGTTATCGCCGTTATACGGGCCCCATATATCGTCTATGATTTCGTCATGGGTTAATACTTTTCCGGCATGTCTTGTTAGTAGTGTTATTATGCGAAACTCGATGGGGGTTAGATGTATGGGCTTGTCTTCGGCTGTTACAATGCGCCTGTCATAATCAATTACTAACCCCCCTGTAGAAAATACCCCGCCGGGTACGCCCCTTTGGCCGCTGCAGCCGCATCTTAGGGCGGCACGTATCCTGGCAAGATGCTCTGCCCGGCCAAAGGGTAGGACTAATACGTCATTTGCACCTGCATCTAAGGCGTCCACAATGGTGCTTTCATCACTTGATTGGGATAGCATTATTATGGGTGCTTCGTATGTTTTGCGGATATTTCTTATCATTGCCAGCATGTCTGGGCTTGGCAGGTCCATGTCGGCCAGCAGCATATTTGGGTGGTTATGGTCAAGCACTGTAATGACCGCTTTTGACATATTGGCCTCAAGCACATTGTATTGGCAGCCTTTTAAAATCTCTACTATGTCATGTAGCTGAGGGCCGTATCTCATTGCAACCAGTATGGTTTTCTTTTCCTTCATTTCTGTTCCTCAATTCATACTCATTCAATCTTAACGTTTTCTTTATATTATAAAAGCTCCAAGTATTGTAACATAGTCATGTATGTTAACGAAATCTTTATGTTACTGTGTTATTCGAGGCTGATTTATGCCAAAGCTTACTAAAAAAGAAGTTAAGGAAATTTACCGGGCTCTTGCTTTAATTACTACAATGGGCATTTCTGTAGTTATTTGTGTGGGTTTGGGGATACTTATAGGATGGTTATTAGACCGGTGGCTTGACACTACGCCGTGGCTAATATTGGTATTTACACTGCTGGGTATTATGGCTGCTGTAAAATCTATGTATAATATGGCTAAACGTGTAATGTAAATTTCTGTATTTGGAAGTGAACAATGGATTATACTGTTGACAGCTTTGTGAGTAAAATGATGAAGGCAGTAATTTTTATTTCCATTCTTATGATGGTGGGCGGTGCCGCTGTTCTCCGTTCGTCTTATGCTGTAGGTTTTGCCCTTGGTGTGGGTATGACCATGGTTTTGAACTTGGTTAAAATTGTATGGCTAAAATATTGTGTAACCCGCGCTGTTAGCATGGAAACCGGTGCCGGCGGGGCTTTTATTAGTATACATTATATACTTCGTTTTGTTTTGACCGGGCTTGTGATAGTTGCGGCGCATTTTTTGCCTGTTGTAGATATGTTTGGCGCGGCTGTTGGCTTGCTTTCATTACCGTTTTCAAATTATGCGGTACATTTTTTTACCGGACGCCGAAACCCCGGCGGCACGCAAATACCCGATGATATAAATAAAGAGGAGCCGTCTGCATGAATTTTGACGTGCGCAATTTTGGAGTAATTGATATTGGCCCAATTGAGATTTGGATTACGGAGTCTATTATTGTGGCCTGGGGGATTATGGCCCTTTTAATTATTTTTGCCATTGTCGTACGTATTAAGCTTACCAAATTTAAAGAAGTGCCTACGGGCTTTCAAAATATTATAGAAATTATAGTTGAGGCCTTTGAAGGCCTTGTAATAAGAAGTGCCGGCCCTAAACTTGCTTGGCTTGGGGGCTGGTTTTTTACGGTTTTCGCGTTTTTAATGGTATCTAATATGAGCGGGCTTATTCTGTTTATTCGCCCGCCTACTGCGGACTGGCCTATACCCTTGGGCCTTGCGCTTATCACTTTCTTTTTGATTAATTTTGCCGGCCTTAGATATCGGGGCTGGGACTATATTAAAAGTTTCTTTGAGCCAATATTTATCTTCTTTCCCATTAATATTTTAGGTGAGATATCTAAACCAATTGCCCTTAGCTTCCGTTTATTTGGGAATGTGCTGGGTGGTATGATTCTTATATCTTTGGTTTATGGGCTTGCACCTATGTTTGTTCAATTGGTTCTTCCGGCTGTGCTTCATCTGTATTTTGACATTTTTGCAGGCGCTTTGCAGGCCTTTATTTTTACAGTGCTTAGCCTTACATTTGTGGGTGTTGCGGCTACCCATTCCAGTGAAACGTAAAATGCGGCAGTGCCGCTTTTATACCGAATTTGCCTATGGAAACCGCACAGCAGTTTCCCAGCATATAAAATTTACTCCCAGGAGGAATCATCATGCAAAATCCTTTAGCGTTTGTAATGGCTATTGCCTATATTGCGGCAGCCATTGCGGTTTTTAACGGTTTCTTAACCACCCTTGGGCAGGCCCGTATTGCCTGTGCTGCCCTTGAGGGCATTGCCCGCCAGCCGGAGGCCCGGGGCCCTCTTACCACATCTATGATTATCAGCCTTGCGTTTGCGGAAACCGCCGGTATTTATGGTTTGGTTATTGCTTTAATAATTTTATTCCCCAACCCCATTCTTAACCAATTTTACATGTACCTTGTATAACATGGCAGAAGGATGAGTGCTTTGAACCCTCAATTTTTATTTTTGCTTGAAAGTTTGCCACGTGAACTGCCTCCGGACAGGTTTTTTGGGATAGATACCCAGACCCTTATCGGGGCTGGTTTTAATGCCTCTGCGGTTGTACTGCTTAGCATTATTCTTACCAAACTCTTGTATAAACCTGTGCGCGGTTTTTTACGTGAGCGAACCTTGCGTATTCAAAACCAATTAGACGAAGCCCGTGAAAGCCGAACTGTGGCCAGTGAACTTAGGGTAAAGTATGACCATCAGCTTAAGGATATTGACCTAGAGCGTACCGCCATACTGGAAGAAGCCCGTAAGCTGGCAAGCGAGCAACGTGCCCAAATTTTAAGCATGGCCAAAGACGAAGCCAAAGACATAAAAGATAGGGCCGGTACAGAAATCGCGGCAGAGCGCGAACGTGTGCGGGATGAGATTCATACTGCCATTGTAGACATTTCTATGGAAATGGCAGAGAAATTGCTTGCGGCTAACATTGACAAGAAGGCCCATGAGCGGCTTTTTGCCAACGGTTTGGCAGAACTTGATAGGGCGCTGTATGCTCCTACTCAGGTGTAGCTTCGGAAGGGGGCGCATAAATGGCCGATTTATCTACCCGTTATGCAACGGCACTTTTTGAGTTATCCCTTGAGCGCGGGCTTGCATCGGATTATCTGGAGCAGGCGGCTTTTATAAGTTCTATCGTACAGGGGGCGGAGTGCAAGCGCATAATTACCCACCCCAGGATATCCGAAAGGGAGAAGTTCGCGTTTTTAGACAGCGCGTTTGCCGGGCGTATCCACGATGATTTGCTTGGGTTTATGCGCCTTACCGTGACAAAAAACCGGGAAGAATACTTGGCCCCTGCACTGGATTCCTTGGTTGCAATGATTCGCCGCCACCAAAACCATACAACGGCTACGGTGGTATCTGCCACATTGCTGGCCCCCGAACAGGAAAGCCAACTAAGGATACTGCTAACCCGGAGGCTGGGTAAGACCGTGGAATTATCTGTAGAGGTAGACGCTTCTATGATAGGCGGGTTTAGAGTACATGTAGACGGTCTTGTCTTTGACCACACTTTAAGGCGTTTACTTAAGGATATGAAGGAAAATATTACTGCTAGTGAATGATGTTTTGACCTTACAATAGAACGGGGAAGCGGCATATGATTTTCAAGCCTGATGAAATCAGTTCGATTATTAAACAGCAAATCCGGGGTTATTCCGCAAAAATGGACATTGCCGAGGAAGGTACTGTCCTTCATGTGGGTGATGGTATAGCGCGAGTGTACGGCCTTCCGGGGGCGGTTAGCGGTGAACTTTTGGAGTTTCCCGGTGATATTTACGGTATTGCGCTTAACCTGGACGAAGATTCTATAGGCGTGGTATTGCTGGGTTCTGATGCTAATATCCGTGAAGGGGACTTGGTAAAACGTACCCGCAGGGTTGCAGAGGTCCCCGTTGGAGATAATCTTCTGGGACGGGTTGTGGACCCCTTGGGCCAGCCCCTTGACGGCGGCTCTCCCCTGCCCTACAACACCCCCACACGCGAAATAGAGCGTATCGCGCCGGGTGTAATAGAGCGTAAGGAAGTAAATGTGCCCCTGCAAACGGGCATTATGGCACTGGACGCTTTAGTGCCTATAGGCCGGGGCCAGCGGGAGTTAATAATCGGCGACAGGCAAACCGGCAAAACCGCAATCGCCATAGATACAATAATTAACCAGCGGCATACGGGCGTGCACTGCGTGTATGTAGCAATCGGGCAGAAAGCTTCTACAGTGGCCCAGGTTGCCCGTACGCTTCGCAATGCGTTTCCTGACGAGAATCCCCTTAGCGAGTATCGTATTGGGGCTATGCGCTACACAACAATAGTAACCGCCAATGCCAGTGATACCGCTCCAATGCAGTATATTGCGCCCTACTCCGGCTGTGCTATCGGCGAAGAATGGATGGAAGCGGGTAAGGACGTGCTGGTGATTTACGATGACCTTTCTAAACACGCTGTGGCATATCGCGCACTAAGCTTGCTGCTTCGGCGTCCGCCGGGGAGGGAGGCTTATCCCGGCGACGTTTTTTATTTGCATTCCCGCTTACTGGAAAGGGCTGCTTGCCTGGAAAAAGGCGGTACCCTTACGGCGCTTCCTATTATCGAGACCCAGGCCGGGGATATTTCCGCGTATATTCCAACCAATGTAATTTCTATAACAGACGGGCAGATTTTCCTGGAAACAGAACTTTTTAACAGCGGTATACGGCCCGCAGTAAGCCCCGGTCTTAGTGTATCCCGGGTAGGGGGCGCCGCACAAACCAAAGCCATGAAACAAATTGCAGGGCCGCTACGCTTGGAATACGCCAGATACCGGGAACTTGCGGCGTTTTCACGCTTTGGTTCAGACTTGAGTAAAGAAACGGAACTTGCGCTGCAAATGGGCGAGCGGGTGGTTGAAATGCTAAAGCAATCCCAAAGTCAGCCGCTGCCATTTGAGGAGCAGATTATCTTTTTATATGCGGTAACACAGGGGAACTTCTTGCAAGGCGTCCCCGTAAAGCCCAACTCCCTTATGGATAGGACAAAGGTAGCGCTGTTAGATTATTTTAGGGCCAGCCGCTACGATGCGCATATGGGCGGTACGGGCCGTGACATTTTAACGGAAATTAGGGAAAAGAAAGAACTTACACCCGAGATTCGCGAGAGGCTGCATGAGGCTTTAAGATTATTCATTTGGCTTCCCTTTGAGGAATTGCTGCTTATGCTGTTTGATAAAGGCAATAATGCCGCCCTGGGTATGACAGATGAAGAAATCCGTCAGGTTGCGGATGCGGTTTTGTTATTCCATTTCAACCAGCGCGACGATGTGCGGCGGTATATCGTAAGGGATAAGGAATTTACGAACGCTACAGAGGACAGAGTTTTCCTGGAAATCCCGGCTACAAGCCCCATTGCAAAAATATATGTTAATGAGATAAACACGGCAAAACAGCGCCAAGTTAAACGCGAGGCCAACCAAGAGGATTCTTCAGATAACGACAGTGTGCGCAGCCCGTTAATCTCCCCGTTATTGGAGCAGGCAATCCGTGAAACCAATAATTTCCTAACACGGCTGTTCGAGCAGCGCCATGAAGGCCGGGGCTATCTTGCGGAGATGTTTACCCAGCTAAGGGAAGTAAAATCCAAAGGCGAGGCTATCCCCAAAGAACTTCATGATTTGTGCATAAGTAATCTAAAGGCGCTTCTGACACGGGATGAACTACAAGGTATTTTAGACAGATATAAGGGCAGGAGATAATCATGCCATCAATTAAAGCAATAAAGCAACGGCGCAACGTTGTAGTAAATATGAAGCAGGCCATGAAAGCCATGAACCTAGTGGCAACGGCCAAGCTAAGAAAGTCCAGAGAGCGGTGGGGGAATACCCTGCCTTTTTTGGAAGGAACGGACAGCATAATGATGGGTGCAGCAAGAAGCCCGGCCACTGCAGGCAATATTTATGTAAGAGAGCGGGATAAGCAGCATATAAACACGGGATACATCGTATTTACCAGCGATAGGGGCAAGTGCGGCAGCTATAATATCAATATTTGCAAGGCTGTGCTGGCTCATGCAAACGCCAATGGGAAAAACGCCGTACTGCTGCCGGTAGGAGGCCGTGGTGTGGATTTTTTCCTTTCCCAAAGCCAAAATATTCACAGGCAGTTAGGCTCTATGCCCGAAAACCCCACCTTTGAAGACGCAGAGGCTATGGGGCTTTCCGTGCTTGAGGATTTTCGTGTGGAAGCACCGGGGGATACACCGTCACCCGGTGAGATTGACGAGTTATATATCGCTTATACCAGTTTCCACACCGTATTAAACCTGGAGCCGATAATCAAGCCGGTTTTGCCTATAAACATGCGTATGAAAGCCGAGCCCCTAAACTACGCCGATGCGCCGGAAATGGAATATGACCCTGATGTTGACATCTTTTTGGGATATATGGCCCCAATGTATTTGAACGCACAGATATACGGCGCAATGCTGGAAGCCGCCCTGTGCGAACAGGCCGCACGTATGGTTGCTACCGATACCGCAGTTAATAACGCCGAGGAACTTATTGAGGATTTGACCTTGCAGTTTAACAGGCAGCGCCAGGGGATTATTACACAGGAGATTACTGAGATTGTAAGCGGGGCTAGTGCACTGACGTAGGCATGGGGCTTGTAGGCAGAAAGGCAGGGGATAGCATGTGAATATACTTTTTTGGAATATAAATAGAAAAAACCCGGTGAACTGTCTGCAAGAGTTACTTGCTGAAAACAGCGTAGATTTTCTCGTGCTTGCGGAGTACCCTTATAACATTGAAGATTTATGTCAACATGTTAATACAACATTACGCACACAATATAAGGCAATCCCAAATATTAGCGGAAGTTCAATTCAGGGATTAATAAACTACAAATATGACGTGAAGCTTCTCACCGAAGATAGCCATCACAGGCTAATCATAATAAGCACAACAGATTATGAACTTATTGCCGCTATGGTTCACGCCCGTAGCAAACAACAAACAACTCCGGCTACACAGCGAATTGGATTATCAATAATATATAACGACATCGCAAACCATGAAAACGAATTAAACTGTAAAAACACTATAGCAATAGGTGATTTTAACGTTAGCCCATTTGAAGATATATATGTTAGTGCTTCCGGTATGCACGCCATTCCTTTTCCTGACGCGGTACAAAAAGAAAACCGAGTGATATTAGGGCAGTCGTATCAAAAATTTTTCAACCCTACAAGGAGACTACTGGGAAAAAACAATGCCCCATATTCAACATACTACTACAATAACAGTGGAGAAGACTGTAACTACTATTGGTATATGTTTGATCAGGTAATCATCCGACCAACACTAATGAATGCATTTGATGAAGAAAGCCTAAAAATAATTACAGGTACGAGTAACTACAGTTTACTAACTAAAAACAACACTCCTGATAAAACCTTGTATAGCGACCACTTACCATTATTTTGTAGACTAAAGGAGGATTTGATATGAACGATAGTATGTGGAACTTGAACTTTGATGATTTTGAACCAAATACATCTCCGGTAAAAATTGTGAAGCAACAATGCGAGTATCTGGAGCAAATAACAGAGGGCAGAGTGCTTGCGGAAGTTTCTAGATATACTAATTCTAGTACATTGGCAAACTTGTATAGTTTAATGGCAGCATCAGCGGCAACGGCAGCGTTAACGGGAGCAAAAATTAGATTGGGCAGTATAGGAAAAACAACTTACGAGTTTTTTTTAACATCACCCGTCACACCTAATTACAAGTTTAGGATAATGTTTTTTAGCAGTGCCGTAGGCCAGTATAACGTGGATATGGTACTGGCTGATGACATTGCCACAGATATTCACGAGAATAAAGTCTTCTCATGCGCCTCTGAAGATGAGTTTACAGATGCGTTGTCACGTATAATTAACTCGAAAAAAGTAAGGCAAGTTATAAAATCACTAAATGAAATGGCAAAGCAAGATGCCGTTATGCCGAGTTAAGCGCATGAACCTAACAACCATAAAACAAATAGTAAAAACCGAAATGAGCAACAAGCGCAGTTCTCCTTACAACGAAATAGGCGACAAATACGCCCACGGCCAACGTACCGCAAATCTAGCCCTGTGGCTACGAAAGCAAATCCTCCCAAATGACAGCACCCAAGACAATATCCTAACGGTATCCGCATGGTTTCATGACATATGCAACGGCGTCGCCAACCACTGCCAGCTAGGCGCAAAACGCACCCGTGAACTTTTAACTGGCTACGTAACCCCAAAAGATTTAGAGCAAATCTGCCAGATAATAGCCGTGCACGATGACCGCAACCGCAATAACAACTATTCCAAAGTAATAAAACTGCATCAAGACGCAGACCACCTAGACCACTTTGGAACACTGGATATATGGCGAAGCGTGGCCTATACAATAGGCAACAATAGGACAATAAAAGACGCGCTGGATTTTTGCCACAACACAAGACCGACCGAAGCCATAAGATGGCGCAGCGAGTTACATTTCGACATAAGCAAGCGGATTTTCGACGACAGAAACCGATACATGCAATCCTTCATAGACCGCCTTACAATAGAAGCACGTGGCGGCATATGGAACGAGGAGACACTAACATGAAAAGCGACATATGTATAAACATACCAGACGGCAAGTTCAACTACCGCGTAGGCGCAATAATACAGCACAAAAACAGACTTCTAATGGTAAAAAACTGTGGCGATAATTTTTACTACACAGTAGGCGGCCGTGTAAAATTTGGCGAATCCGCCAGAGAGACAATCCTGCGGGAAGCCATGGAAGAAACAGGCATACCCCTAGAAATAGAAAAATTAGCCTTTATCCACGAAAATTTTTTCACATTTGGACCAGAGCATGAACCATGTCATGAAATATGCCTATTCTTTCAAATGAAGCCGCACGATAAACTAAGCAAAATACGGCAAACATTTAACGAAGCCTATGGCGAGGTAAGTATCCATTGGCTTCCCATAGCTGAACTTGACAGCTATGAGATATATCCCAATTTCTTTAAGACAGCCTTTGCGAACCAATATCCACACATCCAGAATATCGTATCACGAGACAGCAAAGCAGACAATTATCACACCTAACCATCTTTGAAATCAATTTAAGACATTGGGATTCCCCCCCCAAAGCCCACAGTCTTGTTCAAAATTAATTCCACGGCAAACGGAGGTCATAATGAGAAAAATCATTTCAATGTTAGCTCTGCTGGCCTTGGCTGCCATTGCAGGATGCGGTGGTAGAAATTACGACCCAGCCGTTACCGAAGGGCCGGGGCAAAACATCCCCGAAGCCCACAGCCCATACAATAATCAAACCATAAACTACATCATGGTAACCCCCGGCAACCGAAGTACACCGCCAACACCGCTACACATAGGCGACAATCACCACGGCCTTATTTTACACGAAATATCCACCATTACATGCGACGCAGGGTACCAATCCATAACCGCATCCTTCTTTAACAATGAAAGCAGCGCCTGGGGCAGCTTGCATATAGTACGGGATGCCGATACAGGATATCAGTCCACTGTTTTTCATGTAACCGAGCCAACTCTGGAATGGCTGCCTATGTGGGCAGGCTATCAATACGACCTTACGCTTAACATAACCAACCCGGATATCCTAGATGAATATCTGCTTTTTATGACAGATGTTATCGGCAATTTAGATATATGGATTAACGACACCACAATGGTTATTGGAAATTACGCAATCTCATATAGTAACGGCATGGCATTTCACACAGCTGAAATTGCGCATTTGGGCCCTCATTCCCTTTCAATGCATAGAAATTTGGATATGCCATTTTATCTAGATTATTTTTTTGCCGATACAGCCGGCCTGCCGGATGAATTTATAGAGCATTATATTGACACAAAGGAATTCCTTGATACTTTTGAACACACCCATATATTTAATTTTGGCGCGGATACGATGTTTAGCAGAACCTTTTTTTTATGGGCGGATATGCCGCTATTGGGTTTTCAGCTAATTTCTGTTAACAATAATTACACCCTTACCGGCTCATTTTATCATTATGCCGGCCAGGTGCTGTTTGCTGTTGATGAATTGCTGCCTGGGGAAGCACTTATAATAGAAGACTTTCACGAGCACAACCTCGTCCCAACAATAGGAGTATCGTTTTTGGACGAAAATAACAAGCGTAGGCATTTTTTTATTAACCAGGACACGAGCGGGCTTTTCCCGCCCTATACCTCCCGTGAATTTGTAGACAGAACCGCCGGCCCGCCTATAGGCATAACCGCCGGGATAGACCCATCCCCCACCCAGCGGGCTGCAATAACCAGGATTTTGGGCGAATTCGAACTGGGTGAAATCCAATCAAAGACAATCGACGGAGACGAATTATTTTTCCGTATTGTATATTACGACAACAGACCAACCGACGATGTTATAAGAATACTAAGTGCACTGGGCTATGTTGGTTGGGCGCTATATCAAACCCCATTTGAGGCAGGCATAGGCCATGCGGTACTAATTTACACCCCGCGTTTCCACGAGACTCAGCTGCTAATTTGTGATGATACGTCCTGGGAAGATAGCACATCATTTTGGTCCATATCACTTGATTGGGCATACGATTTCCGGAGACAGGAAAGATAATACAAAGATACCGCCCACCCGGTTTAGATGATACCGACAAAAGCGATATTCATACACGGTTGGTGACGGAATTGCCCATAATGGGCGGATAGGAGCGATAAAATTGTCCAGAAGCAAAGGCAAACTACTGCAAATCATAGGCTCGGTAATAGACGTACGTTTCGAAGGCCCATTACCGGCTTTGTATAACGCCATAGAGGTAACGGGCACACCCTTGGTAATGGAGGTATCCCAGCACCTAGGCGACAATACCGTACGCTGTATAACAATGGGCTCTACAGACGGCCTTTCCAGGGGCATGGAGGCAATAGACACCGGCGCCCCCATAACAGTGCCGGTAGGCCCGGAAACCCTAGGCCGCATGATGGATGTACTAGGCCGCCCAATAGACAATAAAGAAGCCCCCGCCACGGCGCAAAAATGGTCCATCCACCGCAAGGCCCCCGGCTTTGCGGACCAAACCGATAAAGCCGAAATCCTGGAAACCGGCATTAAAGCCGTAGACCTGTTATGCCCCTATGCCAAAGGCGGCAAAATCGGCCTGTTTGGCGGTGCGGGGGTAGGCAAAACCGTTATCATAATGGAACTGATTAATAATATCGCAAGCTTTCATGAAGGGCTGTCTGTTTTCACAGGTGTAGGGGAGCGTACCCGGGAAGGGAACGACCTTTACTATGAAATGATGGCCTCCGGCGTATTAGACAGGACCGCACTGGTATTCGGCCAGATGAACGAGCCGCCGGGAGCCCGTATGCGCGTAGGCTTTACGGGCCTTACCATTGCGGAATATTTCCGTGATGTATCTCGGCAGGACGTGCTGCTGTTTATAGATAATATTTTCAGGTTTGTGCAAGCCGGCTCGGAAGTTTCGGCGCTGCTTGGGCGGATACCCAGCGCGGTAGGCTACCAGCCAACTTTGGCCACGGAAGTGGGTGCCCTGCAAGAACGCATCACATCCACAAAATCCGGCTCGATAACCTCCATCCAAGCCATTTACGTCCCTGCCGACGACTATACAGACCCATCTGTAGCCACTACTTTCGCCCACCTAGACGCAACAACCAACCTATCCCGCGCAATTGCGGAAATAGGCATTTACCCGGCTATAGACCCGCTGGCCTCCACATCCCGGATGCTTGAAAGAAGCATAGTTGGCGGCAAACACTACGAGGTAGCCCGCCGGGTGCAATCCACCCTACAGCGCTACAAAGACCTGCAAGATATCATAGCGATACTGGGCATGGACGAACTATCCGAGACAGATAAACTAACCGTAGCCCGGGCTCGTAAGGTGCAGTTTTTCCTATCCCAGCCCTTTACCGTAGCCGAAAAATTCACAGGTATAAGCGGCAAATACGTACGCATAGAAGACACAGTAGAAGGCTTTAGGCAGATACTGGACGGCGAGCATGATACTGTACCGGAAGGCATGTTCCAAAACGCCGGCACAATTGACGATGTAATTGCCCGCGTAAAAGAAGCGCAGGTGTAGTATGAAAAAGTTAGAAATTTTTGTAATAACCCCAGACGCAACAGAATCCGATAAATACAAATTCCACGGCAAAGCCGATATGGTAATTTTACGCTGCCTAACGGGTGATATGGGCATACTACCCGGCCGCGACGCCTGCTCTGCCATCTTAGACGAAGGTGCGCTTCGCATAATTACAGAAGAAGGTGAGCGTAAAATTGCTGTGCTGGGCGGGGTTTTCCATTTCGAGAAAGATAAGTTAACCTTGATAACACAAAAGGCGCTGCTACCCGGCGAAATAGACACCACCGCAACGGAAATCCAAGCACAAGAGTACGAAACCCGCCTAAGCACCGAAGCTGGCATAAGCGAAAGAAATAAATTGCGAAGGGATTTGCGCCGCACAAAAGTGTTGCTAAACGTAGCCGCACGATAATAAAGCAGTTTCGATATCATTCAAGAATAATTTTCACTGATTCTGCGAAGCAACGCCGATTAACGGAGGGTTCCATGTGGTATATCTAAAAACCAAGCGCCTAATAATCCGCGACCCAAAACCGACAGATATAAACGGCTGGCACCGCCTAATGTCCGACCCAAAAACCATGTACTACCTGCAAGATATAATGACCCGCACCAAAGAAGAAAGCCTTCTAAACCTAGAAACCGCCATAACCGAGGCAAACAGCCCAAACCGCACAAAGTACTTCTTCACCATAGAGCATAGCGAAACAAGCGATTTCATAGGCACCATAGGCTATACCGTCACAAAAACAACACCCATGGGCAAATTCGCAGGCATGGGCTATTTCATCCTGCCTCAGCACCAAGCCCGGGGCTACGTAACCGAGGCAGTGCAGGGCGTATTACGCTTCGCATTCGAAGATAACAATGTATTCAAAATAGAAACCGGTTGCCTATCCGAAAACAAAGCCTCTGAACGGGTAATGCAAAAATGCGGCCTAATCAAAGAAGCCGAGCGCAAGCAGTTCGAATGGCATGACGGGCAAATGAAAGACCGGGTAGAATACAGGCTGTTAAAAAGCGAATGGCAAGCCGCACAAAATGATAATGTAAACCTCCAACATACCACGCATAAAAACGAACACACATGTCCCCGCAATGCCCAACAAATGGATAACACCACAAGCTTCTGGCAAACCCTGGACAAACTGCTGGCCCAATCAAAAATCATAATAGACAGGCCAAAAAACTCCCCCCACCCCCGTTACCCAAGCTTTATCTACCCACTAAATTACGGCTACCTAGAAAACACAGCCTCCATGGACGGCGGCGGTATAGACATATGGCAAGGCACAAACCCAGCCCAAAACCTAGACGCAATAATATGCATAGTAGACCTAACAAAGCGCGATTCCGAAATAAAGCTGCTAATAGGCTGTACAGAGGAAGAAAAGGCCCAAGTCTACAAAGTCCACAACGAAACAAGCACCATGAAGGGCATACTAATACGCCGGGAGCGTAGCAATATTAGTGTTTACAATAACACCACAAGAGGCATATAAAGATTACGAAAATATGTGCCCCATACATATAGGCGTTTCGATTTGAAATGGCTGAAGCAAGCCGGAAAATGCAACGCTTCAATGCATTTTACGGCGCAGTCTGAAGCCCAATTTCAAACGAAATCGCTATATCAGAAAGAGGCAAACAAATGAACAAAGAACAAACCGGCTGGGAACGAGAAAACCGTGGCCACTTCGACGACATAACTCAAACCTATGACAAAATCCGCTCCGGCTATCCCCAGGAACTATTCGCAGATATTTTCCAATACACCAACCCAACCACCACAAAATCAGCCATAGAAATAGGCGCAGGCACCGGCAAGGCAACCCAGCCCATATTAAACGCAAACTACAACGTAACCGCTATAGAAATCAGCCCAAACATGGCAACCTTTCTACAAGAAAGCTTTAGTGGCAATAATAATTTTACCGCAGTTATAGCCCCCTTCGAAGAGGCCGACTTAAAAGAAAACAGCTACGACCTAATATACTCCGCCACCGCTTTCCACTGGGTAGACGCCGAAATAGGCTGCCCCAAGGCCTTCCGCCTACTAAAAAGCGGCGGTACCTTTGCCCTATTTAGATACAACATGTTCCCCGGCAGTAACGAAGAACTAAACGAAGCCATCCAAACCGTATACCAACAGCACTATAACAGCCACTATAAATCTGCAAAAAAGCCAGAAAAACTATCCAACGAAGAACTAAGGCAACCCGACGCAATCAAGCGCGGCTTCGGCTTTAGCGATCTTAGCACATACGGCTTTAAAGACCTAACAATGAAGCTATACGAACAAGAGCGAACCTTCACCGCCAGCGAATACATCAACCTACTGGAAACCTTCTCCGACCACAGGCAGCTGCCTGAAAGCAACAGGGCCGCCCTATTCGCAGGCATAAAAGAAACCATACAAAACCACGGCAACCGGCACCAACTCCACTACACTTACCAGCTATACATGGGCCGAAAGCCTCAGTTTTGATACTAATGGTAAACCTTTTCCCGGTTTTGTTTTGGGATAAAGCGCACAGCAGAATCTATACCCCACCGAAAGCACTACCCAAGGAGGCAAAATACAGTGCATCCCGAAAAAAAAGCCGCATTCCTAATCTACCCAATGTTTTGCAATTACGAAATAGCCCTGACCTTAGCAACGTTAGAAATGTACGAAAAAGAAGTAGTGGTATTCGCCAAAAATAAATCCCCGGTAAAATGTGAAGAAGGGCTGCACATCCTACCGGATAAAACCCTAGACGAGTTCGCCATAGACGACTACGACTGCCTACTGCTATCAGGCATAGGCGGCGACCCAACATCTATAATCTTCGACGACACATACACAAATTTCCTAAAGCAGTTCATAGGCCGGGAAGATATACTAATAGCAAGCAACTCCATCTCCCCCACTCTACTAGGCCGTGCCGGGCTTCTAATGGGTAAAAAGTTCTGTGTAGGCATGTTCGAGGAAGCCCGGGAAGAACTAAACTTCTTCGAGTATGAAAACCTGCAGCGTGCCCCAATAGTAACAGACGGCAACATAATAACCGCAATGGGCATAGCCTACAGGGAATTCGCAATAGAAATAGCCCGCAAACTGGGCTACGATTGCCCACCCGACCTATGGAGCGGGATAAAACATCCCATAAATCCCAAAGATTACATCTTCACTATGAACTAAACCGCAACGAAACCTCACCCGCCCTGTCATATAGGCGTTTCGATTTGAAATGGGCTGAAGCAAGCCGGAAAATGCAACGCTTCAATGCATTTTTCGACGCAGTCTGAAGCCCAATTTCAAACGAAATCGCTATATAAGAGGGCAGTAAGAAAAGTCAGGATGATACCAGTGCTACTCCAGTTAAAAGACATACAAAAAAACATAGGCGCGGAAGAAATCCTCCACAATATCTCATTCATACTGGAGGAAAGGGAAAAAGCCGCTTTAGTAGGCGTAAACGGTGCCGGCAAAACCTCCGTTTTCCGCATACTAACCGGCCAGTGGCAGCCCGACGAGGGTGCCATCACCAAGGCCCCGCACCTAAACATAGGCTACCTGCCCCAGTTAGCCGAAACGGACCCGACCCTGCTTGAATCCATCCCCGCCGGCAACACCTTATACGAAGTCCTGGACGCGGTTTTCGAGCCATTAAAAAAAATGGAAACCGAAATCCGCAGCATAGAGCAGCGCATGGCCCAAGAATCGGCTGAAACCCTGGAAGCCTCCTTAAAACGCTACGACAATCTAACCTCCCGTTTCGAAGCCGCCGAAGGCTACAGCACATCCAGCCGCGTAAGGGGTGTACTAAAAGGCCTGGGCTTTACGGAAGACCAATGGAAACAACCCTTCTATGAACTATCCGGCGGGCAAAAAACCCGCGCATTACTGGGCCGGCTGCTGCTGGAACGCCCTACTCTAATGCTGCTGGATGAACCCACCAACCACCTGGACATAGAAAGCGTAGCCTGGCTGGAAGAATATCTGAAAAACGTACCCAGCGCAGTAATCCTAATCTCCCACGACCGCTATTTTATGGACAAGGTAGCCACAAAAACCATAGAAATCGAAAACAAACGCTCCACTGTATATAACGGCAACTATACCTATTTCGCAGAAAAAAAAGCCCGCGACCGCCAACTGGCCGAAAAGCATTACGCCGAGCAGCAAAAGGTAATAAAACACCACGAGGAAGTAATAAGAACCCTACGCTCCTATTCAACGGAAGCCGCTATTATCCGCGCAAAAAGCCGGGAAAAACTGCTGGACAAAATAGAACGGATAGACAAACCCACAAACGCCCCAATGTCTATGCGTCTTAGGCTAACCCCCAAAATCCAATCCGGCAACGATGTGTTAACAATTGAAGACCTAAGCATGTCATTCGGTGAAAAGCACCTGTTTTCCGACCTTTCATTCGAGATAAAAAAAGGCGACCGCATAGCCCTAATAGGCCCAAACGGCATAGGCAAAACCACACTGCTAAAAATCCTAATGGGTGAACTAACCCCCAAATCAGGCCGTATCCGGGAAGGGGTAAACCTGCGCACCGGCTACTACGACCAAGCCCAGGACCATCTAAACGAAGAAAAAACAATATTCCAAGAATTGGCCGACACCTATCCAAGGCTAACCCAAACAGAAATTCGTACGGTATTGGGCGCATTTGTGTTCATTGGCGACGATGTATACAAGCCAATCTCTGCCCTATCCGGCGGCGAGCGCGGCAGAGTAGCCCTTTCTAAAATTATGATGGCCGGCTCAAACTTCCTAATCCTGGACGAGCCAACCAACCATCTTGACCTCTATTCCAAGGAAATACTGGAAGAAGCCTTAAGCGAATTCACCGGCACAATACTGTATATTTCCCACGACAGATACTTCATAAACCATACCGCAACCATGATACTGGAAATGGAACCAACAGGACTGCGCCGCTACTACGGCAATTACGATTACTACCTTGAAAAAAAGGCTGCCGAAAAAGAACTGGCCGAACTGGACGCCTTCGAGGAATCCAAATCTCCCGATACTGTACCCACAACAAGAAAAGAAGAGTACCAGCGCAAAAGAGAGCAAGAATCCGCCGCACGCCGTAAAAACACCCAAATCCAACGCCTGGAAGCCGAGATAGCCAAAACCGAAGCTGCAATAAACGACTGCGACACCCGCCTTAACGACGAAGCCACAAGCCGAGACGCAAAAGCCGCCGCAGAAATCTTCCATGAAAAAACAACACTTGAAGAAGCCCTGTCAATCCTTTATGATAAATGGGCAAACTTAAGTGACGAAATTTAGTCAAAAGGAGGCATTATGAAACCGAATAAAGCGTCAAACGCAATATCATACATCCTGGGTATGGGCTTTAACCTGGCCCTGCTGGCGGTAATAATCTTCGCAATATTCCATTTTACCCAGCTTGGCTTCGATTTTGGAAGCGATTTCGCATCCTCGATGCTGGAAGAAGGGCCGGATTATGAAGTCAACTTCGTACTGCCCGAAGACACCCCCCGGGCCGAGGTAGCCCAAAGGCTGTACCAGTATGAACTTATCGCCAACCCGTGGCTGTTCAGGCTGGAGATGTTCCTTAAAAACAGCACCCGTGTTTACCGGGAAGGCACATATATCCTCAACCGGCAGATGACCAATACGGAAATCAACGCCACCTTACGGCGAGGTACAACTCCCGAGGCTGTTGGGGAGGTAAGGGTACTGATTCGCGAAGGCTTAACAATCCGCTATATGGGTGAGTTATTCGAGTCATTGGGTTTCTTCACACAAGATGAATTTGTTGAATATGCACAAACAGGGGAATTTAATTTCCGCTTCCTGGACGATGTACCCATTATAGAAGGGCGCAACCGCTTAGAAGGCTATCTTTTCCCCGATACCTATTATTTTCCAATGAATCCCACCCCTCGCGACATTATTATTAGAATGCTTATCCGATTCGAAGCTGTGATGGAAAGCGCATGGTTGCAACGCGCCTACGAGTTGGGTCACACCCTAGACGATATCATCATCATGGCATCCATTATAGAAGCCGAAATCCGCTTGGCAGAAGAGCGAGCCATAGCATCACAGGTAATTCATAACAGACTGGACCGAAATATGAGGCTGCAAATGTGTTCCACCGTCGTATATGCCATGGGCATACGCCGGGACAGGCTTACCATTGCCGATACCCAAAACACCATATCCCCTTACAACACCTATCTTAACGACGGGCTGCCCATAGGCCCAATAGGCAACCCAGGCCGTGCCAGCATAGAGGCTGCCTTATGGCCCTCCTCCGGGCCGTATCTTTTTTTTGTTGTAGAAGACCAGGCATCCGGGAGGCATTACTTCTCAACCAATTTTGCGGCACATTCGGCGGCGGCAAACCGGCTTGGCCAGGCAATTAATCAGACCGAACAGTAGAATTTATAGGGCTGTTTTGTTAAAACCCATTTAAGACCTTGGGGCTCTGCCCCAAACCCCGTAAACTTTTTGAAAAAAGTTTAATCAAAAACTTTAAAGGAATGCGCGTTGCGCATTCTGGGATGATGCGGGGTGGTTTTGGGTTTAACGGGGCGGCCCATTTTATGTATCATAATATAAACAACCCCCGGCCCTTTGGGCCACCCCCTTCCACGGAAGGGGGCTTGGGCAGCTTCATCCGGTTTTGATGATACCGATAAAAGCGATTTTCATGCTTGGTTAGTGATGAAATGGCCCATAATGGGCGGACAGGAGGAGTATTCATGCAGGGATTTACTTATTACACCCCAACGGAAATTGTATTCGGGCCCGGGGTGGAGAGTCAGACCGCCGAAATGGTAAAAAAGCACGGCGGCACAAAAACAATAGTGGTGTATGGCGAGGGCAGCGTCGTCAAGTCGGGTTTGCTTGATAAAATCGTCGCGCAGCTGGCCGAAAAGGGTATTGAGTACTTAAAATACGGCGGGGCTACCCCTAACCCTCATTTATCCTTTGCCCGTGGGGGTGTTAAGGCGGCCCTTGATTTCGGTGCGGATTTTGTACTGGCTATAGGCGGCGGCAGCGCTATTGACGCGGCAAAGGCCATTGCCCACGGCACAAAAAACCCTGAAACGGATATCTGGAAGTTCTGGCTTAGGGAGGAGCCGGTTAATAAATCTTTGCCGGTAGGTGTTGTGCTAACCATTTCTGCGGCAGGCAGCGAGACAAGTAATTCTGCCGTTCTAACCAACACAGACACCGGGCAGAAACGGGGCCTAAACACAGAGTTTAACCGCCCGCGCTTCGCAATAATGAACCCGGAATTGACTTACAGCCTACCCAAGTATCAAATCGCCTGCGGCATAGCCGATATTATGATGCATACCATGGACCGCTACTTCTCACCGGAATGCCACATAACCCAATCCAGCGAAATGACCGACGTTATTGCGGAAGGGCTCTTGAGGGTAGTTATCAAAAACGGCATAAAAGCGCTTGAAAACCCATCAGATTACCAGGCCCAAAGCGAAATTATGTGGGGCGGCAGCCTATCCCATAACGGGATATGCGGGCTGGGGCGGACGTTTGACTTTTCTGTTCATCAGCTGGGGCATGAACTTAGCGGGCGCTTTAATGTAGCCCACGGCGCCAGCCTTACCACTATGTGGGGCCATTGGGCCAGGTATACGTTAGGGGTTAACCCGGGGCGCTTTGCCCAATATGCCCGTAATGTATGGGGTGTGACTAACGAGAACGACACTGCCGCCGCCGAAGAAGGCATAACAAAGACCGAAGAATACTTCAAGCGTATAGGAATGCCAACCTGCTTTAGCACATTGGGCATAGGCACACAACCGGAAGATGTAATCCACCAGCTGGCTGATTTTTGCGTACATCACGGCAAGCGGCTGGTTGGAAGCTTTAGGCCGCTGGACAAAAACGATGTTTTCGCCATCTACCAATCTGCAAATAAGTAAATATCCATCCCTGGCAAAGTGACGGGGTTTGGGGCGGAACCCCATTTAGATGATACCTACAAAGGCTTTCAATTCAAATAAAAGGAGCGATTCATATGCAATCAGATATAAAAATAGCCCAAGCTGCAAAACTTCAACCTGTAGCAGAGATAGCCGCAAACTTAGGGATACCGGAAGATAATATTTCGTTATACGGCAAGTACAAAGCTAAGATTAACCACCGTTATACCGGCCGCAACGAGCCACCGGGCAAGGTAATACTCGTAACAGCCATAAGCCCTACCCCCGCCGGGGAAGGTAAAACCACCACCACCGTAGGCCTGGGTGACGCCTTGTCTAAGCTGGTACCACAGGATGAGAATGTTGTTGTTTGCCTGCGGGAAGCGTCCCTTGGGCCGGTTTTCGGTGTAAAAGGCGGCGCGGCAGGGGGTGGCTACGCACAGGTTGTACCTATGGAGGACATAAACCTGCATTTTACAGGGGATATCCACGCAATAACCGCCGCAAATAACTTACTGGCCGCCATCTTAGATAACCATATCTACCAAGGCAACGCCCTGGGCATAGACCCGCGCCAAGTTGTATGGCGCCGTGCGTTGGATATGAACGACCGCCAGCTACGCTACATGCTAAACGGCCTAGGCGGCAAAGCCAACGGCACCCCAAGGGAAGACGGTTTCGACATAACTGCCGCGTCGGAAGTAATGGCTACATTCTGTTTATCCGAAAGCCTGACAGCGTTAAAGGAAAACCTTGCACGCACAGTAGTTGCATACACCTACGACGGCAAACCCGTAACCGCCGGGGACTTAAACGCCCAAGGTGCTATGACTGCGTTGTTAAAAGACGCTTTTGACCCGAACCTGGTACAAACCTTAGAAGGCACCCCAGCAATACTACACGGCGGGCCGTTTGCAAACATAGCCCACGGCTGCAACACCATAGTAGCAACACAGCTTGCAGCGCGGCTGGGCAACTATGTGGTAACAGAGGCCGGCTTTGGCGCGGACCTTGGCGCAGAGAAATTCCTTAACATAAAGTGCCGCAGAATGGGGCTGACCCCATCGGCAGTGGTACTGGTTGCAACAATCCGGGCGCTTAAGTTCCACGGCGGCGTGGAAAAAGGCACACTGGGGCAGGAAAACCTTGATGCCCTGGCCGCCGGTATGCCCAACCTTACACGCCACGTACGCAATATAACCGAAACCTTCGGCCTGCCCTGTGTAGTGGCAATAAACCGCTTTCCCAGCGATACGGAAAATGAAATCGAATATGTGCAAAAGGCCGTAAGCGCACTGGGTGTAGAGTGCGCATTGTCGGAGGTGTTCATGAAAGGCGGGGACGGAGGCCTGGAACTGGGCAAAGCAGTACTAAAAGCAGCAAGCGGTACCCCAACCCTCCGCCATACCTACGAGTTGGACAAGCCTCTTAAAGCCAAAATGGAAGCAGTGGCCAAACAGATATACGGTGCAAATAATCTGGCCCTAACCGCCGAAGCCGCAAAACAAATCCGCAATTTGCAAAAGTTGGGCTATGGCAACCTACCCGTATGTATGGCAAAAACCCAGTATTCCTTCACAGATGACCCAAAACGTCTGGGCGCCGCCACAGACTTTACTATAACCGTGCGGCAGGTGCGTCTATCTGCCGGGGCTGGGTTTGTTGTGGCCCTTACCGGGGACCTGCTTACAATGCCCGGCCTGCCCAAAATCCCGGCAGCGGTGGATATTGATGTGGACAAAAATGGGGTTATCAGCGGATTGTTCTAAATTCTTTGTTAGTAATAAACGGCCCATAAAACGCTGAACTTTACCCATATCATGGAAGTGCATTCGCGTTAAGCAAAAACAACGAATATGTATGTATAACACGTAGGGGACGCTGTCCTTAGTGTTCCGTATTATTTATGTCTGCGGGCGCTGAGGACAGCGTCCTCTATGTATAGCAGTTCCCCCTTTAAACGGTCTCGCCCGAGCCGAAAATCGCGAACGCTTCAACGTGTTTTCGGCGACAGGCGAGACTGATTTAAAGGTGAATTGCTATATGATGTTTATGCGCAGAAATGTCTAAAACGACAGCCCGAAGGAAGGCCTGATACCGATTCCAAATTTAAACCTATCTGACAGAGCGGCTGCGGGAAACGCGGAGCAAGCGCTTTCCCACGCTTAGCCGCGATAGGCAGATAGGATTTAAATTGGAATCGGTATGACGCAGGATTGGGCAAAGTTCTGCATTTGCGGGCCGTTTTATGTTGAATCGACATAAGCAGCAACTCGGCACAGGAGGAATCGAATGGGAAAAATAAGAACCGCCCCAAACACATGCGAAGCCATTTTGCATGAACGCGGCCTATGCCCAATTGCCGGCGTAGACGAAGTCGGACGCGGGCCCCTAGCGGGGCCGGTAGTTGCCTGTGCTTTAATACTGCCCCCGGACTTGATAATTGAAGGCGTAAACGACTCCAAAACCATATCCTCAAGCCGCCGGGCCGGGCTGGCAGAAAAAATCAAAGCCGCCGCCGTGACATACAGTTACGGCATAGTAGACGCGGCCACCATAGATAATATTAACATTCATAATGCCGCGCTTAATGCCATGGCGCTGGCAATAGGGGGGCTATCCATTCCGCCAAAGGCCGTGCTTGCAGACGGCAAGTTCCCGCCACATGTCCCCTATCCTACTCTGTACTTGGTTAAAGGCGACGCCGTATGCCATCTGATTGCCGCCGCCAGTATATTGGCTAAAGAATCCCGTGACGAGATTATGCGGGAGTTACATAGAATTCATCCCCAATATGGGTTTGACAAGCATATGGGCTATGCTACCGCCGCCCACCGGGAGGCTATTAGGGAGTATGGGGCTTGTGCTGCTCACCGGGTAAGTTATAAGCTGGTGTGAAATACAACCCAAACACAAGTTCGCAATTTTCCTTTTAAAACCACACATAACGGGAATAAATGCAATATATTCTGCATATTTGTGTAAAAAGTTGATATTATTACAAATCCGTGTAAGAGTAGTGCAGATGCTTTTTCTGCCCATTCGTATGAAGGCATCCATTTATGGGACATGCAGGTTATTAAGATGTCTAATCAAGAAGTTCGGGGTTGCAATATGACAAAACAGCATTTCGCAGGGATAGCCCTGGTGCTATCCGCTGCGTTATTTGTGATATTTATTTTCTATTTGCCAATAGAAGTAGCAGGGCATCGCCCCGGTATGTCACCAACTTTGGTGATAAATTCTGGTTTTCTAGCTATTACTGCGGCTATTTGCATTGTATTTATTATTATTCTTTTCACAAAGGGAGACTATGTACGCAGCCAACTAGCAACATTCACCAGGTTTCGCCACCTGCTTATTTTAATGGTTAAGCGTGATTTTGTTACCCGCTATCGTAGAAGTATCTTAGGGGTATTATGGTCGCTGTTAAACCCATTATTGACTATGTTGGTTTTAACTATGGTGTTTTCTACCATATTTCAAACACAAATACAAAACTTTCCTGTGTATCTATTAGGTGGCCAGCTTATATTTAATTTTTTTAGCGAGGCCACAAACACAGCTATGGGTTCCATCATTGGAGGGGCTGGCACAATTAAAAAGGTCTATGTGCCTAAGTATATCTTTCCTGTTTCACGTGTGCTGTCGTCGCTGGTAAACTTGGGCTTTACATTCATAGCATTTATGCTTGTTTTCTTTTTTACACGTGCACCGTTTCACTGGACATTTGTGCTAATACCTATCCCGCTGTTTTATGCATTTGTTTTTTCAATGGGTGTTGGGATGTTACTGTCGGCAATGGTTGTGTTCTTCCGGGATGTCACACATTTATACGGCGTCACACTTACATTATTAATGTTTCTAACGCCTATATTCTATTCCGTTGAGATTCTACCAACCAGGGTATACCACTTGCTTCATTTAAACCCGCTATTTCATTTTGTGACTTACTTCCGCGCATTAACACTAGATGGCGTAGTACCCGGCTTGTGGGCCAATATAATATGCATTGGTTTTGCCTTAGCAGCACTGTGTATGGGCATGTACGTAAAGATGTCGCAACAAGATAAATATATTTTGTTCCTGTAAGGAGTTTTGCAGTGTCAGCACCGGCTATTTCTATAAAAGATGTTTCCATGATGTTCAACCTCAACCGGGATAAGGTTTGGGGATTAAAAGAATATGTTGTAAAAGCAATTACCCGTAAGCTGCATTACGACGAGTTTTGGGCATTAAAAAATATAAGCTTCGATGTAGCAAAAGGCGAAGTTATTGGCATTATGGGCCTTAACGGCTCTGGCAAATCAACGCTTTTAAAACTGATTGCCGGGGTTTTTAAGCCTTCTAAAGGAACAATTACGGTTAATGGAACTGTGGCGCCTTTATTAGAATTGGGTGCGGGCTTCGACTATGAATTTTCTGCCAGGGAGAATGTTTATATGAATGGTGCTATGTTCGGCCACCCACCGTCATATATGAAAACCCTCTACAACGATATCATGGATTTTTCGGAACTTTGGGATTTTGAAGACGTTCCTGTGAAGAATTTTTCATCCGGCATGGTAGCCCGCTTAGGGTTTGCTATCGCCGCACAGGTAAATCCAGAGATATTAATTCTAGATGAGATTCTGGGTGTAGGGGACTATCTGTTCTATCAAAAATGCGAAGCCCATATCAAAAAACTTATTAACAGCGGTACTACTGTTTTATTAGTTTCACACAACGCACCCGCCATTAAAGATATGTGTTCACGTGCAATACTTTTAAAAGAAGGCCAAATGGTATATATAGGTTCAGTTGACGAGGTATTCGAGTTGTATCAGCCAAGCAGTGAAAGCACTGCGCCTGCCATATAAAGATATGCTTACAATTTTACTGGCCACATACAATGGCGAAAAATATCTTTCGGCCCAGCTAGATTCACTACTGGCGCAAACTTATACAAACTTCACCATATGGGTGCAAGACGACAACTCAGCTGACGCAACATGGGATATCCTAGAAGAGTACCAATCCCGTTATCCGGATAAGTTTCGCCTAACCCGCCGCGCTGTAAATTCAGGAAGTGCAAAAAATAACTTTTTAAGCCTGATAACCACCGTTCGAGATGATTATTTGATGCTATGCGATCAAGACGATATCTGGCTTCCAAGCAAAATTGAAAACACAATGGCCAAAATGAAAGACATGGAACAAAGTTATCCCAACACACCATTACTGGTGCATACCGACTTAAAAGTAGTAGACCAACACCTAAACGTAGTTAGCCCATCATTTAGATTGCATACAAAACGCAACTATAGCCGCATGGCCTTTCATCAAACCCTTAACCTTAACAATGTAACTGGGTGTACCGCCATGTATAACTTAGCATTGGCTAAACTTCTGAACTCACCACCGGAACATTGCGTTATGCATGATTGGTGGTTGCAGCTTGTGGCTGCATCACATGGTAAAATCGGCCATATAGATGACGCAACACTGCTATATAGGCAGCATGACCAAAATGCCTGCGGCGCAAAAGATGTACGTAAACTGTCGTATAAGCTAAACCGCCTCATTAATGGCAGGGAATTAAGAATCGTACTGCATGAAACATGTCGTCAGGCTGAGTGTCTGCTTGAGATATATTCACATTCATTAACAGATGCGCAGAAACACATATTAAAAAGTTATTCGGCCATTCCCAAAATGGGAAAGATAAAGCGTATATTGACTATTGTAAAATTGCGTGCATTTATGCCAACAATAAGCAGAAATATTGCATTATTCCTGTTTATATGATGCAATATGAGTGCCGCATAAGGCTGACACCAACAAAATTAGGAGGCTTGCCATGAAAGGCATAATATTAGCCGGCGGGGCCGGTACAAGGCTCTTCCCATCCACGTTATCAATATCCAAACAAATATTGCCTATATATGATAAACCTATGATTTACTACCCTATATCAACGCTTATGCTGGCAGGCGTTCGTGAGATACTGGTTATTTCAACGCCTCGTGACATAAGCCAGTTTAAAGCGCTTCTGGGAGATGGCAGTCAGTTCGGGATAGTTTTCGACTATGCCATACAAGACAAACCTCGGGGCTTAGCCGATGCATTTATTATAGGCGAGGCCTTCATTGGCAGTGATAATGTATGCCTTGTATTGGGCGATAATATATTTTACGGATATGGCTTTACGGGGATATTAGAGGCCGCAGCAAGCCGTAAACAAGGTGCGACAATTTTTGGCTATCATGTATCTAATCCTTCCGAGTTTGGAGTAGTAGAATTTGATAAAAATGGCAAAGTACTTTCTATAGAAGAAAAGCCCATGAATCCAAAGTCCGATTATGCTGTACCCGGCCTGTATTTTTACGACAATCAAGTAATTGATATCGCCAAAAACGTCAAACCTTCTGCACGCGGAGAGATTGAAATAACATCTGTAAACAACGCCTACCTTCAAGCCGGGCAGCTAAAGGTTGAACTCTTTGGCCGCGGCATGGCATGGCTGGATACCGGAACCCACAGTGCATTGCTTAATGCATCTGTTTTCGTGGAAACCATACAGTCTCGCCAAGGGCTGTATGTATCCTGTTTAGAGGAAATTGCCTTTAATCGCGGATATATTTCAAAAGAAACATTACTATCCCAAGCCGAAAAGATGAAAACTACTGACTATGGGCAATACCTATACCGTATATCAGAGGCAAAGTGAGAGGGAAGTATGCAAATAATAAATACAAAAATTCCCGGTGTATTAATACTGGAGCCTCAAGTTTTTAAAGACCCTCGTGGATGGTTTATGGAGTCATGGTCTGCTGCTAAGTTTCATGCTGCCGGGATAGAGTATAACTTTGTACAGGATAACCATTCATATTCTGCAATGAAAGGCGTCCTGCGGGGAATCCATTTTCAAAACGGCAGTGCCGCTCAGGCAAAACTTGTAAGAGTAACCCGTGGCGCTGTGCTGGATGTGGCAGTAGACCTGCGTAAAGGCTCCCCCACATATAAGCAATGGGTTTCCGCTCGGTTAACTTCAGAAAACAAGCGCCAGTTATTAATCCCAAGGGGTTTTGGCCATGGGTTTGTAACCCTAACAGATGACGTAGAGTTCCTATATAAAACAGACAACCCTTACAATGCCAAGGCCGACCGTAGTATCCGCTGGAATGACCCGGAGTTGGCCATCAACTGGGGAATTGACCAACCAATAATCTCAGATAAAGACGCCATTGCGCCGTCTTTGCGTGATAGCGATTGTGATTTCATATGGGATTAATGTAAAACATCCGAATAGCGGATTTTCATGACAATATAAAAGGAGGCATTGAATAATATGACCATTCTAATAACAGGCGGCGCAGGTTTTATTGGTGCAAACTTTGTTTATCATATGCTTGCAAGCTATCCAAATTACAAAATAATCTGCTTGGACTCACTCACCTATGCCGGGAACATGGAGACTTTGGCATTAGCGTTAACTAACCCTCAATTCACCTTTATTAAAGGGGATATATCTGACCGTGAAGCAGTGTTTGACATATTCGCTAAGCATCAACCGGATATTGTGGTTAACTTCGCCGCCGAAAGCCATGTAGACCGTTCTATTGTGGACCCTGGCGTATTTTTACGCACAAATATAATTGGCACAGGTGTGCTAATGGACGCTTGCCGCCAATACAACGCAAGCCGCTTCCATCAAGTTTCAACAGACGAGGTATACGGCGACTTACCTCTGGACAGGCCTGATTTATTCTTTACCGAGGAGACACCCATTCACACATCAAGCCCTTATTCGGCGTCAAAAGCATCAGCTGATTTGCTGGCGCTTGCATACTTCCGAACTTATAAGTTACCGGTTACAATCTCCCGCTGCTCTAATAATTATGGGCCATATCATTTCCCGGAAAAGCTGATACCGCTAATGATTGCAAACGCATTAAACAATAAGCCCCTTCCCGTATATGGCAAAGGTGAAAACATTCGCGACTGGCTGTATGTAGAAGATCATTGTGTTGCCATAGACTTAATTATACACAATGGGCGAGTTGGCGAGGTATATAACATAGGCGGCCACAACGAACGCACTAACCTGGATGTTGTTAAAACTATTGTGCGAGAGTTAGACAAACCAGAAAGCCTAATTACATTTGTAACCGACCGGCCCGGCCACGACCAGCGTTATGCAATAGACCCCGCTAAAATCCGCCGGGAACTAGGGTGGCTTCCCACAACAGGATTTGATGAGGGTATAAAGCTTACAATACAGTGGTACCTGGAAAACCGTAAATGGTGGGAGAATATCCTCTCAGGCGAGTATCAGGACTACTATAAAAAAATGTATGAAAGCAGAATTTAAATACAGGTTAGTAAGCCTTTGTTGATATCATCAAAACCATGCAAAATATTATTGGGTAACGGCAATAATCATTGATATGAGGTAACGCGAATGAAAGTACTGGTAACAGGCGCAAAAGGGCAGCTAGGGACGGATACTGTCAAGGAGTTATCCTTGCGTGGCATTGCGCATAAAGGTGTTGATCATAGTGATTTTGATATCACCGATAAGAATGCCGTTTTCGATGCAATACAAGAATACAGGCCTACAGCTGTGATTCATTGTGCCGCATACACGGCTGTAGATAAAGCAGAAGACGAACCGGAGTTATGCCGCCAGATAAACGAGGATGGTACACGTAATATTGCGTTGGTATGTAATGAAATAGATGCAAAAATGATATCTATTAGTACCGATTATGTATTCCCTGGTCACGGCAGCCATTTTCATCTTACAACTGACCCAACCGGCCCAATATCAGTATATGGCAAAACTAAGCTTGCCGGGGAAAGGTCTGTACTGGAAACTCTAAACCGTGCTTTTATTGTCCGAATATCGTGGGCGTTTGGGCATCATGGTAATAATTTCGTGAATACCATGTTGCGGTTGGGGAAAGAACGCGACCAAGTAAGTGTAGTCTGCGACCAAATCGGATCGCCTACTAACACTGCTGACTTAGCCTCACTGTTATGTGAAATGGCGGCATCAGAAAGATATGGCATATATCATGCAACAAATGAAGGGATATGCTCATGGGCAGAATTTGCGAAAGAAATTTTCCACCAAGCTGGAATAAGTACAAAAGTAAACCCAATCCCAACAAGGGAGTACCCAACAAAAGCTTCCCGACCGTTAAATTCACGCTTAGATAAGTCATGCTTGGATAATGCCGGGTTTATGCGATTGCCACATTGGAAGGTTGCACTTCAAAAGCATCTAAAAAGTCTAAAGGAGTTTTAGATTTGAATATTGCTTACTTTTCACCTATCCCCTTCGACTTTCTAATGCAGCGCCCGCAATATTTAGCAGTGGAATTATCTAAACACCACAATGTTTATTACATTGAGCCTACAATAAGTACAATGCGCTGGATATTAAAGCGAGGCCAATCCCTGCAATTTCAGCATCAGCGTATGAGTAACACCCTCCACGTTGTTAAACTGAACGGCCTTTTCGCGGCACCATGGATTATTAACCCAATAGATTTTACCGGGGTAAGCACTGCATGGGAAAGAAGACAGGCAAAGAATCTCATGCAGAGTATAGATATAGCATGGGTCGGTCATTGTGGTTGGTACCCTCTTGTACAAAGGCTTAAGTATAAATGTTTAATCTATGACAAAATGGATGATAATGCACTCATAGCCCGTAATCCTTTACGAGGCAGGCAGTTAGCCAAAAGTGACAATAGGTTACTACACATATCCGACTGCATTATCGCAACGGCAGTGAAACTTTATAACGAAGCGCTGTGTGTTAACCCAAAAGCATATTTAGTTCCTAATGCAGTGTCTAATGATTTTGCAAAAGTTTCTGGATATGTTAAGCCCACTGGTAAGAAAAAAATTTTCGGATATGTAGGCATGGTTGACACCTGGTTTGATGTTAAAGCAATTCAAACTATAGTTGAATCAGACTCAAATAATGAGGTTGTAATTGTAGGGCCTAATAATATCCCGCAAATCAATCACAATCGCATTAAATACCTTGGGCGTGTTTCAAAAGACAAGATTCCTGAGATGATTAAGGGTTTTGATGTTTGTTTGTATCCGTTTAAAAAGATTCCGTTACTGGAGACAATTAACCCTGTTAAAATTTATGAATACTTGGCATTAAATAAACCTGTCATAGCTGCATATAGTAGCGAAATCCATACATTTGGTAAGTTGGTTTATCCATATAAAAGCTATGAACAACTAGAATCCCTAAGCAAAAAAATACTTACGCATCCGTTCCCGTCTATTTCGGAACAGCTTAAGTTCATTAACGAAAACAACTGGGAGCATCGCGGGACGCTCGTAAAAAATATAATAGGAGACATATGTAATGGAGCGATATGTACCGGACGGTAAACATGATTATATTAATATAGAGCATAAGCAGCGTTATCATTTCGCAATGTCATATGTTAAAGGCAAAAATGTCCTAGATGCCGCATGTGGTGAAGGATATGGCAGCAGTATGATGTCAAAGGATGCTGCCAATGTTGTAGGTATTGATATATCCGAAGAAGCTATTTTTAACGCAAACGAGAAGTATGGTTCAAGTAATCTTTCATATAAAGTCGGGGACGTGAAAAAACTTGATTTTGACGACAACTTTTTCGATGTGGTTGTTTCCTTTGAAACGATAGAGCATGTTCCTGAGGTTGTCCAGTGGTCATTTATCAAAGAAATCCGTCGCGTGTTAAAAGACGACGGTGTTTTGATTATGTCTACACCAAACAAAAAAGTAACTGACCAAAGACAAGTTATAAATGAGTATCATGTAAAGGAGTTTTATAAATACGAATTTGTTGAATTACTAGAAGAGCAGTTTGAATATATAGATCTTTATAGTCAATATTATGGGGATGGGCTTTTTTTACACAAATGTGATTACAAAAAAATACCAATGCATTTAAACCGAACGCAAAATGAACTTGTTAAGGATGATTTTTATATAGCGGTCGCATCCCAAGAAAAGATAGCTATACTGGGAGATGCGCCCATCTTCGTATCCGATAGAGATTTTCATCATGAGATTGTTACCTTATACAATGCATACAAGCAAAAAGAGAGTGAACTTTCATTACTTCAAGAATCTCTAACAAGCACAACAAATGAGTTAACCAAGCTACGCGAAATAACGGCTCAAGTTGAAGTTATGCAGAATGAATTGAAAAATTTACTGAGTCTGATTCAGCATGAGAAGGATACTGCCTATAACGCAATTGACAGCGTACGCAGTATAACTAATGGTTTGATGAGAACACGCTTATTTAAAATTATACATTTATGGGCAAGATTTAAATATCAACTTCTTTTAGGTAGTTTTTCAGAAAAAAGAAATTTTTTCAGATGGTTTTTTTCCCGTACAAAAAGAGTACCACAACGCGGTAAATCCTATCATCCGCTTGCCAGGATATTAGATGCAACAACATTAAGTACATTGGGAAAATCCAGCTTGCCTGATGATACGAGTTTAAGCTATACAAAGAATGATGAACTTAAACGTGGTATTTTAGCACAAGACTATAAAAAGTTTGATGTGATAATCTTAGCCATCATCGATTATGATTTTAGGCATCAACGCCCCCAGCATTTCGCTAATATATTTGCAAAAAACGGACATAGGGTCTTCTATTTCAACGCCAACCATCACAGAGACTGCTCTGTAAAGCTGCAGCATGAGAACCTTTATGTTATAGATATATTCAACCCCACCGCTACAGCTATCCATCTTACTGATTGGAGTAATAAAACGGATGAGTTACATTCCGCATTTAACTCTGTTTTAAACCAGTATGCCCTTCGCGATGCAGTCGTGATGGTGAATTACCCAAATTGGATTTATGGGGCAGAATATCTGCGTCAAAAGTTTGGCTTCAAGTTAATAGCCGACTATATGGATGATTTTATGGGATTCATAAATCCCGCAAGTAAATTAGTACGCCAAAACTGCACAAGACTACTCGACAACAGCGATTGTGTTATTGCCAGTTCACAATTTCTTTATGATATAGCAATCAAGCATAATAAAAATGTAGAAATTATTCGCAATGGCACCGATAATAAGTTTTTTTCTCAGGCATACTTGCCACATTCTGAACCATCCAAGAACAAAAGAAAGGTAATTGGATACTACGGCGCAATTTCGCACTGGTTTGCACATGACATAGTGTGTTATGTCGCAAAAAACTTGCCGGACTGTGACTTAGTCCTTATTGGCGAAGTTACTGCCTACGAAAAAGAACTTTCAAGGATACCGAATATAAAGCTGCTTGGCGAAAAGCCTTATAATACGCTTCCTGGCTATTTGACTGACTTCGATGTATGTCTTATCCCCTTCGACACATCTACGGATTTAATTAAAGCTACCAACCCTGTGAAATTTTACGAATATTTAAGTGCCGGAAAAAAAATTGTATCAACGGAAATACCGGAACTCGAACCTTATAAAAATAAGTATGTATTAATGTCGAATGATAAAACTGTATTTTTAGAACATGTGAAGAGTTGCCTAGGCAGCACCGACGCACTTATGCCCCCCGAGGAGTTAATGGAGTTGGCACGTAAAAACAATTGGGGCACGAGGTTTAACAGTCTTGTCAAGCTCATTAAGAACTCAGTACCAAAAGTTAGTGTGGTTGTCCTTACTTTTAATAACTTGAAACTAAATAAAATATGCATTCGTTCAATCTTAGAAAAAACAGCATACCCGAACTTTGAGTTGATAATTGTTGATAATAACTCAACTGATGGAACGGTTGATTACCTAAATGAATTGAACGAGTGCCGCTTATCAAATGTAAAAGTGATTCTCAACAAAGAGAATCTAGGCTTTGCCGCCGGAAATAATGTTGGCATTAAAGCATCTGATGGAGATTATGTTATTTTGCTTAATAACGACACTATTGTGACAAGGGGATGGATTACCGCTCTTGTAAAGCATTTGGAAAATGATAGCGAAATGGGCATGTCCGGCGCAGTTACAAACTCCATTGGAAACGAAGCGAAGATACGAACGCAGTATACAAAAATCGATGAAATGTATGGCTTTGCAGATTCATATACATGGGCACATATGGGTGAAATTTTTCATAAGCAGCCTAACGCACTTGCCATGTTTGCAATTTGCATAAAGCGAGATGTGATAGATAAATGCGGATACATTGATGAGTCATATGCAATAGGCATGTTTGAGGATGATGACTATAGCCGTGCAGTAATTAATGCCGGATACAAGCTGTGTATCGCAGAGGATTCGTTTATTCATCACTTTGACGGTTCTACTTTTAAGAAAATGGATGACGAGAAATATCGCAAGTTGTTTACCAAAAATATGGAGATATATAATAAAAAATGGAATACTAAGTGGCAAGGGCATGAGTATAGAGACGGTGTTGGAGTAGATTGTGCGGTGATTGAAATTCAGGAGGTGTAGATATGCTTGTATCAAAAACTAGAAAAATCCTTCGTCGGATTAGAAAAATCACAAAGGCATCAAATGATAACACGACATTGCTACAACTTTTAAAGACGAATGTAAATCAAGGTGTTTGGGTTGATGCTGAAAACCAAAAATTGTTTTATGAGGCTGAGAAACAAGGAGTTCATATCTTGCCTTGTCATTTCTATTCCCCGGTACCAAATACATCTGAGTTAACCGATGCCGTATGGCAGGATTACGATGCCGCAGATTTGCGATACGATGAAAATGCAATGCTTTCTCTGTTGCAAGATTTTCATGAGTATAAACATGAACTAACTGAAACGCCTTTCGAGCAGAAAAAGAAACATGAGTATTTCATAAACAATACCGCATTTAATGGCACCGATGCATTTATTTACTACTATATGATAAGGCATTTTAAACCTAAAAAATTAATAGAGATCGGATCCGGATATTCGACACTTATAGCTTCAAAAGCTTGTCTTACCAATTCAACTACTGATTTTATTGCCGTGGAACCGTATCCACCCTCGTTTCTCGAAACGAGTAAAATCAAGGGGCTTACAGAATTTATTCCAAAATTCATCCAAGACGTGCCGGTTTCATTTTTTGAAGAAAACTTAAATGAGGGTGATATACTCTTCATAGACAGCAGTCACGTATCCAAGGTTGGCTCTGATGTAAATTATATTATTCTTCGTATTCTTCCAAAGTTAAAAAAAGGTGTAATTATACATTTTCACGACATTTTTTTACCTTCTGAAGTGCAGAAAGAATGGGTGGAGAGTCTTAGTATTTTTTGGAACGAACAATATCTGCTTCATGCGTTGCTCATCGCAAATGGTGAATATAAGACAATCATGCCAAATGCCTATATGGGATTGAAACATACGGATGCTCTAAAGAAAGTAATGCCAGTAGAGTTGCCCTATTACTACGGCGGCTCATATTGGCTCAGAAAGGGGGTTTAGCTGTGTCTGTGAAGAGTATCGGCATCAGAGAATGGTTAATCGTTTTTGCAACGTTAATCTTAACTATAGTGCCTTATAATAGAATGGTTTCAAATGGAGTTTATGGTTGGCACATTGAGCAGCCTGCAGTTGTTGAAGGCGGCATCATGCTGATTGTTTTCATAATAATTACAACTTTATGCATAGAATTTTTTAAAGAAAAGGCATTTGCTATGCTTTTCATTTTTGCATGTATTTACCTAGCGTTAAATGCAGTAATAATACCTTTTATAGTTGTATATATTTATTTTGAATCACTTAACTTTATAGGAAGCGCAGCTGTTTCTATAAAGAAAAAGGACTTATCAAATTGCATAACAACTAACTTCGTTTGTGGTGTGGCGATGTGGGGAGCAGGTGCTATTTTACTTTCTCTAATCGGGTATGGAGGTTTTAACCATCTAAGATGGCTAACACTGGCCTTAGTATTTGTTGGTTTAATTTTGAATCACAGAAAGAAACATAAACTGATGATAGTATCTTTTTCAGATTTCATTAAAAATGAGTGTACGTCCACGCTTTCGGCATTATTATCCAGCATTTCTGTTTTCTTCATCCTTGGTTTAACGGCGAAATCAAATAGTTCTTTTGATTTCGACTCAATTTGGTACGGATTACGGCCAGAACAGGTATTAATTGGACAAAATAGTTTTTTTGATAATTTGGGACTGACCAGTTTCGTTTATTTCTATCCAAAGCTGATGGAACTTTTATTTGTTCCGGTTAGCAACTTGGGTGACTACAGCTTCATCATAATTGCGAATATTTTTGTATTAATATTGATGATGGTCGCTATTAATAAATTTATTTGCTTTATGTTTCCAACAAAACAAAATACCGCCTCATTTAAGCTAAGCATAATTTTACTATTGGTTTCTATGCCTGCAACGGCAAATATTGCTGCGACAGCCAAACCGGATATACTAGGAATATTTTTTATAGTAGCGGCATGGTATTTTTTTGTATCTGCTGTATATGAAAAAAGACACTCTCAATTACTGTTTAGCCTTTTGTCAATCTTTTTTGCAGCAAGTACAAAACCAACATTCTTACTATGGGGTGGAATACTGTTTATTTTTGTGTTTCTACACGTGGTATATTGTTTAATTAAAAGGACTTTTCGATTAAACGATATAATTACGTTTAAGGAGTCTGGCGTATTGGTAATAATTATTACAAGTATGCTGACGTTATTTGGAATTCACTATAGGACATTTCTTTTAACTGGTTTCCCGTACTATCCAATAGGCGTAAGATATTTTAGCATTTTGGGGTTTGAACCAAGGAATCAATTTTTTTTCGCAGAATGGGGTTTTATAACTCCTGGTTTAACATCACCTGCCGACATGATATTTCGCTTATATCAGTTTACATTTAATCCATCACAACTAGGTCACGTAATTATTTTGTGGACTTCTAGTTTTATTGCGATACTTATTATTGCTTTTGCGCTATATTTTTGCAAAAAAAAAATATGGAACGAAAATCTTTTAGTTTTTTTTGCAACACTCAGTAGCCTCATTATAGCCATTGCCTATGCACTTACGTTGGGCATGCCAGATGGCAATTATTTTGTGGCTCCTTTGATTATATCGCAACTGATGTTGATTTACTATATTTTTACTTTTACTGAAAACATTAATATAAAAGTAATGAAATGTATATTTGGCTTTACAACGTGTTTATTCCTGGCATTACAGCTTACAATGACACTGATTTCTCACCCAAGTTGGGTGCCAGGGACGCAAGCCTTCAATATTAACATATTTAGAGATAATTTCACCACAAGAACCTTTGTCGAAAATAGACAAATTTGGGGTGGCTACAGAGAAATTGCAGATTATATCAGCGAGCATTTAAATTACTCTAAGATAATAGTTGAAAATGATGCTATGGGCACGTCAGCTGGCATAAGTACAATGTTTTTTATTAATACACATGCTTTTATTGAAACCACTAATGACCTGCAACCTCATTTTGTGAATGCGGATTTGTTAAGCTGTTATGATTCTTTTGAGCAATATGTTATCCAAACAAACACGAGTGCTTTTGTACTTAATAATAATTCGCCTTCTAGGTTTAGATTGCAAATAGAAGAATTTTTAATTAGAAACGGTTATTTCCGCAGAGTTGAAGATGTAGGTGCGGTACTATATATATTGCATTAGCGGATTGTATGCAGTTTATGACAACAAAGAAAGGAGTCGTTAAATCATGGTTAAATTCAATAAACCACCATTCCTAGGCAAAGAGTTAGACTATATGACTGAGGCGGTTAACCTTCACAAACTCTCCGGGGATGGCAGCTTCACATCTCGTTGTCACAGCTTGTTGGAAGACATAACTACAACAAAAAAAGCATTACTCACAACGTCTTGTACTCATGCATTAGAAATGGCGGCTATCTTGTGTAACATACAGCCAGGCGATGAAGTTATCATGCCGTCTTATACATTTGTGTCTACGGCAAATGCATTTGTATTGCGTGGGGCGACTATTGTTTTCGTTGATATACGCCCTGACACAATGAACATAGATGAAAAGCAAATTGAGGCGGCGATAACTGATAAAACAAAGGCCATCATACCTGTTCATTATGCTGGTGTAAGCTGCGATATGGATATCATCATGAATATAGCATACGAGCACAAGCTTTTTGTTGTGGAAGATGCAGCACAAGGGGTTGGTTCATATTATAATAAAAAACCGCTAGGAAGCATTGGTGACTTTGGAACCTTTAGTTTTCATGAGACAAAAAATATATCCTGTGGTGAAGGCGGCGCTCTTTTGATAAATAATAAGGATTTTATTGAAAGGGCAGAAATAATACGTGAAAAGGGTACAAACCGAAGCCGTTTTTTTCGTGGTGAAATAGACAAATACACTTGGTGTGATATAGGTTCATCTTATCTACCTAGTGAAATATGTGCTGCATATTTATTAGCACAACTAGAGAAAATTGAACATATAAATCAAAATCGTTTAAATACATGGGAATTTTACCATAAAAACCTGAAACACCTTGAAGAAATGGGGTATATCGAACTTGCGCATATTCCTTCAAATTGTGAACATAACTCACATATGTTTTGGTTAAAGGTAAGGGATTTGCAGGAACGCACAAAGTTCATACAGTTTCTTAAAGACAGTGGTGTATATTCTGTGTTTCATTACATTCCATTGCATTCTTCGCCTGCCGGGCTAAAGCTAGGACGGTTTAATGGTTATGACATCTATACAACCATAGAGAGCGAACGTCTTGTTAGGCTTCCATTTTACTATGGAATGGCCTCTGACGACATGTTGAAGGTAGTTGAAGTTGTAAGCAGTTTCTATGATAGTTACCAAAAAATATAATGAAATGAGGTTTAGCAAATGAAGGCATTGAATCAAATAAAGAGTCAGTTGAAAGGTATTGAAAGCACCTTTCGTAAAGTTAATTATCCTAAAACAATCACAATCGAACTTACTAACAGATGCAATATTAAGTGTATTCAATGTGCGCATTCAGACATGAAACGCCCAAAAGGCGATATGGATATTAAGCTATACCAAAAGATTATTGATGATATAGCAGAAAATTCACCAAGTTCTATGGTGTGGCTGTCTTGTTATGGGGAGTCATTAATTATTGGTTGTGAAAATATATCAAGAATGGTTAGTTACGCAAAAAGTAAAGGGTTAACTAATTTATTTATGAATACAAATGGGGTTTTGCTTAGTGATGAAATGGCAAAAGTGCTTGTGGAGTCAGGATTGGACAACTTAATTGTCAGTATTAATGGGTTCTCTTCAGAAGTTTTTGAAAGCATTAATATCGGCGCGAGAAGAGATAATGTTTACAATAATGTCATAGGTTTGAAGAAAACAATGATTGAAAAAAATGTAAATACGCCGCGTATTCAGGCACAATTTATAGTTATGGATAAAAATGAACATGAGATAGATGAGTACAGACATTTTTGGGCAAAGAATAATATTGCTGTAAAGATACGTCCTAAAAACACATGGGGGGGGAATGTCGAGGGAGAAAAAAATATTGATGATAGTATGGAACGTGTCGCATGTGGTTTAGCTGTTTATGATTTCCAGGTGTTGTGGAATGGCGATGTTGTGTATTGTGCCCATGATATTAATGCCGAGCATATACTGGGCAATTTGAACAATGAAACTATAAAAAATGTGTGGGATATTTATCTGGAAAAAATGGTTACACCACATATTAATCATGAGTTTCATCTATTGCCAGAGTTTTGCAGAAACTGTTTGGACTGGCAAACAATTGGAAGTGTAAATTATGACGAGTCTGGGGAGCGATATATAAAATCCTACAGTTATATTAAGGAGGGGCAACAATGAGTGAGATTAATAAAAGCTATACAAAGCACTATTTAGAAAGAAAACATTCTTTTGTGTATCCAACTGAGTTTGTTGTTCGCACATTTTTGTCACAGTATCCTAAATTGCATATGGTAAAGCCCGTTCCTGGTGACAAAGTCTTAGATATTGCCTGCGGTGACGGGCGAAATACACTAATGCTCTGCCAACAAGGATTTGATGTATCTGGAATTGAGATATCCGAAGACATTTTAACACAAACACGAAATCGACTTATGGATATTGGTGATTATCAACCTACCTTAAAGGTCGGACGAAATAGCAAAATTCCATTTGAAGATAACTCTTTTGATTATCTTTTAGCAAGTCATTGTTGTTATTATTGTGATGAAGGGGAAACTATATACGATAACATTAAGGAGTATAGTAGAGTGTTAAAACCGAATGGAATTTTAGTTGCCGGTATTGCTTTGAGAAGCAGTTTTATATTCGATGAAGCAGAGTTGCTTTCAGATGGCACCATGCGGATTACAAAAGATCCTTATAATAATCGTGTTGGATATAGGTTGCATGGATTTTCTTCTAGAGATGAGATTAAAGATGTGTTTTCGAAACATTTTACTGATTTTTCTTTTGGTGAAGAACATAATGATTTTTATGGCCTTATACTTAATTTAGTATGGGTTGTCTGTAAGAATGGGGCGTGAGCATCGTGAAAATGATTGATGCACACATGCATTTTAATTTAAAGGATGAATCGCCATTTGATGCCTTGATGAATCAGATAAGAGAGAATGAAATAGCAAGGTTTGTACTCATATTGAATACGGATGAAGAGAAAAAACTATTTTATGAGGCGAAAGACAAATTAGACACATCAGGAACTCCTTATTCATTAGTTTTTTTATTAAAACCTGGGAATGAGCCAGATATGCATGAGTTTACTAATTTGTCGAAAAACGGCTTGTCTCCGCACATTAAATTTCACCCAAGGTTATCAAATATTCATCGTGATGATTTTTCATTAGCTGCACAAACATTAGAAAGATGCCCATCTAATGTAATAGTAGTGGATTGTTTCGCATATGGGCATAAAGTCGAAACTCATATTGGCATTAATCTCGCACTTTACCTCGCAGAAAAATTTCCAGAGAAAAAGATTGTAATGGCGCACTCTGGTGGGGTAGATGTTATGAAAGCTATGCTTTACTCAAGAACTTTAAGGGAAAATATTTTTTTCGATTTATCTTTGACATGTAATTATTTCGCTGGTTCATCTCTTCAGCAAGACATTGTTCACTTCATAAAATTTGATTATAGCCGCATAATGTTTGGCTCCGATTATCCTGACTTTACGTCAAAAAGTGCAGCTGAAATTACATTACAATTGGTTCAAAACGCAGGTTTAAGTCAAGAAAAACAAGAAGATGTTTTTTTTAATAACGCTATAAAAATTTATTGGTGACCACGTATTAATAAGGGGGACATATGAAAAAAGTCATGGTGGTTGCAGGCGGAAAGTGGCAGGTTCCAGTGATACGCCATTTAAAGAATATTGGACACTACGTAATTAATACAAATTTATATAAAAATTCTGATGGGTTTGTATATGCAGATGAATCATATGTTGTTGATGTACTTGATAAGGATGAAAATCTTAAAATTGCAAGACAATGCGGTATTGATGCCGTCACAACAGACCAAAGTGATATAGCCGTTCCAACTGTTGCCTTTATCGCTGAACAGTTAGGGCTTTGTGGAATTGGTACCGAGTCTGCCGAGTTGTTTACAAATAAATATGAGATGCGAAAACGATGTGAGGGTCTAGGTTTTCCGACTCCTAAGTTTATGATTTGCAAAACACATCATGATGCCGAAGCATTTATAAAACAATATAATAAAGCTGTAATAAAGCCGCCTGATAGCCAAGGAAGCAGGGGGGTACGTATTGTTACTATTAAAGATGATATACGTCTCATATTTGATATGGCATTTAAAGAGAGTAAGAGTGGATTTGTATTAGTTGAGGAGTTTATAGAGGGGTATGAACTCACAGTTGAAGGCTATAAAACAACGGACAGACATACTACACTTGCAATTTCTGAACAATATGTAATGCCGGAGCAACCCCAAATCGCATCAAACATTTGGTATTCCGTGTCGGCTTTCGCAAAACACAGTAGTTTGATTAAGCAGCATAACTCTCTTGTTGAAAGATTGGGGCTTAGTTTTGGAATCACTCATGCTGAATATAAATATCACAATGGTATCTATATGCTAATAGAGATTGCAGCTCGAGGAGGAGGTCATAATATTTCCTCTCATATTGTGCCTTGTATTTCAGGTGTAAATGTATATGAGAAATTGTGTAATGACATTCTTGGGCGGGGAAACTCCTCGACTTCTGAATTACAACCGCAATGTTCTGCTGTGTTAGATTTTTTCAGATTTGAACCAGGTATTATTAAGTCTGTAAGAGGTATCGAGGCTATTTTAGAGCACCCAAACGTTTTAGATGCCGCGTTAAATTTCAAAGCGGGTAGTTCGATGCCAATACTAAAAGACTGCACAACACGCGCAGGATATATTATTGCACACGAAAAGAACGATAGTGAATTAGATAAGTTATTACACAAATTAAAAAATATGGTAGAAGTCGAATATGAGGACGCTGCAAAATGTTAAAGGAGGGAGCATTAACTGTAATGAAAACAATGATTTCATGTATTATACCGTGCTATGGCTCTCAAAAAACTATTGCGGCTGTCGTAGATAGCCTTAAGGCCGAACTTTCAAGACGCGATAATTATGATTATGAAATTATTCTTGTAAACGATGCATCACCAGATGATGTAATGGATGTTATCGTATCAATGACTAATGCCGATTCCCATATTAAGGCTTTAGACCTCTCAAGAAATTTTGGCCAGCATGGTGCTTACATGGCTGGAATTAATCATGCGCAAGGTGATATTTTTATTTTCATGGATGATGATGGGCAGACCCCTCCTTCTCAATTATGGAAATTGATAGATGCTCTTGATAACACTTGCGATGTTGTGTTTGGCAAGTACGAAAGCAAGAAACATTCTATATGGCGGAATATCTGTTCTGGTATAAACGATTATATGGCGCAAGTACTGATAGGTAAGCCCAAAAATTTAACGATATCATCCTATTTCGCGTTTAAAAAGTTTGTTGCGCGTGAAATTGTTTTATATAAAGGATGTTTTCCATATTTGTCGGGTTTAGTTTTGCGAACCACAAAGCGTATTAAGAATATTCCCGTCGAGCATAATGACCGTACGACCGGCACATCAGGTTATACATTAAGTAAGTTGCTGATTTTATGGATGAATGGATTTACTGCATTTTCCATAAAACCCTTACGCATGGCAGGAATTATGGGTTTTTTGGTTTCAGCTATTGGTTTTATATATGGTTTAGTAATTATTATACGAAGATTATTCATCACACCCTATATACCGCTTGGCTGGAGTTCTTCTATGGCAGCATTACTGTTTGTAGGCGGTATGATAATGATAATATTGGGAATGATTGGCGAGTATGTCGGTCGTATTTATATGAATATAAACAATGCACCGCAATATGTAGTACGCGAAAGGATTGGCTTTGAGGATGATAAGTAGCAGGAAATCTAAAAAAAAACTATACATCTATGTCATGTTGTATTTGAATTTCATCATTCTTTCCCTATCACTTGTGTCTGCTAATTATGCTAGCTACCATCCGTTGTTTTCGTTTCCTGCTGCAAGCTTTTATGGTTTGTCTTTCATTCTTCTGGGGGGTTTTTCCATTGTATGGCAACAAATATTGAAGCATATTCCCTTGACCATTGCATATACGAACAGGTCCATAACAATTTTACTAGGTATGGTATGGGGCGCCTTGTTGTTTGCTGAAAAAATTACTTGGAATATGATTTTAGGTTGTGTAATTATTATGACAGGTGTTGTAATGATGGGGGTGCGTCGTGAGTGAAACATTACGATATTCAAGTGTGCTGATTATAGCCGTATTAGCATCCTCACTGGCCCAGATTCTGCTTAAAAAAGCTGCTAGTGTACCGCGAAAAAACATAAAAGCGGAATATTTAAATTGGCAGGTCTTCGTTTCTTACTTAATATTCGGGTTAGCTGCTGCCGTTGGCATGTACGTGTTGCGCTATCTCCCAATTTCACTGGTTCCTATTCTGGAATCGGCGGCATACGTATTTGTTGCAATCTTAAGTTGGATAATTTTAAAAGAGAAACTAAAAATGCTACAAATATTTGGTATAATCTTAATTATTACTGGAATTGTGGTGTTTAATTTGTAGATACAAACACGATACTGCAAAGGCCCAAACATAAGAATTAATATAAATCATCAGGAGAACAACTATGGAAAAAGCCCTAAAAAAACACCAAGACTGGCGAGGCAAAATAGAACTAGCCCTACGCGCCCCCCTAGAAACCAAAGAAGACCTAGCCCTAGCCTACACCCCGGGGGTAGCCCTACCCTGCCTGGAAATCCAAAAGAACCCATCAAAGAGCTACGAACTAACCCGCCGCTGGAATACGGTAGCCGTAATAACCGACGGCACAGCAGTGTTAGGCCTAGGCGACATTGGCCCCCTGGCAGCAATGCCGGTAATGGAAGGCAAGGCGGCACTGTTCAAAAAATTTGGCGATGTGGACGCAATCCCACTGTGCCTTAGCACAAAAGACCCAGACGAGTTCGTAAAAGCCGTGGCACTGCTAGAAGGCAGTTTCGGCGGGATAAACCTGGAAGACATAGCCGCCCCCAGGTGCTTTGAAATTGAGCGGAAGCTTAAACAACAGCTAAGCATCCCCGTCTTCCATGACGACCAGCATGGCACGGCGATTGTGGCGCTTGCGGCTGTTTGCAATGCGCTTAGGCTTACGGGAAAGGCTCCGAATCAGGTAAAAGTGGTGGTAAATGGCGTGGGCGCGGCAGGCACAGCCATTATCAAACTACTGCTTAGTGCCGGGTTTGCCAATATTGTCCCCTGCGACCGGGACGGTGTTATCTATTTAGGCAAACAGGGGTTGTCGGCTACACATGCCGAACTTTCTGAAATAACAAACCCGCAACGTATAACGGGCGGGTTAGTGGATGCCATAGTTGGCGCAGATATTTTTATAGGAGTATCCGGGCCAAACTGCGTGACCCCCGATATGGTACGTTCTATGAACGAAAAATCCGCCGTTTTCGCAATGGCCAACCCTACACCTGAGATTATGCCGTACATAGCCAAAGGGGCAGGCGCATATATTGTAGGCACAGGGCGGAGCGATTTCCCTAACCAGATAAATAACGTATTGGCATTCCCGGGTATATTCCGCGGTACTCTGGACGCCCGCGCCGGCGAAATTAATGATGAAATGAACCTGGCCGCCGCCAATGCCATAGCAAACTATGTAAGCGATGAAGAACTATCTCCCGACTATATCATACCCAGCGCTTTAGACAAACAAGTAACAAACGCCGTTGCGGCAGCGGTATACAATGTCTGCCGTAGCACATTGGTATAGTGCTTACTCAAGACGCCTATGTAATGCCCCCATTGGGGAGCCGAGCCTCCCAAGTTCACTCTGTAACAGTCAAGGCCTCGATAATCCGCTTATACAATACGCTGGCATTAGCCCGCCAGTTGGACTGAATAAGCTTTGCCTGTTCGCGGGTGTCTACGGATACAAATAGTTCCAGCAGCGCACGCTTATCTTCGTATACGCCACATTTTACCCGAAACTCGTCGTTTTCTTCGTTGGGGAAATATGTGGCTGTGTTTTCGTAGTCTTTTTTTATCTTGCCTCGGTTTTCTGTTATATAGCGGTCTATGGCCTGCCGCTTCGACCATGGTATGTGTTTCTCAAAATATTCTAAGGTTGTTTGGCCTTCGCCGGTTACTACATAACGGGTGGTGTTGTTATCCAGGGCATTTTCCTCTGTGGCGTCAAGATGGCCGCCATCTACCATTACTGCCAGGGTTTGCTGGAGGGTATAGTAATCCATAAAATCCGCACCGCTTACAAAGTCTGTTACCTGGGCACGGGACATGGGAAACTCCATACGATTGATTAGATACAATAATAGTAACTTGTTTTCCGCCGTTTTGTATTCTTTAGCGTCTGACACGATGCACCTCCGAATGTGCGATAAAAATGTGCCTGTTCGCTATAGTAGGCCAGCGAAAAAAGGGCACCTTCACATTATGCACACAGCAACACATTAACGCAAGAGGCTGTACGGCTTTACGATTTTTTCCCATCCTCAATCATTTCATATAATCTCTCCATAGCGCAATGCAAGCCCCCTACCTCGTCTATAATGCCTTCCTGCACTGCCTCTTCGCCTATCAGAATAGTGCCAACGTCTTGTGCAAGGGTTTTTGTATCCATCATTAATAGCCTTAGCTTATCATGGGTTATACGAGAATGGGCTACTATAAAATCCTCTACCCTATCCTGGGTTTTGTTGAAATATTCATAGGTTTGTGGGGCGCCTACTACTGTACCGTTCATGCGTACCGGGTGTATGGTCATGGTTGCCGAAGGCGCAATAAAGCTATAACTTGCAGATACCGCCAAGGGCACACCAATGGAATGCCCGCCACCCAGTACCAAAGAAACCGTGGGTTTACCCAAGTGTGCAATAAGTTCCGCAAGGGCCAGCCCTGCTTCTACATCGCCGCCCATAGTATTTAACAGTATCAGCAAGCCGTCTGTTTCCGGGTTTTCTGCGCACATTACCAGTTGTGGGATTACATGCTCGTACTTGGTGGCTTTATTGGTTGGCGGCAGAAGGACATGGCCTTCAATTTGGCCAATAATTGTTAGAAATTGAATACTGCCCCTGGGGTTGCAGGTTTGGGCCGGCGGGGTTAAAAGTTCCGGCTGGGGTTGAGACAGCTGTTGAGGTTCGTTATGATTTTCTTCGTCTTGATGATTATTAGCGGTTAAAGAAATGATTTTCGACATATTTTTCTCCTAAGGGTTTTTCATTTATACATATCTTTAACCGGGTTGCAAAAAATATTCACGTGAAATGAACCTGTAGTACAACGCACTGGGAAGCAATTATACCGAAGTGCGAAAACATTAACCTCCTCTGTCGCCAAATCTGCGTAGAAGCATTCGCAGATTCGGCTCGTCGTCGGTAAATGTTTTCAGCATTCGGTATATATAGGCGTTTCGATTTGAAATGGGCTAAGCCGGAAAATGCAGCGCTTCAATGCATTTTCCGGCTTAGCCCATTTTCAAATGAAATCGCTATAACCAACAAAAAAGCCCAGAACACATGTTCTGGGCTTAAGTTAATATATAAATTGTGGCTCAACAGCGATTTTGTTTGAAATCAGGCTTCAGTCTATGCCAGGAAATGCATTAATGCGTTGCATTTTCTGGCTTATCTCAGCCCATTTCAAATCGAAACGCCTACAGGGGTTTTTACTCAACCGAAAGAATATAACCATAAATAGGCTGTTTGCCATCATATACTTCCACTTCGCATGATGGGTACGTACTGCGTACATATTCTGCCAGTTCTTCAGCGTCTGCCATGGTTACACACTCGCCGGCATAGATTGTCATAATATCACCGCCGTTATTAAGCATATAACCCGCCAGCGCCTTTGCCGCGTTTTTAATGCCCTTTTCTACCAGCACAATCTGCCCGTCATATAGGCATAGGGCATCCCCGGTTTTAATCTCCCGGCCGTCTAGTACGGTATCCCTCACGGCCTCTGTAATCTGCCCGGAATGCACCGCGGTCATATACTCTGCCAGGGCTTTAAGATTATCTTCTAATGGAATAGTGTCGGAATTGTACATGACGCACGCCACACCTTGGGGAATGGACAGTGTAGGCAGTACATGTACAGTTTTATCGGTCACAAGCTTCGCAGCCTGCTGTGCAGTCAAAATAATATTTTTATTATTGGGTAAAACAATTACATGTTCCGCGTTAACACGGCTTATAGCCTTTGCAATATCTTCAGTACTGGGGTTCATGCTTTGGCCGCCGTCTATTACCACGTCGGTGCCAAGTCCGGTAAACAATTCCCTAAGCCCGCTGCCTGCCACTACAGCCATTATCCCAAGTGGCTTAGGCGGCCCGGCTGCGGATTCAGAAAAATCTAAAATTCCTTTGTGCTGGGCTTTTTGGTTATCAATTTTAATATTGTTAAGTGCGCCAAATTGCAGGGCCTTTTCTAATGCCTTTCCGGGGTTATTTGTGTGTACATGAACTTTTACCAGCCCTTCGTCTTCTATAACCACAACGGAATCGCCAATGGTGGGCAAGTAATTACGCAGTACTTGTTCCGCGCTTGTTGAGCGGCCGGGCTTTGGCTCTTTGTTTAATTCTACTAAAAATTCAGTACAATATACAAATTTTATATCATCCGTATCAAATGCCATCTGGGCCATGCCTTCGCCGGTTTCAGAGGGTTTTTCCAATATTTCTATATCCCCCGGAATATCCATTGCGGCAAGTGCGCCTTTTAGCAGGCAAACCAGCCCCATCCCGCCGGAATCTACAACACCGGCTTGCTTTAGTACCGGCAGCATATCCGGGGTTCTTGCAAGGGCTTCGTCTCCCCGCTCTATTACAAATTTTAGGCATACGGCAATATCTTTTTCATCGAATGCGATTTCATGGGCGGCCTCGCTAAAGGAACGGGCTATGGTTAGCATCGTGCCTTCTTTTGGCTTCATTACAGCCTTGTACGCCATTTCCGAAGAACGGGCAAGGGCTTCAGCCAAATCTTCCGCGGTAGCAGTGGTTTTGCCCTCAAGCCCCTTGGCAAAGCCCCTGAAAAGCTGGGATGTAATAACGCCGGAGTTGCCCCTGGCCCCCCTTAACGCCCCGCTGCTGGCAGCCTTAGCAACGTCGGCCACACTGGGTGTGCTTAACTTATATACTTCTTTGGCCGCAGCCATTATGGTATGGGACATATTAGTGCCTGTGTCACCGTCCGGTACGGGAAAGACGTTGAGAGCGTTTAAGTTTGCCATATTTTTGGTTACTTCATTAGCACCGCCAATTATCATCTTTCTTAAAATATTACCGTCTATGCTTATTAATCCCAAAGCAGCTTCCTCCTAGTTAGCAACTTTTACAATTTTAATTCTGCAACGATTCGCTAAACTCGTACGCCCTCTATGAATATATTCACTTCACGAACATTAAGCCCAACGCTATCTTGTATCTTATAGCGGATATTATCCATAAGTGTTTGAGCTATGGCTACAATGTTTGTGCCGTATTCAACTATAATGTGCAGGTTAATAGAAATATCGCCTTCGTTGTGGGTTTGCAGGCGCACACCTTTAGAGAGGCTCTCCATTTTTAACAAGCCTACCAGCCCGTCACGGATACTTCTTGCGGCCATACCTACAACACCGTAACATTCCATTGCGGCGTTACCGGCTATACGGGCTATAACTTCGTTTTCGATGCCTATTATACCCAACTCTGTTTTGGTTTTTGATTGCATAAGTCCCTCCTGCTATAAGTTTCCGGTTTTTACTGCTTTCTTTAATGGAGTATAGTATACTTATGGGTGTTGTTGCAACATAGACAGGAAATTTCTCTAATGGTTGCAAAATATATTGTCTGTGTCTGCGGCTACAGTCTTTGTGGGAACTATATAGGCACATGATGTCTGTCTCATTAAGCAATTTGGTGCGTAAATATACTAAATAATTATAGGGGACACTTTCCTCAACGTCCCGCAAACTTAGGAAATCCAACAGTCACGGGGCGCCGAGGACAGTGTCCCCTACGTGTATTGCATACATATTCACAGTTCTTGCTTAACGTGATATCCATTTTTCTACAGTTTTATCTATTTGATACGCTTCTCTTTTCGCTTCTCTAAAACTTCTGCGTAAGACGGCAGTGTCATACCTTCAACACTTGCAGCCTCAGCTACGGTCTCGTAGGCTTCTTCTACAGAATCGGCGTTGCTTATAGCTTTTGCAAGCAGGGTCAGTATTACCTTTGTCTCGTATGCCATGTCATACACACCTTCCCGTCGTAATCAATTTATAACCAGCGGCGCATTAGAAGTCTCAACCGCCATCTTGACCCTGCGGGCTGCCTTATCGAAATGAACCGAGCGGGCCTCTACCAGGCTTGGCTCATGTATAAGGAATTGCAGGCCGGTAAGGCCAAGGCGTATCTCGCTCATAGCGGCGTGGGCTTTAATATGGTAGCCCAAGTCGGGCAAAGTGGGCAGGTTCATGTTTAGCTTTGCATTGCCGGTTTCTATTTCCCATAAATATTCTTCATACCGTGCAAAATTGGACATTAGTAATGATAGCGGGCCATTATAGTTGGTTAGCTTTAACTTTAAAATGTCTAGTTCGTCGGCTTCCATTACGCCGTTTCCGTTTTCCAATACGGCGCTGTCTGCCACTATATTGGATACAATAAACCGGCCGTTGCTGCTGTCGGCTTTTAAATTGCCTGCCGCAATCCCGGATAGGCGGGTATTGCCGTTCATGTTACTTATTGCCATTTCAGCCGCCGACAGGGTCGAACAGTCCAGTTGGGCATTTACTCCGTCCAGTCTTATTACGCTAAATGCCCGCTCTGGTACATAGGCGTCAATCATTACTGTTTCGAAATCGTCCGGCTCGTATTTCAGATAATACTTGTTGCCCAGCTTCATCAGTTCGATATGGGCGCCGGCACGTTTGGCTTTGTAGGATATGCGGGCTGTGATTTTGTCGCTGTTGTAACCCTTTATTCGTATATCGCCGTTTTGGCCGGAGAGGTTAAGTTCGTTGTAGCCGGGCTCTACCAGCATTTCGATATTTTTTTCCGTAAGCCCGCCCGGCGCTATGGTTGACGGCTTTGGTGTGTGCGGGTAAGGGGTGCCGTAAGGATGATGGGACGGAGTAGTGTCCGAAAGTGATTTTGATAGACGGTCCACCCCGCCTACGATTTTTTCGGCTACTGTTGCCGTTGCTTTTTTAAGCCTGGGTTCCCAGTCTTTGGCGAAAGATTCAAACCGCCTCCCCATGTCGTCTAGAATGCTATGGGTGTCTGAGCGGCCTTGGTTATTGCTGTAAGACGTATGGGATGCCGGAGGCGGTGACGGCGGCGGCGTTGTAGGGCCGGGCTGCTGCTGCGAGTGCGGTACGCTATGGGGCGTGCCATAGGACGCCGGCGGTGTACTTTGCGGTATTGGTGGTGCATTATACGGCCCAGACGACATACCAGGCGTACCGGCTGTAGTTGGCCCCGGCCCGCCTGCATCTACTGATTGCAGCAGCCGGGACGCTTCCTCGGTAGTGATTTTACCGGATTCCAGCATTTTTAAAACCATCATTTTTTCGTTTTGCATAAACTCCTCCTATCGGCCCGTTACGGGCGGCTCCGTCACCAACCTAGCATGAAAATCGCTTTTATCGGTATCATCAAAACCGGAAAAAGGTTTACCATTTGTATCAAAACCGGATGAAGCCGCCCAGGCCCCCTTCCGTGGAAGGGGGTGGCCCGAAGGGCCGGGGGTTGTTTGCAAATTGTCAACAACCCCCGCCTCCGCTACGCTCCGGCACCCCCTTCTAAAGGGGGCTAAAGCCTTTATCGGTATCATCAAAACTGGGTGGGTTAGGTATTTTGTATTATAATATCTACTCTTTCTTATTTATATACGATTGTATCACAGGAATGGCGCATTTGCAGATATTCACATTACGAACCATAAAAAAAGCCACACCGCTATATGTATCATATAACTTACGGCATGGCTATCGGGTTTATCTTTTCCCATATACAATATTCCTGACGGTATCTTCGGCTAAATAATACGATTCCGCCAACTGGGGAATTGGTGTGCCTGATTTGTATGCTTTTACCATATTTTCGTTCCGCTCGGCTATTGCCATCCTTGAACCTGTTTTGGTACCCCATTTCTCGTAGTTTGAGGGGGACTTTGGGATATACACCATTTCACCTTGAATGTATTTTTGTATCTCTGCCAACAGAGATTCAGGCAATACAGCCTGTGCTTTTACATATTTCATCCGTCTTGGCTCCTTTATGATTTTTCCATAAAGCGCAAAGTCGGAGGGAAGAATAGCCGCGTATATTCAGGCTATTGCATTCTGTTTTTTACTCCATGCAAAGGATTGCTGTCTTCCCTACAACTTTGCATGGGGGAACTCAAGTTTTTCATATAAAAAATAGTGCACGTGCTGCACCTCCTTTCGGCGTAATATTCTAGCTGTTTTTATACGCACTATATAGTTTCGAGTAAGCCCCGCCTTGGGCGAGAAGCCAGTCGTGCTTACCTTCCTCGGCTATTCCAGCCTGGGTTAGTACGATTATGCGGTTCGCATTTTTTACGGTGCTTAACCTGTGGGCTATTATAAACGTTGTGCGCCCTTTTGCAAGGGCATGTAGGCTTTCCATTACCGCCTTCTCGCTTTCCATGTCTAAAGAACTTGTGGCTTCGTCTAATATTAGTATCGGTGGGTTTTTTAGGAAAACCCTGGCTATGCTTAGCCGTTGCTGCTGGCCGCCGGATAACTTTATGCCCCGCTGGCCTATGTTTGTGTTGTAGCCCTTTGGCAGTTTAGTTATAAAATCATGGGCCATTGCCATTTTTGCGGCTTCCTCTGCTTCCTTTGCGGTTGCGGTAGGTTTGCCGTATAGGATATTTTCCATTACGGTTCCCGCGAACAGGAAATTTTCTTGTCTTACCATGCCTATTTGCATTCGCAGGGAATTTTGGGTCACGTGGCGCACGTTTATACCGTCTATGCTAACCGTGCCGGCGTTTGTGTCATAAAGCCGGGGTATTAGTGCGCACAGGGTGGATTTTCCTATGCCGGAGCGGCCTACTATAGCTATTGTTTCCCCTGGATGTGCCTCTAGGTTAATATCGCGCAATACATATTCCTGGCCTTCGCTATAGCGGAAAGTCACATTTTCAAACTTAACATTACCTCTTGCGACTTTTAGTTCCGTTGCGTTTTCTGCATCCTGTATGTGGGGGGTGATATCCATTATTTCACAAAATCGGACAAAGCCGGTGAAGCCCGATTGGAAAAACGGAATTAACTCCGCAAGCTTAGGCACCGGCCCGGTTAGGTATGCTACATACATTACAAACACCAACAGGCTTGATATTTCAAGGGCACCTGACGCAATCCAAACCCCTCCGGCTACAACTATTACTACTGTTATCATGGGGGTGAAGAAATATTCTACCAGCGATAACAAAAGGGATTCGCTTTTATAGATATCCACCCTGCTATCGTAGAAGCGGTTATTTTGTACCGCGAATTTCGAGATTTCGGTATCTTCGTTGGCGAAACTTTTTACAACCCGTATCCCCGATAGGTTTTCTTGTACGGCGGTATTTATATCGGCTATGCGCTCCTGGTTTGTTTTATATGAGATTTGCAATTTGCGATAAAACACAACCGAATATAATGCCATAACCACTAAAATAGCAAAAATAAGCGCTGCCAGCCGCCAGTTTATAAATAACAAGATTGTAATAGAGCCGGTGAACTGTATCGAATACGTTAACACCATCGAGGGCACGTGGTGATATACCTCTGAAAGGCTATGCAGGTCGTTAGTTAAGCGGGACATTAGTTCGCCTGTGTTAAGAAGCTAAAAGGAAGCTTTTGATAATGGGCAAACAACTCCGCACGTAAGTTGCGCTCTATTCTTGCGCCCATTACATGACCCGTCCAGTCTATGAATATTCCAGAGCATGTTTGCACTACAATAATAGCTGCCATTAATGCGCCGGTATGCAAAATTTCCGGCAATACGTCACTTGCGCCGGATAGAAGTATATTGTTTGTGATATGCCTAACACATAGCGGAAGCACTAAAGACATTGCTGCAGTCATAACGGAAGCGAACATTAACACCGCAAAAAGACCCCTGTACGGCTTATAATATGACAGGAACCTGCGGAAATTAGATATTTTTGTAGTTGTAAACAATTTATCTTTCCTCCATAATTCCTTACGCGGCAATATATAGCGAACGCGCTTGAGAAGCCCGCTCAGACTGCGCCAAAAAACGCATTGGTGCATTGCGATTTTCTGGCTTGCTTCGCGGTTCTCAAGTGCGTTCGCTATAGTAGCATACATGATTGGTTATAGCGAACGCCATACATGCATATAATTTATACCCCACATGCCAATCAAAAGAGGTGTAAGCCATGAAACTAACCATTTTATTTCTTTTTTTACTTGTCTTATTAACAGCTTGCGGCCGGGACGAAGACGTAGGCGGCCGCTTACCCATGGTTGTAACCCAGTGGGATGACGATACCGACGGCGATGTTTTAAGCTGGTTTATTCAAGGCGAATATGCCGAGTCGCAAGCCCCCGAAACGGTTGACATAGCGCGTATAGGCGACGATTTCCCCGTACCTCGCGCCATTGTTGCCAAAATGCTGGCCCTGGCAGTTACTTGCCAGCAAACAATTGAAGCTTGGGCCCGCTATCCCTCAATTAACTTCACAGATGTAAGCCCTCAAAATTGGTATTTTATGTATGTAAATGCGGTATATACTCTTGGTAAAATGTCCGGCAGCGGCGAAACATTCCGGCCGGCGGACATGCTTACCCTATACGAAGCCGGGCTGTTAATATCGGCATTAAACCCCGGTGGGCCGGGGCTTTTGGTTACGGAGGAAAACCGCCGCATCCATATTTCTTACGCGCTGTGGGTGGATTTATTTGTCCAGTACATAGCGGATATAAACGAAGCCGATTCAATTACAACTGCGCAAATCATTCCCATAGCCCACAACGCCGCCGCAGAACGGATTACAACCAACACCGGCCCCTTTTCTACCACGGGCATAAACATGGGGGTTTACCTGGATAAGGAGATAAAAATCCTGCACCGGGGCGGCGAAGTACTTGCAATATTGGGCCAAGTTACCCCAAGGCCCACTTTGCATAATGTATTGGTTCAAAACGCGGATGCCTTTGGCCTTACAGTTTTTATTGGCGGCGCTGTGCGGAACTATGTATTTGGCGAAGGGGTTACGCCACTGCCGGAGGGTACCCTTATTGCCGATATTACTGTTTACGACAATACAATCCTGGCCGCAACCCCGGCAGAAGCGGTGATTCGCGGCACACTTGAGCAGGTAGGTCATAGAAGCATCGTGTTTAGGGAATGGGGGGCTGTGCCTGTTAGGCCGCAGTTTTCGGTTTATTCTTTATTGGATGGGGCGGTTATTGCAAGAAGTGCCGCAGATTTAATCGTTGGCACGGATATGGCGGATTTTCATATGACGGGAGGGGCTGTTGGTGCCGCCATTATTACAAGTAAGCCTCCGCCGGTGGATATACGCATACTGATTGGCACTTCCAATTTTGCCGGGTTGGTTCATAATAATGTATCAATAACAGCAACCGGCCCGTTTACAGTGCAGGGTAGTAGGAATGCCGAAGTTTTATCGCCTGGAAATGTCGGAGATTTGCCTCCTGCCCAAGGCGGAAGGAACCACGATGGTATACAGCTGGCCGCCGGTGAAATTTTCGCGGCACCAAAGGACCTTATGGGCCATAGCCGCCTATACATCCAGCCGTTAAACCCAGATGACCGCTTGGAAATCATAGGTTTGGCACGCAACCAATCTACCCCACTGTACCGGGGCATATTAGAAATAGCCCACGCCGACGGCGGCTTTATTATAGTAAACGAACTTCCGCTGGAAGAATACTTATACTCCGTTGTCCCAAGCGAGATGCCCACCCATTTTGGGCTTGAGGCGGCCAAAGTACAGGCAATAACCGCCCGTACATTTGCCATCCACCAGTTTTACGAAAACCGCTTCAGGGCCTTTGGCGCCCATGTAGACGACTCCGTAATCAGCCAGGTATACAATAATATCCCCGAAAACGAGACTTCCATAGCGGCGGTACGTGCCACCGCCGGTCTGGTGCTTACTTATAACGGGGAAGTTATCCGCGCCAATTACTATTCAACATCTGCGGGGGTTACGGCCAATTTTGGTGAGGTATGGGCTATGGGCAGCGCATTCCCGGCCAGAACCCCGCCGTATCTGGCCTCGCGCTTACAGTTTGACCCAAATGACATCCCGGACTCAGATATTCGCAGCGCCGTTCGGGATTTAAGCCAGGAAGAAAACGCGGCGCTGTTCTTTAGCACAACAGATATCCCCGCTTTTGAACGCCATCTGCCATGGTTTCGCTGGCAAGTGCGCATGACCGCAGACGAACTAAGTTCAAGCGTTAACGCCGCCCTACCCCTTCGCCAGCAAGCCACACCCGGCATGATTCATACATTAGATTCCGCCGGGGTAACCACCGGCAGGCCCGCTGGTAATATAGGCCAGGTAACCGACTTGGAAGTTACCCGGCGCGGCCAAGGCGGCAACGCAATGGAAGTATTAATAACCGGCACAGTCGGCCAGGTACGTGTACAAACGGAGTTTAATATCCGCAGCCTGTTAGCCCCCCAAAGCGCCACTATCATCCGGGAAAACGGCAGCCCCGTAAACGGCCTAAGTCTTTTGCCCAGCGGCTTTTTTACCGTGCAAAAAGAAACCGACACCAACGGCAACCTTATAGCCGTTGTGTTTCACGGCGGCGGGCATGGCCATGGTGTCGGTATGAGCCAAAACGGCGCTAATGAACTGCTTAAACTTGGGTATAGCTATAGGGAAGTGTTAATGCATTTTTATCCCGGGGTGGAGATTGAGCGGTTGGGGATGTAAAACCTTTAGGCATCGCAACAACCCAAATTATCTTTACCTCTGCACACGCCCGCTGGCATCCCCGCCAGACAGGGCATTAACTTCGGCAACACTTACCAAGTTGAAGTCCCCTTCAATTGAATGCTTAAGGCAGCTTGCGGCAACGGCAAACTCCAGTGCAGCCTGCTTGTCCTTCCCGGAAAGGAACCCGTAGATAAGCCCGGCACCAAAGCTGTCTCCGCCCCCTACCCTATCAACAATATTGCGGATGGAGTACTTCTTGGAGAAACAGGCCTCTTTGCCGTCATACAGCATTGCAGACCAATCATTGTGGTTGGCGGAAAGTGATTCCCGTAGGGTTATTGCAATGTATTTCAGCCCAAACCTGTCTACCATTTGCTTTGCTACATCTATATAACCGTCGTGATTTAAATGGCCGGAGGTTACATCTGTGCCGCTTGCGGTTATGCCAAAAACGTCAGATGCATCTTCTTCATTGGCCACAACCAGGTCTACATATGGCATCAGTTCCGCCATTGTGGCGCCGGCTTCGGCCTTTGTCCATAGATTTTTGCGGTAATTAAGGTCGCAGCTTACCATTATATTCTTTTCTTTGGCGGTTTTTGCGGCTATTTTACATATCTCGGCGGCAGACTTGGAAAGGGCTGGGGTAATACCGGTAAAATGGAACCACTCTACCCCTTCGAAAATTTTGTTCCAGTCAAAATCTTCCGGTATCGCAGCAGCTATTGCGGAAGCGGCCCTGTCATACACCACTTTTGAAGGGCGCTGGTTTGCGCCTTTTTCCAGGAAGTAAATACCAACCCTGTCCCCGCCACGTACGATTTTAGAGGTATCTACCCCAAAGCGGGCAAGGGAGTTTACCGCCGCTTGGCCAATTTCATGCTTTGGCAGCTTAGTAACATAGGCTGCGTCCAGGCCATAGTTAGCCAAGGAAACGGCAACATTGGCCTCGCCGCCTCCATAGGTAGCGCCAAACTGGCCGGCTTGTACGAAGCGCTCATAGCCAATAGGGGCCAAGCGCAGCATTATTTCTCCGAAGGTAATGACTTTTTTCATCGCGATTCTCCTTTACTTTTTGTAATTTCTTATGTTGTGAAAACGGACTTATTTTTGAATTAGATGCAGCGCAAAGCCATTAATATCCATATCCAGATATACGGCTTTAATATTGCCGTTCGCATCCTTTTTAATGGTATCTTCCCGGAATTTTATGCCTTGGGTTTCAAGCTGGTACATGGCCCGCTCAATAAAGTTTGTGCCTATAGCTATATGGCCGTTTGCACCCCGGCCCGGCAGTGGGGTCATAGCTTCAATGATGCTGCCTGCAAAAACCGCAGAGTTACCCGGCTTATACTCCACCCCAAACAACTGGCAGAACAGCTTGGCCACGGTGTGAGTTTGGGGCTCGTCTGCACAGTTTATTCCTACGTGAGCTAATGTGTAGCCCAGCATTAGGTTAACCGCTTCCCGGGTTAGCTTTGTTATTGCGGCAAAATCACCGGCTTCTATTAATTTAGGGTCAACCATCCAGCTTCCGCCGCAGGCTATTATCTTGTTAAAGCTAAGATAATCGTTAAGATTTTTTGCGTTAATCCCACCCGTTGGCATAAACGTCAACCCTCCATACGGGGCAGACATGGCCTTTATAGCTGCAATACCGCCGATATTTTCCGACGGGAAGAATTTCACAGTCTTAAGCCCCAATTCAAGGGCCGCTTCAATATCTGTGGGGGAACTGCAGCCCGGGTATACCGGTACACCTTTTTTAATACAGGCTTTAACAATGGTTTGGTTAAACCCCGGAGACACGATAAACTTCGCGCCAGCAGTAACTGCCTTATCTAACTGGTCCAAGGTTAGTACCGTACCTGCGCCTACCAGCATATCCGGGTAGGCATTTACTATGTTGCGGATGGATTCCTCCGCAGCCGCCGTTCTAAAAGTAATTTCCGCACAGGGAAGCCCGCCGTCTATTAGGGCTTTCGCCAGGGCTACGGCATCTGCTGCATTTTCTAATTTAACTACCGGGACTATTCCCGTCTTTTTGATTTTTTGGAAAACGGTTTCCAAAGTGATTACCCCTTTCTGTGTATCGTTTTGTTAATTATAACAGCTGGCGCCATATTAACAAGTTTGTGCAATTTTGATTTTTTCGTTAATATTGGGTTGCTTGTAAATAATTAAGATTTCACTAAGGATGAGGGACAAATGTTAGATCGAAATATTTTAAAACGCCAACACGGGCTTTTTGTGGCAATATGTGTTGTGGTAGGCTTTATAGTGGGCACCGGTATATTTTGGCGGCCCGGCCGAGTGCTGTATGAAGCTGACGGGCGAATGTGGGTTGGGGTTCTTGCATGGGTTGTAGGCGGCGCAGTAATTGCCACATGTGTGTACATGTTTGCAATAATGGCCGCCCGTTATGAAAAAATCCACGGTATGGTAGATTATGCAGATGCCATTGTGGGTAAAAGATACGGCTACTTGGCCGGTTGGTTCTTCTCTGTAATGTATCAAACCGCCGGCTATGCCATTATCGCGTGGATATCCGCAAGCTTTACCGCAACCCTGGCCGGGCATGAGAATGTTACCAATACGCCTTTTGTGTTTTTTATCGCCACTTTTTACATGGCAGTTGTGTTTGTGATAAATTATCTTGCGCCAAAACTGCCAATGAGGCTTAACGTGGCCACAACTATTGCCAGGCTTATTCCCCTTATTGCAATGGGCAGTGTTGGGGTTGTGCTTGGGCTTGTAGTTGGCGACGGGCAGCCGGTTGCGGTTATAGTTCCCGACCTTGGTGAGGGTATGGCCGCGCCTTCTTTTCTTGGTGCTGTGTTTGCAACCGTGTTTGCATACAACGGTTGGCAGGCGGCGGTGGCCTTTAACAGTGAAATAAAAAACAGCAAAATTAACCTGCCAATAGCATTGTTGGCCGGTTTTTTTATTGTTATGACTATTTATGTACTGTATTTTATTGGGGTGGTTACCGCAAGTGACCCATATGAACTTATGCGAAGTAACCAGCTGGGTACCAGAAACGCCTTTGTAAATATATTTGGCCAGTCTGCAAGCTATGTTGTATTGGTGTTTGTAATTATTTCGGGGCTTGGGATTTTAAATATGTGCTGTATGGGAATGAGCCGGAGTATGTATTCGCTGGCACGGCGCGGCAAAGGGCCTGTCCCCAATAGGATGGTGCAGCTTGACCCGGATACAGGGGTGCCGGTGTGCAGTATGGTTACATGTGTTGGGGTGTCTTTTATTTGGATGATGGTGATTTACGGCAACCATAATAATTGGTTCGGGACCCTTGAAGGGCGGCCTTTTAGGTTTGACCTTCCTGATTTTTACAATATGATATTTTTTGTGCTGTTAATTCCTATTTTTATTGGGTTTGTAATCAAAAACCGTAATAATCGGGAGATAAACCCTTTTAACCGTTTTATTATGCCCTTTCTTGCGGCAGGCGGCGCGGGGTTTATGGTATTTGCACTTATAAGTTCCAGCCCTGTACACGCTGCTGTTTATGGCAGTGTGTTTGTGCTACTGGGGCTTATTGGGATGCTGTTTTGGAGGAAGGGATAACAGATGGCTAAAATGAAAAAACCTGAACTTCTGGCCCCGGCTGGGGATTTTGAGAAACTGCAAATGGCAATAGCCTACGGCGCAGACGCAGTTTATGTAGGCGGTAAGCAGTTTAGCCTACGGGCCAACGCCAAAAACTTCGACACAGACGAACTACGCAAGGCCATAGCCTACGCCCATAGCAACAACGTAAAAATATATGTAAGTGTGAATATTTTCGCCAACAACTATGATTTCAACGGCTTAAAGGAATATTTGCAAGCATTAAAAGAAATGGGCGCAGACGCAGTAATAATTGCCGATTTAGGCGTCCTTAACATTGCCCGGCAGATACCCGGCTTAGAAATACACATAAGCACCCAGGCCAATATTACAAACTATCAAAGCGCAATGCTGTATAAAAACCTCGGGGCCAGCCGGGTTATACTTGCGCGGGAACTTTCTCTTGATGAAATTGCCGAAATCACGTTAAAAACCTGTAATGCGGCTTCCCAACCACCTGCCAACATACTGCCTGCATATGCCCCGGAACATACGCCATCTGAATTTGAAACGGAAGTTTTTGTACACGGTGCGATGTGCATGTCCTACTCGGGCCGCTGCCTGCTTAGCAACTACATGGCAAACAGGGACGCAAACAAGGGTGATTGCGCCCAGCCCTGCCGTTGGAATTATTTTCTTTCACCCCCACTAGAACCTGCACCATCTAATAACGATAGTAACCATACCACATTCACATTAATCGAAGAACAAAGGCCAGACGAACAAATCCCCATATACGAAGACGACAGGGGAACATACATCTTAAACTCAAAAGACCTATGCATGATACAGCATATACCGGAGTTGGCAGCCACTGGGGTATCCAGCCTAAAAATCGAAGGCCGTATGAAAACCGCCTACTATGTGGCAGCAGTAACCCGTATCTACCGGGAAGCCATAGATGATTATTTTAAATGCGAAAATTTGTACGCATCTAAAAAGGACTACTATTTACGCGAACTTAAAAAATCCAGCAACCGGGATTTTTTCACAGGTTTCTACTTTGGCCGGGCAATAGACGGGCAAAACCTTACCAATACCGTCTACCAAAACACACAAGATTTCTTGGGCGTTGTGGTTGATTACAACGCCGAAACCAAGCTTGCATTAATCCAGCAGCGGAATAAGTTCGCCATAGGCGAAGAAGTCGAGTTCATTAAAAGCGGGCAGCTTCAAACCATTACTGAAATTTACGACGAGTATAACACTCCAATAGATACCGCACCGCACCCAAAACAGATGCTGTATATAAAAGTAGCCGCCCCAGTCGAGAAGCTGGATATCATGCGCCGGGCGATTAGCGGCCCCCCCCCGGTTTTGATGATACCGACAAAGGCTTCTTCCGGTTTTGATGATACCGATAAAAGCGATCAAGCCCAGTAATTATTTGGTTTTCAACTTATACAGCTATAGCACACCGGCAGCCATATGGAAAATTACTACACGCCTGACAAGGTTATCATATAGGAAATGGAAGGATTACTAATGTTTGAAAACATAAAGCCCAAATGGTATATAGGCGTATTCGCACTATTAGTAACTATTATGTTTTTTGTCTTCATTGCGGCGCCACTGCAAATACGGTTTGGCATGTGGGGATTTGCGCTTACACAACTTGGGATATTAATAATTGGGCTAACCCCGATATTTCTATTCAAGTGGAAAATAACGGATGTTATGCCACTAAAAAAAGTAACAATGAGGCAGCTGTCTGGGGTGCTAGTGCTTCTAATAGCTACCTATTTTGTTGTTAGCACCGTTTCTTCTATAACGATTTATTTGTTCCCGGAGTTTGGCCAAATGGCTGCATATATGTCGGAATTTACGGCAACAGTACCATTCGTGGTTGCGCTGCTTATGATGAGTGTCTTAACCGGTATCTGCGAGGAAGTCCTGCACAGAGGGTTAATACAACATAGCTTAAAAAACCATAAAAACGAGTTGGCAGTAATGCTAGTAATGGCCGTTCTTTTCGGGATTTTCCATTTAAGCCCATATCGCTTTTTAATCACAGCCATTGTAGGGTTCGTTCTGACTTACATAATGATAAAAACCAGGAATTTTATACTGCCGGTGGTTTATCATGCCGTTCACAATGCAATTGCGGTTGTGATTGGTTACGGGGCAGATACAAGCCAGCCGGCACAAATCCTACGGGCAACAATTGGAGAACTTCTTATACTGTCTGCGATATCGCCGTTTTTGTTTTTTTTGGGCGTAAAGCTGTTAAACAATAAAAAACCCGGCAAAAAGGCAAAGTACATGGCCATTGCCTTTACTTTTATCTTGCCGGTTTTAGGTATCGGTATACATGTAACAGCGCCGGCACAAGCAACATATGTTACTAATTTTTCATTTACACATTATGCAAACAATGAAACCGAGCCTTCTGTCTTTGACAATATTATTATCGAAGATGCAGGGATGTATGACCTATTTGTGTCAGTCAGCGATGAAACAAACACAGTTATTACCATTGTAAGAGTAGAGCATGAGGATGGTGAAATGGTTTGGGAATTAGGGGGAAGTGAATTTTTTTCAAACATGCCTGCAAACTTAAGGGCCGGAGTATACAGTGTTACCTTTACCTTTGAATCCGAAAGTGAGGAGATGATTCCGGTTGGGATACGTTTTTCAGTAAGAAAATAATTTTGCCGGAACAAAAATAGCAAACCCACGTTTTATTAGTCGAAAGATGTAGCCGATAGCCCAAACGCGGGCCGTATTGGGTAACGGATATAAGCCATAATAAACACACAGCCAAACCAACCGAACAATAAAAGAGGTGCATTACATGAAAAAATTTTTAACCCTAGCAGCCTTGTTAATAGTGGTGCTTACTGTAGCAGCCTGTAGCAGCAACCCTGCACCGCTAATAGCACCGGAACCCGATGTTGTATCCATCGAAGACGATGCTGATACCTATGAGCACAATAACGACATAATCCAAGAAGCGGACAGCGACAATTACGGCGAACTTTATTCCGGCCTGGACTTTGACAATATCAACCCATGGGCCGAAATGCCAATATTCGGGTCATTAACCGGCGAAGTTGTGGAGGTCAACGTAGAGTATACCTACCCACCCACCTACATTTTTCGAATACAAGGCGAAGGCGGCAGCACCAACTTCATAGCCGATTTTAATACCTTTTTCTTAGGCGATATGCCAATAGTAGGCGACACCATAACCGGGTTTTACCTAATGGATGTATTCATTGCAGCAGTATACCCACCGCAATTTACCGCATCTGTAATAGTAAACGGCGAGTTTGGCATGATTGCCGTGGACCGTTTCGACGAAGAGTTAAAAAGCTATGACGGCTTCCTAATGCTAAATATTGATGACGAAACCGAAATCATACTGCAAGACGGCGAACTCTTCGATTGCGAACTGGCCCATCGCAAGCTGGTAGTACTGTATGATATTTCCACAAGAAGCATCCCCGCCATTACTACCCCAAACAAAATAATTGTATTATTCGAGCGTTTTACCACCGGCCCCGCGTTTTTGTGATAAACCACATCTAACGGGTGCAGGCTGCACCCTTAACCTAAAAGTGCTGTTCTGTTATAAAATTACAGGACAGCCCTTTTATTTTTTTGTCCAAAGGTATATAATCAACCCCAGCGTACGACATGGAGGTACAGTAATATGCGTAATGATACATCGGGTAACAAGAACGGCCAGCGTAATCCTAACCGTAACCCCAACAGCAGGAGACAAAAAAAGCCTATATCTAAAAGGACATGGCGGGTATTTATAAAGTCCTTCTTAATAACCGCTATTGCCTCTTTGGCCATAGCAACAACAGTTGTAATGGCCTGGAACAGAGCGGTTGCGCCACCGCCAGTTGCTGCTATGGCGCAAAGGCCGGTGCCGCCAATAGAACATATAGCAAACCCAAACAATGAAACATATGACCACCAGGAAGATGACGAACCGGAAGTAGAATATGTATGGCCCGCACCGGAAAGATTTACAGACGATGACAGGCGCGACCATTTTTGGACGTTCCTAATAATTGGGCTTAATGAAGGCAGGAACGCTAACACGGTAATGGTTGCTTCATATTGCTATATTACCAAGGAAGCCCATATTATCAGCATACCCAGGGATGTCCCCGTTAACGCAAACCGCAGAGGCAATGCCCAGAAGCTGGCGTCGTCTTATTTGGCAGGTGCAGGCGGCGGGCGCGGCAGGGCTGGGGGCATTAATCAGGTACAAATGGATGTTATGAACGTTATCGGTTTTATCCCTGATTACTATGTAGTAATTGATTACGACACCTTTTTTACAATAATTGATGCTGTAGGCGGCATTGAGGTATATGTTCCTATTCGTATGCGGTATAGGGACCCTTGTCAAAATCTTGATATTGATATCCAACCGGGCTTGCAGCATATGGACAGCGAAACCGCCTTGCATTTTTCACGGTTTAGGCAGTCTAACCGCAACTCCCCATACCCAAGCTTGCCTGACGGGGATATAGGGCGCACAAGAAACCAGCAGGCAGTTATTAGCGCAGTTATTAGCAGTTTGCTTTCAGTGTCAAGTATTCCAAGAATTCCGGAGTTTGTTAGCATCTTTAACGAGAGCGTGCACACAAATCTAAATTTTAGGGAAATGATGTTTTTCGCTTCCGAGCTTAACCATGTACGGGGCGCAGATGCGCTTTCTACAGATACATTTGTCCCGTCACATTCCAGCGGCAGGCCGCTGTATTTCGAATTTTTAAGCCCCGCTGGTGTGCTTGAAATTGTAAATAACACCATTAACCCATTTAGTGAAGATATCGAACTGCGTGACTTGAATATTGTTCGGAGTTAATGCCCTTCGTTTGCAAGTAGCGCGTGCTAAATCCAAACAACCACTATGCCCGACAAATGGGGGTTACATGCCCTTACTTGCTCGGGCTTTTTTGTGTTGATGATTTTACAGGTGTATATGTAATAACAATACGAAAGGGGCTATCCTGTTAATAAGGCAGCCCCTTTCTTGTGCAAATCACAGGTATGTCTTAAAACGGCGGGGTGTACTCCACTTCGTTTACAACATTCGTAAACCGATACCCCAGCCAATGTCCCCTTGGGGCTGTGCCCCAAGTTAAGCGCAAGCTGTCAGTTACGGTAAAGGCTTCGCCTTTATGCCAGTTGGTTTCTGTTATGCTTTTATCGAAATCCCATTCTAAGGCGTATAAGGCAATTTTGTCGCCTGGCTCTATTGGGTCATGGCCTTTTTGGATTACATGGCCGTCCCTGTAGCGGATGCCTCTTACCCGGCCTTGGGGGTTAAGGCGGTTAAAGCAGATAATAATATCCCCATCCCTGCCATTAATTTGGGCAGGCGCGGCATAGAAGCGAGTGCTGGATGTTTGGGCTATAGGGTAAAGGCTTACCGGGTTGCCGTTAAGGCTGGGCCATAACAGGTCATCGTCCGGGGCGCTTGCTTGCAGCAGTCCAGACATACGGAAACGATTTTGACCAATTGGCTGCCATAGCACCAACTCCGACCTTAAAGGCAAATCCTGCCACTTTGTTTTATTTACCAGACCGTTAAAAAAATGATGCAGGTATTCGGTATAATTGCTATTCATATCTAAATCAGAATAGGCCCGTAAGGATTCTACCCCTTCGGACTTCCCGCCGTAAATATAGAAGGTGCTTAGCCCGAATACGTCTGTGTCGGAGTTATGGCGGTGGTAAACCACGCATCTGTCTATTGCGTTCAAGAGCGCCGCTGCGTCGTTTGGGAAAAGGTCGATTAAAGTCAGGGCCATATCTCCTATATCAACCATGTCGGAATAATTATCTCTGGGGCTGCCCTCCCCGAAGGTTTTGGTTACACCTCGCCTTAGTGCAAGGTCTCTAAAACCGGGACCTTCCATTGTTTTCATGCTGCTTGAAGCCAGGGCCATTAGCCGCCCCATTTCTGCCATAACCGGCCTTACCTGCGCTAAATCTATTACGCTTAAGTTTAGGATTTCGTCGCTGTCCGGCCCAAAGAAATCCATAAAGGTATCAACTATTACTTCACCAAGGGCAAAGCCGCTCATTCGCGGGTTGTGGTTTAACGCCGACAAAAATACATAATCCCATCCATCTCCCGGCTCTAAATCCTCTGACGCTATGAGTACATGGGCGTAATCCGCCGCTATTACAGCCATTTCAATTGTGGCCATAAGACAAGCGTCGAATCCCAGAAACTCCAGCTTGTTTTCTCTTAGCCCCGCTTCTTCAAAGGCCAAGCGCATATCTGCCAAAGTTAGGCTGTCGTCTGCGAATTTCTCGTCATGGCCAAAGCCCGCTATGGAGCCGCCGCCATGGTCCCATAATATCAGCCCGTATTTTTCCGCCGGATAATTTTCCATGCCATAAACTATAAAATCCCTAAGGGTTGCAGGGGCGCCCATGCTTACTAACCCGATGCCGGTTACTTCGTTAAGCCAGCCATCGGCCATTTCCCAGATTACGCAGTCGTTTTCCGGTATTACCTCGTTTTGCCAGCGATTGGTACCGCCGGTAAGGATTATTACGTTGGCATTACGGGAGTCCAAGCCCGACTCCAGCATCTCTACTAAGTCCGTAGTGGCGGCACCAAAGTCGCTTTCCAGGTCAGAGCCGTTCATATATATCATAATAGTATAGGGCTTGACGGCACCGCGGGGCATGGCAGAAATACATATTGCCAGAAACAGCACAACGGTTAACAATGTAATGTATTTTCTTATATGTTTCATGTTTCACACTCCATAATTAATACCTAAGCGGCGCTGGGTTGGTTCTGAAATGATTCGAATAATAAAAAAACCGTGGGGCTTTGCCCCACACCCCACAAACTTTTGAAAAAGTTTGATCAAAACTTTAATATAAATCGTGCATACCCGCGATTTTGGGCTGTTACATCAAAATTACACGTCCCAAAACCGCGCATATGCGCGGTTTTATATTAAAGTTTTTGGTCAAGCTTTTTTCAAAAAGCTTGCGGGGTGCGGGGCAGAGCCCCGCGGTTTTAATCTGTAAAAACTACATCCCCATACCGCTAGGTTGTCCGCTGGTAAGGGCTGATTTTACCGTGTTTAAATCCTGTGGGTTAGCCGGGGGCGAGCAGGCGTAGTAGCCCTTTTGCTCGGCAATTTTGTATAGGTCGTATTGGAATTTTTCGTCGCCGTCGCGCATTTGTTGGAAGGTTTGGCGTAGGGTTGGGTTGGCGGTTTCGGTTATAAATGTGGCGTAGTGTGATAAGCTGGACTTTACGCCGCTAAGCACGTCCAGTACGATATCTTTTTCTTTCATAGTGCATCTCCTTTCGGTTTGTAATGTGTGGATTTACAGCATTTGGATTAGATTGTTTGCGGCTTGATTAGCCTTTGTAGACGCCTGCGAAAACATTTGCTTAATTTGCGGGTCCTGTACCTGGCTGGCGTATTCGTTTAGCTTACCGGCCACGGTTTGATGGCCAAGTACTACCTCGCGTATCCAATTGAGTTCTGACTGTTTAAGTCCCGGCATGGTTTTTGCCCCTTTCTGGATTTATTTGATTTTAGTTTTTCTTTAATTCGAAAAATTATACCAATGGGAGTAACATACAAAAAAACCCATCTTATAAAATATGGCGAATGAGAAGCATTCACCGCGTAGGCATAAACTTATTAGAATTCTCATATATTTTCCCGAACAAGAATGTAATTTTTTTGCCTACGGCAAAAGCCGCAAATGATATTTCTGTGCAGAAGCATCGCAGAAATATCGTATGCTAATGGAAAGGCGGGGCCACAAATGCGCGAGAAGATGACAAACCTACTATCCCTGCCAAAGGAGATAGCCCTAAACCTGCCGCTGATACTGGCCACAGGCCGTAACGAAGTAAACATAGAAAACTACAAAAACCTAATAGAATTTACAGACACCAAAGTCCGCATACAAACCGCCGCAGGGGCGCTTACCATAGAGGGCCAGGGGTTAACCCTAAAGCAAATAACAACGGAACATATATTAATAACCGGCAAAATAGAAAAAATGAATTGGTAGGGATAAAAATGTTACTTAGCTTGTGGCAATTTTCAAAAGGATATGTACGGCTAAGAATCACAGGCTTTTCGGCAGAGCGCTTTCTTAACATGGCTGCTTACCGTGGCGTGTACCTATGGGATGTGGAGCGCACGCCGGAAGGAGTGCACGCAAACGTAACTATTCAAGGGTTTAAAAGGCTAAAGGGCTGCGCAAAAAAAACCAAATGCCGCACAAAAATCATAGGAAAGAACGGCCTGCCCTTTATTGCATATAGGTATCGTAAAAGAAAACTGCTAATGGGCGGTGTTGCGTTTTTTATACTGGCTATGTTCGTGCTGTCTTCGTTTATATGGCATATTGATATTATAGGCGGCGAAGGGGTATCTCACGGGGCTATTTCTGCATTTTTGGAAGAGCAGGGGCTTAGTACCGGTGCGTTTAAGCCCCGGGTTGATGCCAGGGGCTTGCAGCGGGAACTTTTGAACCACTTTGATGAACTAAGCTGGGCGGACATACATATCAGGGGCACCCGCACAACCGTTATGATAGCGGAAGCAATCCCTAGGCAACCGTTAATAGACCGGCATACACCGGTCCATGTTGTGGCGTCCCAGGACGGGCTTATAACCGGGATAGCCACATCGTCGGGTGCGCCCCTGGTGCGCCAAAACGATGTTGTGCGGGCCGGGGAGATGCTGGTAAGCGGCATATTGGAATTGGGCGTGGATACGGGTATGCCCAGCACCGTGTATGTACACGCACATGCAGAAGTTTGGGCCCGGCGTTACCACTATATAGAGTTTGCCGTCCCGCTGGTATATGTAGAAAAGGTTTATACCGGGCGCACTGCTACCCGCCGCGCATTGCAACTATTGTTTGCGGGCAACCTGCGTATTGGTATCCCCAGGGGTATCCCATTCGATTCTTATGACAGGGTAACAGCCCGTAACCAGCCTGGGGTTGGAGGGGATTATCCCCTACCCTTTATACTAATAACGGACCGGTATGCGGAATTTACATGGGAAACCCGCACCCGCACAGCAGAAGAAGCGGCGGAGTTGGCCGACCGTATGCTAACAAATAGAATCATGCGAGAGTTTGATTTTGGAATAGATATAATAGACAGATATGTAGAATTACAAGAAACACCGGAAGCACTGGCAGTTGCGGCACGTATTACCACCCACGAGCGGATAGATAAGCAAGTGCCTATTAATGGGCTGCATATTAATACGGGACAGTCACAACCAATAGTGAACCTAACCCCATAAGGCAGATTACAAGCCTTGTGGGGTTTTGTCACGGTAATGAATTTTGAGCCAGTTATTGTGAATTAATAATTTCAAGTATCTTATAGCAATCCAACAAGCAGGCAAACATTAGCTTGGACATTTATGTATTTGCTGTGTAATTGTATTTGGGGATTATACCACGCCAGTGTATGTTTTCACGCAAATAAATTTGAATTTGCGTTATATGAAAAAGTGATGTAAGAAAATATTGCTTGACATAACATTATTTTCTAGTACGCTTTTAGTGTAGAACTTTGTCAAACGGAAAGGAAATAATCCAATCGTATGCGGAATATACTACTAGGGATGTGCTACCTTATCCTGAGAAAACACGCGGATATTTTCTCGTTTTCGATTTTAAAGTTGCATGATGTGTACAATGTAAAAAGGCTAGTAAAAACCCCATTTGATATCTAAGGTTCTACACATAATATGCGGACTGTGCATTATCAGCGAAGAAGGGAGGTTCGATGTCATAAAAAAAGAGCAAGCGTTTCGTGTAATAGGCGCGAGATCATACCATTCGGGAGTAAACATTATTTTAGAAATTAGTAGTGTATATTCTCTCCGCCGATTTATCGGAGAAACAGTAAGTTATTTATCTGAATAGTTAAAAGGAGGAGTCAAAATGAAAAAGAAAACAATAAGTTTGCTATTATCGTTAATTTTAGTCTTTAGCACCACTGTTATTGCACACCCTTTATCAGGTGAACTTCTTGTGAACGAAGATATTAATAATAAAGTATCTTCAGTTGTACATGTAGATGGCAATTACTATACAATCGACGAATTTCTCTATAAATTAAATGCTGGACACATTTCATTACCTGATACTAATACCAGGATATCCTATTCATTTGCTTGTTGTTCTAGTTCCGATCGGGAATTAATCGAAATTATGAATAGTAGTTGGCCATGGACAGAGTGCTCTAACATTGCAGGGCATATGTGGGGCACATGGAGTTCATGGAGTCAACAAGGTAATATAGTTCACAGTATTACAAGATGTGGACATGATGGGAATTTTTGCTCGATAAGAATAAGGAGAATCCGTAATTGTAGAAGGGATAACTGTATGTTATATCAAGAGGAATTTAGTAGTGCAAGTGTAAATTGCTTTAGAAACAGTTGGGGATGAGGTGCTTAAGTGTTCAAAGTAAATAAAGACAGAATAATTATTGCAGTCCTTCTACTGGCCATTGTAATAATTGGTGGACTTTATACACGAGAACGCTGGCGCTCAAATAACTATCGCGGTGTAAGCTGTATTGACTGTTTTAGGATGACAAACTATCTCCGCCGCGCAGGAAGTCCACTATATGCAGAAGATCCCCATGGAGGATTCTTTTATGGTGAGACGGTAGAAGAACTTGCACTTGAACTGATGAGCGTGTCGTTTTGGATGTGCGAAGCTTGCGCACATTTGATGGCAGAGCAACTACTGAATCCCCCAGATTCTTAACACCATTGTGATGCCTTAAACTGACAAGTTTTGCTTTTACTATGAAAAGCCCGTGAGTGTCCACCGAACGTGTAAATGCAATAACTAGCCATTAATTGTCAATAATAAATCGTGGCAAACCGGGCACTGCTGGAGAGCATCCCCCGCGTGCGGTCACGGTGTAAACACTAAACCGGCAGGCATGTGCTTGCCGGTTTTTCTTATAGTGTAAAGCCCAAATCGCATAAACTTTGGGGTTATGTGTGAAATTAGTTCATGGCACTCTCTCAACCCGCATGGAATGCAACTTCTGTGGGCAGCCATCAACATTTTCCCACACTAACGTATGGCCAGATATGATTTTCGTCCCTGTACCCAGGACCATTACTGACATAGAGGTGGTAAGATATTAATTTCCGTACATACATAGACATAGGACAAGGCGGCATAAAAGCAAGAAACATACATTATCTGGCCATAATCGGTATGTTCCTGGGGCTTAGCCGCGTGTTATAGCAATTTCCAGAACTATGCGGAATAGCCAGCCTGTCCAAACCAACCAGAAATATCAAAGATGAAATGAAATCAAGAGATTGTTTAAGAGTGTCATACAAAGCGTCCAATGTTCTAGCTTTAGCTTTACGCAAATGAACTTTAATTTTGGAGCACATCTTTATGGGCGGTTTCATTGTCAAGATTACATTCTTTGCAGAATGGGCCGCTTGTTTGAAGCTTATAAAGCTGTATTCATCTTCTAGGTTCGCATTGGTGGTGAAGTGCGGAATTATTTTTCTTCATCTTCATTCCTAGCGTCATGAGGCAAAAGACTATCAATTTTATGAAGCAAAAAAATCAAATCCGTATCCGAAAGATAAGTTAGTAGTTTATGAATCTTTCTAATATTTCTTGTTGCGCGATATCCCTCCCATTCATCCATTCCTGTTTCTTGGGGCTTAAGCAGTAAAAAATCAACCGTTACGTCAAATGCTTTTGCCAGCTTAGTAAGAGTAACCAACGTTACTCCACGCCTTGCACTTTCAATATGACTAATTTGCGTTGGTGACACATTTGAAAGCTGTGATAACTCTGCTTTTGTCATCCTAAGCGCAGTTCTTAAACTTGTAACATTTTCACCGATCATCTTGCTCAGGCAAGCTTTTTCTTGGCGTCTATCCATTATTACCTCCAAAATACCCATTGTGGGCGACATCACCAACCAAGCATGAAAAAAGGTTTACCATTAGTATCAAAACCCGTTTGGTGTATTTTTTAGTATTTAACTATCTTTTCATTACGCATCAACACTAAAATCCCTTTAGCTATATGAATCAAAAGAGCCATTTCCGCATCTGGAAGACGATACGTTAGGGCGTGAAGCTTTCTATGATTTTTTTGCGCATTTGTCTCGCAGTCTTCTATCCCCGACACGGTTTTTTTGCGGCGGGCAAATAACGAATCAATGGGCACATTAAAAATATCAGATAGCATAGAAAGATTAACTGCCGTTACCCCACGCTCCCCGCGCTCTATTAGACCCACCTGCCCAACAGACACCTTTATAAGTGTAGCCAACTCATCTCTTGTCATATTGCGGGATTTTCTTTCATTTGCAATATTTTTGCCGATTATCCTGTCTATGCGAGCCTTTGCATAACGCTTATTCATTGTGCCACCTCCTGTGTCATTTGATTTGCGTTAGAATAATAGACATGCCAAAATTTTGCTAACAATTTTACTACAAGTCTCTGCATTTTTTATCATTTATAGACAATTATCAGTCACTTTGTATCCTAATTTGCGGGGAAATTTCCAACAAACCTCTGCCCGTTATGTCATTTATAGACAATTACCAGCTATTTTCTTGCCTTGGCAACTAAAGGGCGTTATGGAAATATGTAGACGAGCACTAGCTTTTATGTTACGCTTTGAGATAGCAAGCAATGTTGCAAACAGTAGCTAAATTAAAAACAATAGTCACATACAAATAGTAAACAAGCATTGGGGTGTTTAGTATCATACAGCATGGAAAGCCGCATATCGGTGACTCAATTAGAGAACTGCGTGATATCAAAAGGATGTCACAAGAGGACGTTGCAGCCGCAGCTTACATAAGCAGAAGTTCATTAAGCCAAATTGAACTTGGCATAGCTAAATGTCCTGACAATTTACTGATTGCCATTAAAGCTGGCATGGGATTGGAAAACCTGCCGCTACTTGATACAGAGCGTGTGGCGTTTAGAGACAAATTGTATAAGTGGCATGATATTATTAATGAACGCAAACTGGACGAAGCTAAAGAACTACGCGAGAAATTATCAACCATAAAGTTGCTGCCACGGGATAGAGAGTTAAACATACTGTTCTCACTGTTTGAATGTAAACTACTATTGTCTATGGATGAACTTGAAGCAGCTAAAAAGATTTTAGATGCGTTTAAGATAGACAAGCTTAGTGACATTCAGCTATACCACTACTATTACAACCAAGGAACCTATCATATTAAAAGTAATATCATCCAGGAAGCATTGGATTTTTACCTCGAAGCGTATAATTTGGTGACATTTGGGCTTGCAAAGAACATAATGCTTTATTATAACATTGCTCTTGCTTACTATAGATTAGGCTTTGCTGCAAAATCAACAACATTCCTAGAAGAAGCCTATTCATTGCATTTAGCAGGTCATGATAATAACAATGTATCGGAATTTGATATATACAACTTGCTAGGAGTATTTTATGCAGGCATAGGGGTATTGCAAAGAGGTAAATATTTTCTGGATAAGCCCATGCGATAGCTATAAACCATTTTAACTCCAATGAGACTGATGATACAAAGAGAAACCTAGGTTTAGTACTTTTAAATTACGGTATCTTATTTCGTATGGGTCGCAAGGGGGATGAAGCTATCGAGTATTTTAGTAAAGCACATAAATATTTCGGTATTGGAACTGAAAATTACCTAGAAACGCTGTATCAAAAGATACGTACCATGATTGAAATGGATAACCAATTACTGTGTCCAACCTTAGTAACTGAAGGAATTAAATTATCTAAAAATAATGAACTATATACGTTAATGTTTGAAACTTTGAGAGTCCTAATAAACCCTGATGACAAATCGACGAGACATGTAGAGAATGAGACGCTTCCTTATTTACTTGAAAACAAGTTTGTGCATCTGGCATTGGATTATGCTAAATTTCTTAGAGATTTCTATAAAAGAAAAGAAGAGCGTTTTAAAACCCGCGCATTTAAGATGTCGGATATGGTCTGCGTTATCATAGATATAATGTACGAAGGAGGTGTAATCGCATGAGGAAAATGCTTATTAGCTTAATACTCGTGGTAGTTATGATACTAAGCCTTAATGTAGTTGCTTTTGCCGGTCCCGGACTAGGTGGTTGGAACCCCCCTGTAATCACCAGCATACCAATAGATTATCCAATTTACTGCCCTGAAAACGACCAAGTCCTAAACAACAGCCGCAATCAAGACCAACAATAAACATGACAATCCCCGTCAACATAAAAGCGTTGAGCGAAGCGATGGAGCAATCCAGCAGAAACTATTGTTTCCAGGCAATCATGGATTGCTTCGCTACGTTCAACGCTTTTTTGTTGACGGAGGGCGCGCATAATTATTCACGTTTTTTTCGTAGCAAGACAGCACCCTTCCGGTTTTGATGATACCGATAAAGGCTTACTCCGGTTTTGTCAATAATGATATAATCGGCCAGTTTAATATTGGAATCTCAAGCGCCGTATTGCTATCTGCGTTCAAAAGAACTTTCAGTAATGGATTACTACATATATACATATTAGTTGTTACATACACAATTATGTTCAAATCACACAGTATATACTCTAGTTGGTTACAGCGTAGCTACAGACGTATGGGATAGAACCAGGGGCTAATATCTGTGATGTATTAAGGGAGGCGAAGCCATGTCAATACTTGGAGTTGTTTCAATTATTTTGACTGCATTTGGGCTATTTGTAATAGCATATGCTCCGAAAACAGCCGCTAACAAAAACAAAAAGTTGGTTTCACAAGGTAAGGATGCAATGAGTACGGACGAGATACGAAGAGTAATTAATTATGAACGCTTGATGGGGGCGATGCTAGTAGCGACCCAAGTACTAATGTTCGGGCATCTATGGTTTACGTAAAATATCCACTGTTACCTAAAAAGGGGCTGTATTGTTAAGCATTTTCTATGAATAATTATGCGCACTCTCCGTCAACATAAAAGCGTTGAGGAGCGTAGCGACGAAGCAATCCAGTAAACTTGCGGATTTCAGCAGCCTTGGATTGCTTCGCTTTGCTCGCAATGACGGAGAGTGCGCATATTTATTCATTGTTTTTGCGTAACAAGACAGCCCCTTTGATTAACAAAATATTCCTACTCCTCCAACAACGCCCGCGCAAACATATCCGCATCAAAGGGCTGCAAGTCATCAATCCCCTCACCTACCGTTATAAACCTAACGGGGATATCCAACTCATTCTTAATTGCCACAACAATACCGCCCTTGGTTGTACCGTCAAGCTTTGTAAGGATAATACCGGTAATATCGGCAACTTCCTTAAACAGCTTAGCCTGCTGCAAGGCGTTTTGGCCTGTTGTGGCGTCCAGAATCAGCAGCACTTCTTTATGCGCTTCAGGAAATTGGGTTGAAACTATGCGGTTTATCTTTCTTAGTTCTTCCATCAGGTTCTTTTTGTTATGCAAGCGCCCGGCAGTGTCGCAAATCAGCAAGTCTATCCCCCGGGCCTTTGCCGCCGCCGCTGCGTCAAATACTACCGCAGCTGGGTCAGAGCCTTCGGACTGACGTATCATGGTCACGCCTGCCCGGTCGCACCATACACCAAGCTGGTCTATTGCCGCCGCCCTAAAGGTATCCGCCGCCGCTACCAGTATGGATTTACCTTCGGATTTATACCATTTTGTTAATTTCCCTACGGTTGTGGTTTTACCTGCACCGTTTACGCCAATAATTAAAAATACAGCCGGGGTGGTAAACTCAAAGGGCTTAGCATTGGCCGTTAGTGCCGCCGCAATTTCTTCCGACAGCATTGCCTTAACCATATCCGGCTCGCTTACCTTTTCCGTTCGCACCCTTTCCCGTAGCCTGTCCAAAATAGCCAAAGATGTTTCCACACCCATATCAGCCATTATCAGTGCTTCTTCCAACTCTTCAAATAAAGATTCGTCTACAACACTAAAGGCCGAAAACACCTGCCCCACACCTGCAAGTATACTGTCGCGGGTCTTAGTAAGGCCTGATTTTATGCGCGAAAATAACCCTGTCTTTTTTTCTTCCACTTTGTCACTCCTAGTCTTAAGTTTTTTGATTATTATACCCATTTGCAGGCCGCTTGCATATAATGTAAAATGCTACAAATCCCAAGAAATGAGCGTATGCCAATGAACCAGAAAAACGTATTAGTCCTATTTGGAGGCACCTCCCCGGAGCATGATATTTCCATGGCCTCTGCCGAGGCTGTAATCGGGTCTTTAGGGCGGCACAATGTAATCCCGGTATATATTACCCGTAGCGGGAAGTGGCTGTTATATGACGGGAAGCTGGACAACATCCAGTCTATAGACTGGGAAAGATTCGGCACCCCGGCCGTTTTAAGCCCCGACAGAACAAACAAGGGCCTTCTTCGCATTGTAGGCGAAAAGGTAAAGAATATACCAATAGATATCGTATTCCCGGTACTTCACGGCCCAGACGGTGAAGACGGCACGGTTCAAGGCTTATGCCAACTGGCGGGCCTGCCGTATGTTGGCTGCGGAGTACTTTCTTCGGCGCTGGCAATGGACAAGGCCTTTACCAAAATGGTTGCTAAAAGCCTAAAAATCCCTCAAGGGGAATACCTGGTGTTTAGGGCAGAGGAACTGGCGGATATGGAACCGGCCCTTAAAAAAGCCCGCTATAAACTAGGCTACCCGTGCTTTGTAAAACCGGCTGTTGGAGGGTCATCTATTGGCATAACAAAGGCCGCAAATAAGCAGGAACTAAAAGAGGCCATTAATCTGGCACTAAAATATGACAACAAGGTAGTAATAGAAAAAGCCGTAAAAGGCCGGGAAGTGGAAGTGGGCATTTTAGGCCAAGGTACCGGTGTCCAGGCGTCGGTAGTTGGTGAAATCATCCCCGACGGGGAATTTTACGACTATGACGCAAAATATGTAAAACCGGGCTCAAAAACCCCAATACCGGCAGATTTGCCCGAGGAAATCGCCGCCGAAATAAGAAAATACGCACTGGAACTTTTCCGCCAAATAGACGGAAGGGGCATGGCACGGGTAGACTTTTTTGTAGACGAAACCGGAAAAGTGCTGCTTAACGAGATTAATACTGTACCAGGCTACACAAATATAAGTATGTATTCAAAACTATGGGAAGCCACCGGCGTACCGCGCCAAGCGCTGATTGAACGGTTACTGGAGTTGGCACTGGAACTATGACAGACCATATAAAAGAACGCCCCACACAGCCCGCCAATCACGCCCCTATAGGAATCTTTGATTCGGGGGTAGGCGGGCTGACTGTGTTTGCCAAAATACAAGAAGTGCTGCCAAAAGAATCTATAATTTATGTAGGCGATACCGCAAATGCACCATACGGCGGAAAAAGCAACACAGAGTTACTGCGGCACGGGCGGGATATAATCAGGTTTCTGCGGCAGCAAAATGTGAAAGCCATCGTGCTTGCATGTGGCACAACCAGTTCCACCGTATACCGGCAATTATCCGACGAATGCAATGGCCTGCCGCTAATAGATGTGATACGGCCGGGTGTAAGCGCCTGCTTAGAGTTAACCAACAATAACCCCGGCCTGCGTATGGGGCTGATTGCAACGGCCGCCACAATTAAGAGTGGGTTGTTTCAAAAGCTGTTAAAAGACAATAGGCCGGATATTTCCCTATCCGCTCAGGCCTGCCCGATGTTTGCGCCAATGGTAGAAGCCGGTACAACCCATGGCCCCATTGCAAAATGGGCAGCCGAAACCTATATAAGCAAATGGCGCGGCAATATAGACGCCCTGGTGCTGGGTTGTACCCATTACCCGTTGCTGTCTTGCAGTCTAACCGGCGTTTTGGGGGCCGATGTACGGCTAATAGACCTGGCTGCCCATACAGCGCTGGCATTAAAGGCCCAATTGGCCGCAACAGGCAGCCTGTATGACGGCGACGCCCAACCAACTTGTAATTTCTATGTAAGCGGTGACCCCGGCGCTTTCAACAAAACCGCCCGGTTCCTGTTACATATGGATTTTAATGCGCGTAAAATTGATATATAAAAAGCAAGCATTCCACCAAACAAATGATATATAAAAACGAGCACCTTACCCAACAAAATATTGGGCAATGTGCTCGTTTTGCATTATGGGGGTATTTTGCTATTGATTCTGATGCGCAAGCGCATTGTATCAAAATCAACGCAAAACCAAACAGTCAGGTGTATCAGTAATCTAATTCACCTTACAGCCAACAAGCCTATCTGGCCGAATAAGGAGTATCAGAGCTTAAATCCCATAAATGCCATCTACCGTTACCGGGGAGAGTCTGGTCAGCTACGCCTCTGTCAAGAGAGTAGTTAAGAACGCGATTATTAGCAGTCCAAAGCAGTACAGAAGTACTTACGGGAATCCAAGTTGCGTGCTCGTATACATAGCGTTGGAAGTCGAAGAACTGCTCGGTCAAGTAATCTATATCCCATGCGTCTTCTGAGTTGATATTCGCCAAAATTTGGTTATATCTATTACTTTGGTAGCGGGCCGAATTGTGGATTGAGTCACCCCATAAGCCGTTAGGGTTGGGGTTAGAGCCTACCATCCATGTTGCGTCGTAGATGTGGATTGAACCATTGTCTAAGTCGTTTGTCAGGATTTCGGAACGCTCGGCCAGGGTTACCAGCCGGTTTTCATGAAGCACTACGTTTAAGCCTACCTGCGCCCAGTTCCGTTGATGATGGGGGACTTTGTCGTAGTTTTCTACAAAGTTATTGGCTATCAGCCATACAAGTTCGAAAGGCTCGCCAGTTACATTGTGACGACGGAAATCTTCGCCGGGCAGCCATTCATAGCCGGCATCGTCCAAGATTTGATTGGCTTTGTCCAGGTCAAATACCATGAAACCGTCTATGCCTTCATACATAAAGTCGCCTTGCCAGGGTACTATTGTTGTGGAAATTGGGAAACGGAAACCGTTAAACAGTACATCCGTAGTAGTCATATCGTCGCGGGCATAACCCATTGCGCGGCGAAGGTATACACAGTTGATATAGGAATCGGGGTTGGGTGTAATAACACCTGTGTCATGGTTCCTAAATCCGTGCCTAAAGCCCATAAAGTCCAAACGCCTGTCCAGGGTGGATACAAATGTTACATTGGTCAGCCTGTCCTCATAGTCAGGTACAGCGCCTAATTGGAACGCGGCAAGGTCAAACCTGCCAATCATCATAGCCTCGCCCAAAAGCGGCGGCGTGATAACTTCAATGTTAAGGCCGTCAAGCCTTGGTGCGCCGCGCCAGTACGTGGGGTTGGCCGTAAGCAAGACTGATTCGCCCGGTACAGAATGTGAGAACATAAACGCACCGTTACCCATTGGGTTAGAGCGGGAATTCTCATGGTCGGGGATATCTATCATAGGTATGCCTTCGAAATGATGCCTTGGCATTGGCTGTGTCCATACACCGCCTATTACGATAGTCGGGTCGATGCTTTCATAGGAAAACTCGATAGAACGGCCATTGTTGAATACACGGATACCGGAAATACCCACGCTTGTATCCGCACGGTATTCTTCCATACCCAATACGGTGCTGGTATTCATAGATGGGCCAAAACGGTCTGATTGGGTACCGGGGTACGCAATCATTTCATAGGCAAACAGCACATCGTACATGGTTACTTCCACACCGTCCCACCAGTACATTCTGGTGCTGTCGTGGAAATGTACGGTAAATGTGGCGGGCCTAATTACTTCAATTACCTCGCCATCATTGTTTCTTACTTGCTCGCCACGGTCATATTCGAACCATGCCGGGCCTGCAAAGCTGTATCGGTTGTTTTCGTATACGTTCAGCAGGCTTGTGAACATAAAGTCGTTCACTCTAGAGTCATCGTACAAAATAGCGAATACAGGGTTGTGGATACCCGTTAGGTTGTTGGCGGTTACAAGCGCAAAGTTAAGTATGCCGCCTACACCTTCTCCTACTGAGGTGCCTGCCGGGAACCTTTGCTGCAGGTTGCCAATGGTTTGCCATAACAGGCTTGTTTCTTCGCCGCTCACTTGGGGCGCATTGTCATCGTCTTCGTCGTTGTTATCTGCTGTATCGGCTGGGTCTTGTACCTGCTCGGGCGCCGGTGTTGCTTCGGCGGCACCATTAACGGGACCTGCGGGTTCTGGGTCTGCCCCTCCTTGACACGCCACTGCCAATGTAACCATTATTACAGCAATAACCAACAGTGCTACAATTCTTTTTAACATCGTGAAACCTCCTTGTATATTTTGGCTTATAGTCAATGAACCTGAAATATTGCATATAATACACCCGTTTGTCGCTACAAGGAGGTACTGATATACAGTACGCGGCAAAGGTATGTAACACATGAAATATTTTAGGTTCATTGGCCAAAGCTATAATATTTATTGTAATTCCTATGTAACAGGCCTGTAAACGCTAAACTCTGTCATAAAAACCGCCAATAATTTTTGGCATGTTTTGCTATGGTTAACAACTAAAAGGGGCTGTCGCGATATGCAAAAACAATGAATAAATATGCGCGCCCTCCGCCTTTGCGAGGAGCGTAGCGACGAAACAATCCAGTAAACCTACGGATTTCAGCAACCTTGGATTGCTTCGTTTCGCTCAACGCTTTTCTGTTGACGGTTGTTTGCATATTTATTCATTGTTTTTGCTTAACAGGACAGCCCCTTAACAATGCATCGGAGCCGTGCAATAACATCTCAGTCATAAAAATAGCCAATGCCACTTTTCAGAAAACAGGTCAATCGCGTTATATTTCATTTCTGTTACAGCTAGTTTTGACAGACTTTTATATAAAGCCTACTCTATTTTAATAAATTGATGGGCATCGTAGTCAAAATATCCACCTTCCAACATACCTATTAGCGTGTTGGTAAGCTTTACTTCGATATTATTGCTACCCGCTTTTAACTCCGCCACCCATTCATAAGGCGCAAAGGCCCTTACTCCTGCGCTTACGCCGTTTACCACAATATCCACGCAATCGTATATCCTTTTCTCGGATAGGCTTAATATGTGTTTGCCTGCCGTTTCTGCATGTGCTGACGTATTGAAGCTAAACGTTCCACTGTAGTAAGGATAGCCTTCAATATACGTATGGGCTAAACTGGCCTTACCGGTGGGCTTTGTAATAATCATGCCGTGAAGGTTGCATTTAGTTACGGCAAAATCACCTGAAATATAAATATTATCTCTTATGCCGCCCCAACCGTTTTCCGCGGTTACAATTATATATAGTTCGTTTTCGCCTTCCTTAACAAGCCCTTTAATTGGGCAAATTATGTTTTTTATATCGTTAACGAAGGTTCCCGCGAAAGATGCGTTATCAATTTTGCATCCGTTTACATACATCTCAAAGCTTTGCAGTATGGTGGATTCGTCCATTAGGATATTAATATTTTCAGGCACATACTCGCAATAGAATTTTTTCCTGTAATACAGTGTCTTTGGGTATTTGGCTATTATCTGCTTTGGCAGCCCAAACCCTAGCGGCTTCATTTCGGCCTGGCCGGCGCTTATTGCAAAGCCAGACACGTCAAGATGATTTTCTGCCGTTTGAACATCAACGGTTTTCCAGTCCCGGCCGCATAACGAGAATTCGAACTTATCAAAGGGCAGCACATTCTCGCCTTCTATTGAAACATCCATTTGTATGTCTGTTTTAATTTCCAACTCGGGCAGCCGCTGGGGAATCAGCTTATACCCACCCTTGACTAACTTAAACACCTTGCATTCGAAGGGCTTGAACATGATTGTGCAATTATTGTCTAAAACAGGCACCTTGGCGCTTTCGCCATTTTCGAAGGAAAAATGTTCGAAGTGGCACGGCTCATCCCTTGCAATTGCGAGATTCACATCCGCATAGTTGTTTTCCTGGTTAGAAATATATACAAACAATGCCCCTGATGCATCATATCGCCTTGTGACCAGCATTGTTTTTGCATACCTAACATCGTATGATACTTGCACGGTGTTATCCAACAGCGGGTTAACAATATCCAATACATGCTTATGGGCTTCACTGGTATATGCATCGCTGTTTGTGCTGATTAAGTGCGCGTTTTTGTGTTCGAATATTTCGGCATAGGTTTTGCTTACATTATCATCGTCGATATCAATAAATGGCAGTTCACCAACACCTATAAGCGTGCCCCCCTGGGTCAGGAATTGCTTAATTTTTTCTGTTGCCTCACTTTCGATTGCCATAAGGGGGGGCAGTACTAAAACGCCGTATTCTGCCCGGCCTATGCATATTTTGCCGTTCTTAATTTCCGCATCACGTAAAATTTCGGCGTCCAGGTTATCAAACTCTACCCCGTCATAAATCAGTTCCTTACGGATATCCCCCCAGAAGCCATATATCTTCTTATGCATATCCTTTTCCCAATTAGTAGAGTTTGCATTTGCCGCAAACCTGTAAAACGGGTTAGCCAGAAGCGCCCATAGGCTGGCAATTGGGTCAAGCACCGCAATATTAGCGTTGGAATCTGTTTCGGTTACAAACACGCTTAATCTTGCGGCATAGTCTCCTAATAGCATGTAATGCCTCCAGTACGGGTTTTGAATAAACTGGGACGGCGGCGCGTCATGCTTAACGATACTTTCCATTGTGTAATAATAGGCGTGAACATTATAGAAATTGATACCAAAGCCCGCCATCCTGTCGAACATCCATTTTGCGTCTTGGATAGTCATAGACCAGCCTACGCTATGGAAACTTTCTATCATTGCAAACCGCTGGTTTAGCTGCCTTGTTAGCGAACTGACGGATTTTGGGTTGGCGCGGAAACTGTGTAAGTTGGTTTCTACTATATATCGGAAATCCTTGCCCAGTTTCTCGTGAGCGGTATCGCCGCCTACTATATGGGCGTATTTTTGGGTAGACATCCTCATAGACTGACATTCGCAGGCTAATGCTATACCATGGTTAGCGCACCAATCAGACATCAGCTTATAATAATTTTCCACAAGCAAATCATGGATTGCCTTGTAATATCTATAGCGGATTTTATAGGCATCTTTGAAAGAACTAAGGTATAAAGCCGGTATAAAATCCTTTGGCGCGTAACCGTATAAGCGTTTCATTTCGGGGATAACCTGCTTAGTCCATGGAATAGGGCCAAGTAACCCCACTTCGTCTGAGAACATGCCCTCTACCGTTTTAAAGGTATCGCCCAGAAATTCGGCATATTTGGCATGGGTGGTTTCAATGAATGTTTCCATAGCGTTTTTGTCGCAGACATCTACATAATTTTCGTAGTACTTAAAATTTCTTATCTCATCTTGCATTACTATTAGCAGCCGCCAGCTGCCTGCAGGCAGGTTAACCGACAGATATTTTGTTGGCTCGTAGGTGAAATAGCGCTTTTTATTGTAGGCTGTAAGGCCCGTGTTGCTTTGGTAAACTTCTTGCTTTTGCAGGTTTCCTATGTCATCGCGGATATCTATGCCCGCATCATAATCTAAATCCCCGCTTGGGCTTATGGGGAAGGCGTGGGCATAGATTACATCGGCAAAGGGCAGTTCCAGCCATGTTTCTTTCCCACCCTCAACATCGAATGTATGCTCCATTAGCCGCATTGCCTTTGATTCCGGGTGGCGCACTATTACCTCGCCGCCGCTTATTCCGCTGGGGTATGGGTATTCATCGTAGAGCCAGTTTTCCAGGCCAATCTCACTTGCATAATCGCATATGGTTTTTATTTTCGCGAACCATTTTTTAGATAAGTACGGTATCTTTAGCCCCTGGCGTGCGCATATAAATATGCCGCCAATTCCCTTGGCTTTCATTTGGCGGAGTTGGGATTTTAATTCCTCGTCGTCTAAATCTCCGTTTAGGAACCAAAAAGGCTTTATTCTGTATTCGTTTGGCGGGTTTATGAAATTCTTATGCATTTTTTCCTCCCATCGGCCCATTATGGGCGATTCTGTCACCAACCCAGCATGAAAATCGCTTTTATCGGTATCATCAAAACCGGAAAAAAGGTTTACCATTTGTATCAAAACTGAGTGGGTAAGGCATATTATTTAGTATCCAAATTTTCCTTCCAAGGACTCATCGTTTAAAACCCAGTCCTCGACATTTACCATACGAAAATTATCTTTATCGTCCCGGATATACACTTTTGCAATACCGGCATTGATGATTAACCTTTTGCACATGGCGCAGCTGCTGGCATTTTCTATATAATCCTGCCTTGCCATATCTATGCCCACTAAGTACATAGAGCCGCCAAGCATATCCTTCCTAGACGCGCTTATTATGGCGTTTGCCTCGGCGTGGACACTGCGGCAGAGTTCGTATCTTTCGCCACGGGCTATTTTTTTTGCCTCTCTTACGCAAGATTCGATATCTGTGCAGTTTTTTCTTCCCCGGGGGGCGCCTACGTACCCTGTGGATATTATCTCGTCATCTTTTACGATTACCGCGCCGTAATGCCTTCTTAAACATGTGCACCTGTGGGACACCTCTTCGGCAATATCTAGGTAGTAGTTGTTCTTGTCTCGCCTTTGCATGTGCTCCTCCTTAAAAAATAAGCTACGGGCTTCGCCCTACACACACTAACATAAAGCAGGGGATTCCGAAACATACGTGATTTGACTAGGTTGGCGCGGGAATACACCGCCAACGTTACTCTCAACTACCAACCATCCCCATAATTTCAAAAAAGGCTTCCTTAGCATGGAAGTTCATGTCAAACAGCACTGGGTGGCCCCATGCGCGCCAGCTTTGGTTATCGGCCTTGCCCCATATAGATACGCGCTCTATATAATCGGCAAACTCAATATAGTAGCCAAACAGCCGTGCAAAGGCCTGTGCCTGACGTGCTTGGCTGGCCGCATCAAGGGGCGCGGACAGTGGCCTTCCTTGTAGCCCTATTGTTATATCAAGTTCCGTAACGCTTATCACGGCGCCGGTTGCAATAAACCGCTCAATTGCCGGGCGTACATTGTTTAGGTTGGTACGCCACTGGTCCAGGTGGTAATGGCCCTGCATACCTATGCCCTCTAAAAGCAATCGCCCGGTATATTCCTCGCCTTCCGGTACGGCTTCCGGGTTATTTTCTATATCATGTGCCCAGCGTTGGTTAAGCTGCTGTACCATCTGGCCGATGGCGTTGCGCTTTGCCGGGACTTCTTCGTTATAGTCGTTGTAGTATAGGATAGATTCCGGGAAGTAGCGCCGGGCAAACACAAATGCGTCATATACATAGTCAGACGGGTGCTCTCCCGCTTCTGGGTCATAGCCGTTGGCATAGGCCATAAACCACGGCGAGTCCTCGCGCATTTGAGTGCGCCAATCCCCTGCATTCCAATCGCTTACACTACCATTCCATCTGCCTCCGTCAGAGGCTATTGCCTCGTTTACAACATCCCAGGAATGGAATGCGTGAATGGTGCCCCTTTCGGTAAAATGCTCTGCCAGTGTACGTATATGGAACTCCATATTGCTGCGGGCTTCAGCCCGGGTTAAAGGGACACCGGGTGCGCTAAAAAACAGCCAATCCGGCGATTGGGAATGCCATACAAGCACATGCCCTATCATTGTAATATTATTTTCAATAGCCCAATCCACTATTGCGTCGGCCCGGATAAAGTTGTATTGGCGGGCTTCCGGGCGAATAAACCCCCTAGGCGCAATATTATAGGGCTTATGCCAATTTTCGGCGGTAACGGCGTTAAAATGATGCGCAAACATTTGACGGGTATAGGGCATGTTCATAACCGTCGTGGACGAATAAATGTTCCCAAACATAAAATAAGGCTCAAATGCCTGTGCCAAAGATGGCAAATTTAAATCCCATCCCCGTTGCATTGGTTCCGGTGTGCCTTCTTCCGGCTCGTTTTCATCGGCTGTGTAACCTGGAGCGTTTTCGTTTATGTCTTCACTGTTGTTTCCAGATAAACGGCTGTCGTCTGTTGCCGCCGTACCCCATGGGCGCATAACCATTAACATGATAAAGGCCACTACTATAGCTGATGCTATAATAGTGGCCCATTTGCGGTTTATTTTCATGTATATATTTTCCTTCCCTTTTCATCTGCAACGCCGGTCTTGCGATAGAAATATGAATTAACTACGTCTCGCCATTCTTCGGCGTTTTTAAGCTGGGCGTCCAAGCGCTCCCTTACTTGTGTATAGGCCTCAATTGACATGTGTTCCTTTAGGGATTCCCATGTTTTAATAAAGCCATTTACATCTTCCACGCCTTCGAAATGTGTATCATAAATATATTGTATAAGTGTCTGCCCGCTTTTTAGGCGGTAGTCATATGGCAGCCTGTGAAAAAACAGCAGTATCTCTTCTGGGCAGGTTGCTTTGTTTTCGTACATATCGCGCACATATGGGTGATACTGGGTAGTGTAACCTGTGCCTGCCGGGGTGCGATCCACGCCTATGGCTTTGGTATCTGCACGGTGGTATGTTCCCCATTTCATATACTCGTAACCATCCACGCTTGGGCCGTAATGATGATGTATATTTACCATCCAGCCTATGCCTAGGGGCGCGTTATATTTTTCGTAAACAGCCCTTGACTTTAAAATCATGTCTACCAGTGGCGGCAGTAATTGGGGGCTGCTGCCAAAGGTAAGGGCTACCCATTCCTTTGTAACCTCTGCGGCTGTAAGTGCCGGGTTCCACGCCATTCTGCCAAAGGCGTACAAGTTGGCCTGTGCAAGTAAATGCCCCGTCCAATTAGGGTCATTTCCGGTGTTGGCTACTGCTACTATCGCTTCAATTTTATTACCCACTAAATCTTTGGTTTTGCAGGTATCGGTAACCGGGTGTTCGTAAATTTCTTCCCATTGAACGGCCAGGGCGTATAGGTCTTTCTGCTGGCCTGTGTACTCCTGTGTAACTTGAAGTTCCATCCCTTGGCGCGTGTTGTCCATTGCCCCAAGTAAAGGAGAATTAGGCTCGCGCACTTGAAAATCCGAAGGGCCGTGCTTGATTTGCAGCATTACATTATCATCAAAATCCCCATCCAGAGGTTTGAAATAATTGTATGCGGCCTTGGGCCTGTCGGTTACGGCATCCCGCCAATCCTGCATACAGTTGTATACAAAGCAGCGCCAGTAAACCATACCGCCAACGGGCTTTAGAGCCTTGGCTATAACATTGGCGCCTTCGGCCTGGGTCCGCCCAAGCGACATTGGCCCGGCTCTAAACTCCGAGTCGGCTTTTACCAAGAAGCCCGCAAGGTCAGGTATGCGCTTGTATACCGTTACGGCGGTTTCTTTCCACCAATTGGCAACCTCTGCGTCCAGCGGGTCGGATGTAGAAAGGCCCCCAAGCAAAGCGGGGCTTTCGAAATGCACGGCCACTATAAGCCTAATACCAAAGGGGCGGAAAATATCCGCAACCCGTGCAAGGTCCGGCAAACTATCTGTTATAAGCTTGGCACTTTGGAAGTATACATTTACATTGTTAATACATATCTGGTTAATCCCGATGCTTGCAAGCAAACGGGCATAATCCTGCAAGCGTTCCGGGTCATAGCCTATTTGCCCGTCTTTGAAAAATATAGACCTTCCGCTATACCCACGCTCTACACTGCCGTCTATGTTATCCCAGTGGTTTAGGATGCGCTTTGTGGCAACGGGTGCCTCGGAAACATCAAACTGTGCTTCCCCCCAAGACAGGCGGGCAAGAAGCCCGTACACCCCATACAGCAAGCCGTTTTCATCGCCTGCGGTTATGTTAATGCCTTCATAAGAGCCGGTTATTGCATATGCTTCCGGCTGCATACTATTTATGATAGATAAATTAATTGTGGCATCGCCAGACTTGCCACCGGTAAGCCGGTTAATCCCCTTTTCGCATTCCTCGTAAGCAAAGCCCTTTAAACCGGACATTTTAAAGCCTGGCATACCCACAACCTGCCGTGGTTGCAACCATGCATGATACCCAAACATACCGCGCATATCCATATATAACGCCCCTTAAATTTTATTTTTCCTACTTTCGCCAGTATAGCCTTGACAATTGGAAACAGACATAGATATAGTAAGGAAACTTTGTGTTTTCTAGGGAGGGAACTATGGACAATCTTGATTTCGACAATGCCATACCGTGTATCGATTATTTTAGTTACCGCAACAATACCCACAATTGGAGGATAGAGCCTTCAATAACAGATTTTGTAGACATGACATATATAATAGGCGGTGATGCCGTTTACATAATAAACGGGAAAAAAATTACCGTGTCGGCAGGTGATTTGCTATGTATTCCCAGGCAATCCAGCCGCTCTGCAAGCAGCAGTTCGTCAGAGGTTTTTGACTGCTTTGCCGTAAATTTTAATATGTTAAGTTTGAATAATAACAAGGACGTAGATGTGCCGCTGCCCTTAGTATCCTCTATAGGCATACATGAAGGCATTATTTCCTTGTTTAAAAGGCTTAATGAGAATTGGCTTATGCGCGGCCCAGGTTATACAATGCGGGTACGCGCTTATTTTATGCTTGTTTTGCAAAGGTTTTTCGAGATGCTGCTGTACGAAGTGGATACGTCCCGGTTTGATACCCGTGTTAAGGCCACAATACGCTATATTACAAACAATTTTGCAGAGCCCATTGGCATTGCAGACGCCGCAAAAGAAGTTCATCTTACCCCCAACTACTTAGGGATAGTATTTAAACAGGAAGTAGGCGTTACATTCCGGGATTATTTAAATACCATTAGGCTAAACCAGGCCGAGGATATGTTAAGGGCCGGGGACGGAAGCATAACAGAGATTGCGCTAAAATGCGGGTTTAAAGATGTATTTTATTTCAGTCGGTTATTTAAAAAATATAAAGGGGCCACGCCTTCGTCTGTACAGTCTTAGGAAAAATTAATCCTCTTAGACTCAACAACCAGCGGCCTTTTCATAATCCTGGTGTTGATGCTGATAATATACTCTCCAACCAGCCCTATAAAGAACAATTGAAGAGAGCCAAACACAAACACTCCTATTAATACCGGTATCATACCGGCAGGAAACCAATCCCAAAACATAAGCTTTAACACCAAGTATGCAAATGCCACAAACAGGCTTAACGTTGAAAATATAAAACCAAAAATAGTAGCCAACCTAAGCCCTATCTTAGTGTATGAGGTAAAGCTTAGCATAGCGGCGTCATATAAGCGGTACCAGTTGTTTTTGGTTTTCCCTGCCCGGCGCTTCTCCTGCTGATACGGGATTTCTTTGCGCTCGGGGCCAAGTTCTGCAACAATCCCGCGTAAAAACGGGGATGGGTCATCTAAGGTTCGTAGTACTTCTATAAAGCTTTGGTCGTATAGCCCAAAACCAGTAAAATGCTCTATTTGGTCGATGTCAGACATTCTTTTAATGGTTTTATAGTAGCAGGAACGCAGCCAGTAAATTAATTTATTTTCCTTGCTTTTGACTTTTATTCCGCAAGCGATTTTATAGCCGTTTTCCCATTCCTGTACAAATTTAGGTATCATTTCTACCGGGTCTTGAAAATCCGCACTCATTAGAATCGTACAATCACCGCTGGTTTGGCACATGCCATGATATGGTGAGTTAAATTGGCCAAAATTCTTTGTGTTAAAAATCGCCTTAATATTAGGGTTTTCGGTGCATAGGCGCTGTATAATATCCCGTGTATCGTCCTTGGAATAGTTATCTATAAAAACTATTTCGTATTTATATTCCTGCAACTGCTCGTTAAAAACTCTTATTATTTCATGGCTTAAAGGCTCAACATTCTCTTCCTCATTATAGGTTGGAATAAGCACGCTAATTTTTTTCACTTTACTGTCCTCCCTCTGTAAACCGGCAAGCCGCTAATTCCTCTTCCGGCAGATACGGATACATATCATCAAACCCACGCTGGCGTAGAGTGCCATCGGGTAAACGGTCGCTGGCAACCCTTGGTGCAATAAGCTGCCATTCCGGGCTTATTACTTCACATACAACGGGGCCGTCATATGCTAAAACCTCCGCCAGTTTTGGCTCAAGTTCATTTGGGGTATTAATCCGCACGGCTTTTATACCGTATGCTTCGGCCACTGCTGCGGCACTTGGAAGAAACAGCCCGCTTGCAGGCCCTTCCCCAAACAGACGGTCATCCATAAAATTGCGCTGGGTATGGCGGATAGATAAATATCCGTTATTGTTAACAACAAATATCTTAATGGGCTTTGATAATTGCCTTATTGTGGCCAACTCTTGGATATTCATATGGAATGTACCGTCGCCGGTGATTGCAATTGTATGTTTATAGTTATTTGCGGCACATGCGCCTAGTACCGCACACCAGTATCCCATTGTGGCAAGGCCTCCGGATGTCAGGTGCCGCTGGCCTTTTTTAAGCTTCCAGCCCTGGGCCCCAACTGGGTGAACAGAACCTCCCCCATCCACAAGAATAACCGCGTTATCATCTGCCATATTGCTTAGCATGTCTATCAGATAATAGGAATTAACTTTATCGTCTTCTCTATATTCTGTCTGCATTACAGGGTATTTTAGCTTTAGCATTTCACAAAAACCTGCCCACTTATCGTGGTTGTGAGTGAAATCTATTGGGGTTTCCAGGAGTTTGGGCATTACAAACCGCAAATCGCCTTTTAGCGCTTCCTTAATATTAGGGCCGGGTTTATTTAGTTCTTCGGTATCTGCATCTACTACATAAATTTCAGCGTTTTCTCCAAACATTTTTGGCTCGTGCCCTACGCTGGAGGTAGACATTCTGCTGCCTAGGGCTATAATTACGTCCGCATTTTGTATTGTTATATTGGCGGCCCTATCGCCTTGGGTTCCCGGGTGGCCTACATATAGCGGGTGCTTGTATTCTATAAGGTCTATCCCTAACCTGGTAGTAACAACAGGCAAGTTGTTCTTTTCAAGGAATTGTACAAATTCGTCAACAACCCCTGCAAGCCTTACACCCTGCCCTGCCAGTACAAGTGGCCGGCGTGCTTTTGATAGGGCATGTGTTATTTTTTCGCATACGGCGGCGGTTTCTTCTTTTGGGAAAGGGTTCGCCTTAGCTGTAAAATGATATGTGCTGTTCTGGGGCATTTCCATCCTTTGGACATTAAGCGGTACCTCAACCCATACCGGCCCCGGCCGCCCTTCAAAGGCGGTGTAGTATGCTTTTTCCATATGATAAGCAGCCTTAGCCGGGTCTGATATTAAGGCAAAATACTTAGTGCCATGTTTAACAAAATCCTCGCTGTTAATCCCTTGTATACCGTATTGGCGTATTGGGGTATTACTCATATGGGCGGCAAAGGGCAGGTTTGCCTGACCCGATACCACAAGCATAGGTGCCGAATCCACATACCCTCCCACAAGGCCGGTTATTGTATTAAGAACCCCAGGCCCTGCTGTTACCATGGCAAACCCTAACTTTCCGGTAATGCGGGCATATGCGTCGGCGGCCATTGCTGCGGCTTGCTCGTGATGGACAAAAACAGTGGAGATTTCAGGAGTTCTATATAGCGCGTCGTTTAAATGCATTGCCAACCCGCCCACTACCGCAAAAGCCGTGTCTACGTTTTTTTCCTTTAAAAAGTTCATCATATAGTCTGAAACTGTCATGACAATCTCCCTTCTAGGGCCCATTACGGACGGCATCACCAGCCAAGTATAGACTTCCTTGGAAATTACATTTGCGGCTAAAAAATCGCGAGCTTTAACGTGTTTTTTGGCTGCATATTTGGAATCTCCGAGGAAATCTTATAAAAAAGGTTTACCATTAGTATCAAAACCCGGTTGGTGTATTTTCGTATTAAACAGAGGCAAATAGTTTCCTTCGCCACTGGATTACTTCTTTTATTCCATCTTCAAAGGGCACAGAAGGTTCGAAACCTGTATCGGCTTTTAAATCAGCAATATCTGCACATAAGTGCATAACCTGTTTGGGTGCATACTCGCGCTCCCCTATTCCAAGGGGCAGCGCTGGGTCAATTGCGTCTCTTATTGCGTAAACATATTGTGAAAGCGGCCGGGAAACGCCGCTTCCGATGTTATATATAGCCTGGTTTCTTCCCTTTTCCCCAAGCAAGTAAAGCGCAGCAGCAGCATCACGGGTATTTAGATAATCCCACTGCTGCTCGCACTTGGTTAGAGCCGGCTTCTTGCCCTTTAATAAGCTGTCGATACAGTACATAATCATAGTAGATGGCGGGTCGTGAATACCGTAAACAGCAAATATCCTTGTCCAAACAAAGCCCATGCAAAGTTGCTCGGCTAAAATTGATGACAGCTTCCCGGCAGCATACTTTGAAATACCATATGCGTTTTCGGGGGCAATTCTTGTATCGGTTGTTATGGAACCGGAAACCCTGCCATACTCCGCTTGAGAGCCTATACCTACAAACTTCCTGCACCCAAGCTTATGTGCAAATTTTACGGCGTCCAGAGTGTATCCGATATTCGCTTGTTGTGTGTCCACAATGTTTCGGCCATTATCGCGCCCATTGTCGTGAGACACATCCCATGCAAAATGATAGAAGGCATCGAAGTCGAAATCATCATATTCTGCGCTGTGCAGTTCGGATAAATCACATTCGTACACCGTGATATACTCAGATTTTGGCAGAAGGCTCCGTCTTTCTGTATTACCACGTATTACAGCCAATACATGGGTTTTCCTAGATATGCATTCGTTAATTAGAGATAAACCCAACATGCAGGTTGCCCCGGTTATTACTACCTTTTTCATATCTCGTTCTCACTTAATACTTCTAAATCTTCGCTTCTAAGCACGGCAACTACTATATCTGTGCCGTAGCGGCTTTGTATGGTTTTGTATATCTCTTCAGAATAACCCGGTGCAACAATTATTATGGCACCTACTTTTTTTTCAAAAAAATAATCTGGTGATACTATAGGCACATGGGTCGCAGGCGAGTATTTTCCCTGCTTAAAAGGTGCAGAGTCGATGATATAAGCTATATCCTTGCCTAACTGCGCGGTTGATAAAATAGTAAAACCTTGATGGCTGGCTCCCCATAAGGCAACCTCCGCTCCTTGGCTTTTTATATTGCGGATAAACTGCTGTATAGATGAATTAAGCCTTGTAAAATTGTTTTTAAGTTCTGTTAAATCAAGCATTTGCCTTTTACGAACATATGCTGAAATGGTGTCCCTGTTTATGCGGCTAAGTTCAATAACTTCAAAGCCTGTATACTCAAGTAAAAACCTTAATGTATCTTCTGTGTAGTAGGCTATGTGGTCGCGTATAAACTCATAGTAGCTATTGTGTTCGACGATATATTCAAAACTTGGCACGGTAACTATGCCAACACCTGCATCAGTTAAGCAGTTATAAATCCCCTGTAACATTCCGCAAGGGTCCGGCTGGTGCTCGAGGAAATTAAACGATAGAAACGCATCGTATTTTTCGCCGGGAATAGCATCATCCTTGCTGCCTAAAAAGAAGCGGGTGACGGAAAGCCCTTTTTCAACGGCTTTCTGCACCAACTCCACATTATTCTCGATTCCGAATGCCTTAACATCAAACTCATCTAATATTTGAAGGAACTCGCCCTGTCCGCATCCAACTTCTATAAACCTTTTTCCGGTTAGGTTGAATTTTCGTATAAAGTCCCGGTATTGGCGTCTTCGTATATCAAGCATATGACTTGACCCGCCTCCGGCGCGGATTACATCTTTATAATAAAACACAGCATCGCAGTCCAGTTGCACCAGGCCGCAGCAGGAACACTGGCAAACATTAAAATCTATGCCTTTTTCACTTGCAATTTCTTCCTTAGAAGGGATGTTTTGCGCCAATGCCGGCATGTTTTCATAGCTTAGCAAAGGCTGGCTGTAGAACCTACCGTTGCAAACAATACAGTGCTTCATAAGAACCCCTCCCCCGCCCGGCTAAAATTGTGTATATATCGCAATCTTTAACATATCATCTGATTTTTCACGCATCATATTCAGGGCTTGGCCTATTTTGTCAAACCCGTGAAGCCTATGGGTGATTAAGGGGCTTGGGTCAAACCGGTTAAGTTTAATCATGTTTAATATCCGTTCAATTCTTGCGCGGCCGCCTTTGGCCAACTCCATTCGCACAGTTTTTCCGGCCATGCCCCTTCCGCTTGAAAACTTCGGTATTGGAATATTCCCCGTGCCGCCTACATAACTAATATTTGAAATTGTTCCTATCCCGTATCGGGTAATGTTAAAGGCCTGGATAAATGTATCGTCATTGCCGCCGGCAATTATTGTGCTGTCTACCCCTATGCCATTTGTAAGCGCAAGTATATTCTTCTCAATGTCTTCATTTTTATAGCTAAATATGTGTGTTGCACCAAATATCTTGGCAACCTCTATGCTAATTTTTCTGTTGCCTACAGCAATAATTTCCCCGGCACCCCTGAGTTTTGCCCCAACTATTGCCATTAAACCAATAGGGCCTATTCCAAGCACGCACACCGTATCTCCGAACTTTATATCTGCACATTCTGCGCCGGTAAAACCTGTTGTTATAACATCAACGCTTAGCAGCGCCTGCTCTATGGAAACGCCTTCGGGTACCTTGGCTAATGTGGAGGATGCATGTGGTATTGCAAACATTTCGGCAAAAACTCCGGGCAAGGTTCTGCCAAGCTGGTGGCCGGAAAAAGGGGCATTGGCATGATTATGATTTCCGTCTTGTATAGAGGGTGCTGTCCAATCCGGGGTAATTGCCGGTACCGCAACAATATCACCAGGTTTAAAATCGTTTACATGTTGCCCAACACTTAGTATTTCGGCAACGCACTCATGCCCCAAGATTAAGTTTGGGGCCTTTGGGGAGCCGGTATATATGGTGTGGATATCGGTTGTGCATAGGGAAATGGCAATGGGCTTTAACAGCGCACCGTGAGGTGTTAACTCCGGCGCCGGTACATTAATATACCCGGCATCACCTGGTGATTTTAAAGCAAATGCTTTCATAGGTAGCATTACCTTCCTATAGGGATTTCGTTTACAATTGTGTTTCAAACTGCGCCAGAAAATGTGTTGAAGCGCCGCATTTCTGGCTTGTTTCGGTTCATTTCAAGCCGAAATGCTAACATGACTATTCCGGTTTTGATGATACCGACAAAGGCTTCTTTTTAAACACCCAAAACTTATTTAAGGCAAAGTTAAGCGGTACCGTAATACACAAATTAATTATAGGGGCAATAAACTCCGATACCCCAATAATATCAACCATAACAAACAACAGCCCCGTACTTAATAAAAATGTTACGCCGTAAGCCCCATAAATTTTTATTACCGTATACTTGCTGCTTTCATCCGGTTTAAAAACGTATTTCCGGTTCCAGTAATACGCATTTAATACACTTATGAAAAAAGCTATCATGTTGGCAAGGATATAATGTACCCCCAGGAATAAAAGGGCATAATAAATCCCCAGTGAAATAAGCGTATTAGATACACCAACAATGCCAAATTTTATAAACTGTAATAATGTTTTCATTTAATGGCCTGGGCTATTGTTTCGGCCATGTAATCAATCATTTCATCAGTCATACCCGGATATACCCCAATCCAGAAGGTGTCGTTCATAATACGGTCGGTATTGGTAAGTTCACCTACGACTCTATAGCCCTTGCCGGATTCACGCAATTTATCGAAACATGGGTGCTTAATTAAGTTTCCGGCAAAAAGCATTCTTGTTTGTATGCCTTTTTGCTCCAGGTGCCGCACTAATTTATTGCGTTCTACCCCTTTATTGCATGTGATAAGGAAGCCGAACCAACTTGGTATGCTGTTTGGGCAAGCTTCCGGCAGAACTAATTTGTCGGACAAGTGGCTTAATGCCGCCTTTAACCTATCGAAATTGCGTATGCGGCTTTGGGTAAAGCCGGGAAGCTTTTTAAGCTGGGCCACACCTATTGCCCTGCATATCGGTAGCTTTTAGGTTATATCCCAGATGAGAATATACATATTTATGGTCGTATCCCTTTGGCAGCTGGCCATACTGCCCGTCGAAACGGTGCCCGCACATATCATCTTGTCCTGACGCGCAAATACAATCCCTGCCCCAGTCCCGCATAGAGAGTATGATTTTAGAAAGCAGCGGGTCGTCTGTGTAAACAGCGCCGCCTTCCCCCATTGTCATATGATGCGGAGGGTAGAAGCTGGATGTACCAATATGGCCGATGGTGCCAGTGAACTTTTCTTCGCCGTTTATAACGTATTTTGTGCCAAGGGCGTCACAGTTATCCTCAACCAGCCATAGGTTATGCTTATCACAAAAGTTCTTAACCGCGCCAAGGTCGAAGGGGTTGCCAAGGGTATGGGCAACCATAACAGCCTTGGTTTTTGGCGAAAGGGCCCCTTCAAGCATAGTCACGTCCAGGTTGTACTGTGGGATGGTAACGTCTATAAACACAGGCACTGCGCTGTACTGCAATATAGGCGTTACAGTTGTGGGAAAGCCCGCCGCTACGGTAATAACCTCATCCCCCTGCATAATAGCCCGCTCCCCCAAAAGGGGCGACGTAAGGGCCATAAAAGCCAAAAGATTAGCAGACGAACCTGAATTTACCAGCGCGCAATGTTTCGTTCCTAAGTATTTAGCAAAATCACTTTCAAATTCATTGGCATATCGCCCGGCTGTAAGCCAAAATTCCAATGCGCTGTCTACAAGGTTCATCATTTCCTCGTGGTTATATACCCTGGAGGCATAGGGGATACGCATACCCGGCGCGAATTCCTTATCAGATTTATGATATGTTTCGTAGAATGCCTTAACCATTTGAAGTACTTGCTCTTTTGCGGCAGCTTCATTCATGTTCTCAAACATTTATTGTACACCCTTTTCTGTAAATAAGTTTATTTGCTTGTCCATAATTGCGCATATGTCGCCTTTTTGCAGGTAAACCCGGGTCCATTCAACGGTTTTATTTATGGCTTCTTCTACACCCCACCGGGGCTTATAGCCAAGCCTTGATTTTATTTTAGAACAGTCGAGTTTCAAGAAATTTGCTTCGTGAGGGGCCGATTGCTGGCTGATAGTCTCCCAGGATTGCCCTGCACCCCAGGCCTTACAAAATAAATCCGCCAATGTCCCGGTGGATACACAATCACAATCATCTGGGCCCACATTGTAGCTTCCCATAAAACTTGGGTCTTGGTACTGCTTTTGGGTAATCAAAAGATATGCAAACAGCGGCTCCAGCACATGCTGGTACGGGCGTATCGAATATGGGTTGCGAACAATTATGCTTTCGTTTTGGGACGCGGCCCGTATACAGTCGGGTATGATGCGCTCATGGGCAAAGTCTCCGCCGCCTATAACATTACCGGCACGGGCAGTTGAAACAGGGGGCGCCCCATTGGCAAAGAATGAATCCCTATAGCAGCGGGTTATAAGTTCGGCACAGGATTTACTGTTGGAATACGGGTCAAAACCGTCCAGGGAATCTGCTTCCCGGTATCCCCATTCCCATTCATTGTTATGGTAAACCTTATCTGTTGTTACATTGAGAAAGCTTTTTACACCGCCTATTGTGCGCAGGCACTCCAGGATATTAACCGTGCCCATCACATTGGTTTCATATGTGTAGGCAGGGGCCTTATAACTATCTCGTACAAGGGGTTGGGCAGCCATATGTATTACGACTTCCGGCTGGGATTTTGTAAAAGCGGCAAACAGCGCATCTTTGTGGCGGATATCGCCGATGAAAGAGTCGATTTTTGTTTCCACATCGCAAATAGAAAATAAGTTTGGGTTAGTGGGAGGCTCCAGGGCATAGCTGGTAACTTCAGCACCTACACCGGCCAGTATGCGGCAAAGCCACGCCCCTTTAAACCCGGTATGGCCTGTAAGAAATACTCGCCTACTCTTCCAAAAGCTTAAATCCATTACCATTTCCTCCAAGGGGCTTGTCCGCTTACCCATAGTTCGTCAAGTTTTTGTTTGTCGCGCTGGGTATCCATACACTGCCAAAAGCCCTCATGTTTATATGCCATTAGCTGGCCTTCAGATGCTAAGCGCTCTAAAGGCACCCGCTCAAGTATAGTATCGTCGCCGTCTATATAATCAAAAATCTTTGGGCTAAACACCATAAACCCGCCGTTTATAAAATTGCCATCATTATCAGATTTTTCGCGAAACGCGCAAATTGTGCCGTCTTTTTCGGTTTCTAGTACGCCAAAGCGCTGGCCCATGTTAACTGTAGTTATTGTTGCGGCCCTTCCGTGGTTTTTATGAAATTCAACCAGCTTTGCAATATCCACATCAGAAACTCCATCCCCGTATGTGAGCATAAAATCATTATTGCCTACATATGGCTGGATGCGCTTAACCCTGCCTCCGGTCATGGTGTTTAAGCCGGTATCTATTAGGGTGACTTTCCAGGGTTCAGTCTTATTAGTATGGATTTCCATGGAGTTTTTATTACCAAAATCGAAGGTAATATCAGAGTTATGCAGGTAGTAATCCGCAAAGTACTCCTTTATTACATATTGCTTGTATCCGCAGCAGACTATGAAATCATTAAAGCCATAAGCCGAGTACGACTTCATTATGTGCCATAGTATTGGCTTTTCGCCTATTTCTATCATGGGCTTTGGCTTTAAATGGGATTCTTCTGATATGCGGGTTCCAAAACCACCGGCTAAGATTACTGTTTTCACTTATATTCACGGCCCTTTCTTTAGAAGCAACATTTACGAGAGTGATAGCCTACCTGGATGCCAAAAATTCCTCGGCGGTACTCGCATCTGCTAAAATCCTTATATTATGAATATTCCCAATCAAAACATATCCCGGCGCGTCTACACTTGGGTTTAAGGTGACAATAATCGGTTGGTATCTGTTAATTAAATCCCGGACATTAGCATGATAATCCGGATAAACCGCATTGCCCCAGTTAACTGTCATGTTTAATAAGTTCTCTCCAAAAGTAATAGCAAACAAAGCGTCTCGTGTATCATTAATAAATTGTTTTTCAGGGAATTGTTCTCGCAAATTATCTATAAACGCGAAATACTCATGCAGGAAATTATGCATACCTGCATCCACCATCATGCCGTTTAGGTGATGTCCGAAATTGATTGTAACTAGGTTATCCCTGTTCCTTAAATGCGTAGTGGCATTTCTTAGTTTCCAGTGGATATCGCCGTAGAAAAACACGAATACAACCATAATTAATATAATGGATTTTCTTCGTGTATCAATTCCCCCAAGAACCTCCCAAACACAGTAAACAAAAACACCTATCATCATCCCGGCCGCCCAATATACGTGGCTTAAACAGGGTACAGGGTAATATTGATGCCACGATGCTATTGCTATTACGGCATAAAACAATAGCATCATTTCCTTTTTAGACGCATATTCTTTTATCTTTATCCGCGCCCTGCCTATATGCAGCTTTCCTACATAAAAATAGACAAATAAAAATATACACAAGATAGGCATTATTGCCCATATTACCGGGATTGTAGAGCCCCGTAATGTCCAGTGATACCCCAAAAATAAATCCAGCAAAAGATTCTCTGTGGCTCCTATGGTTCCGCTAAAACCAAAATAAAACGCAAATCTTAACGATTGCGCCCACCAGTCATAAAATGAGCCGGTAATAAGGAAAAACACCGAAAATACAAGGAAAACAGAAAAGAAGCCAATAGAATAGTGAAGCAACAATTTCCTGATGCCCAAATTTTCATCTTTGGTAAAGAGGCCATAGTTAACCAACAGAAATAAAGTGGCAATAAACAAAACAATGCCAACGGGCTGCCTTGTATAAAAGGCTAAAGCGCCTACAACGCCAGCGGAGAGTATATATTTAAGATTAGTGCTTTCAATAAACTTGAAAAGAAGGAAGACAGCTATAGCAACCAATGCCTTACCATATACCGAACTCCAGGGCAAAAACGGCATAATAAAGAAGTGAGACATAAAAATAAACAGCATAGTAGAAACAATAGTGACCCCTGTAGGAAGGAAATACCGCCAGGTTTTATAAAGAAAAAAGGTGGTTACAGCATACATAAGCGCCGTTTGCAGCCTAATTACCAGAAGTTCCGCACCAAATATTAGCATAGCCGCAGCCTGAAAATACGTGAAAAAGGCACCGTACTGGGTAAAGCTGTCTCTAAACAGCATTTGGCCGCTTAGGACATCTATTGCAGGCTTTAGTACAATGCCGTCATGATGTATATCAATTCCGATTCTGCTAAAGGTAGACGCTACTAAATACATTAACAATGCTAATAGTAATGCCATTACTGTGTCTACGCTTATGTTTGCTTTCATATTGGCTGTAAGGCTATTTCTCACAATAACACATCCCGATATGGATATTTTTGTATATACGCCGTGATGGGCGCAATTGCAATGGTAGCAGTAAACCATAGCTGTATCAATACTGCAACAGTGGGATATCACGAAATAATTCGATTTATGGGCAATGTAAGCGAAATTTAACTTAATTTTAGCAGATATGTTACAATGAGGTATAGCCGTTACCGTTACATGCGGCATACAAATTATTACGGAGGGTGCATATGAACACTGTAGAAAAACCGAAACGGTCTTGGATTCCCTTCAAAAAGGGCCTGACCAACGAGGAATTTAGCTGGGTGCTGTACGACTGGGCCAGCCAGTCATATGTAATGGTTGTTATGACTGTAATTTTCTCCATGTTTTTTATCGAAGCGGCGGGGCGGCATGGTATAGACAGCACAGAGGCCACGGCCTATATTGCCTTTAGCAACACCATAGGCATGGTTATTATTGGCTTGCTTGCGCCAATTATCGGGACCCTTTCCGGCTACAAAGGCAAGAAAAAAGTACTGTTTACCCTCTTTGCCGTTATGGGGCTTGTGGGTACTTTCGGGCTGGCCTTTGTGCCGGAGCATTTATGGCCTGTGATTCTGGTTATTTTCATTTTTTCGTCTATTGGATATGCGGGAAATACAAAAATTTACGATGCTTTTCTTATTGATGTAACAGATAACAAGCGGATGAATTGGGTTTCCAGCCTTGGCTTTGCCTTTGGTTATATTGGCGGGGCCCTGCCGTTTATTCTATGTATTCCTTTGGTGCTGCTGGTGGAAATGGGCATGGTTGATATGGATATCATGCTTGCATATCGGTTATCGTTTATTATTGCAGTGCTATGGTGGCTGGCTTTTATGGGGCCGTTTTTCAAAAATGTGCATCAAAAATACGGAAGCGAACAAGAGCCACAGTATGTTCGCAAAAGTTTTGTTCGTATCTGGACAACTTTTAAAGAAATTGCAACCCAAAAGCATATTCTTATTTTCTTGGTTGCGTTTTTCCTTTATAGCGACGGAGTTGGCTCTATTATTCGCATGGCTATTGCATACGGTACGGATATTGGGCTAAGCGCCATTACTTTACTTATGGTGCTTTTAGTGACGCAGTTTGTTGCTATGCCTTTTGCGGTTCTTTATGGCAAGTTGTCGCAAAAACTGGGGGCGAAGTTCATGATATATGTTGCCATATTTACTTATTGTGTGGTTTGCGTAATTGCTTTGTTTATGAACCCGGCCAGGGACTTACGCACTTTAACTATTATGTTTTGGGCACTTGCAATGTTGGTGGGAACTGCACAAGGCGGTATACAGGCACTTTCCCGCTCTTATTTTGGCCGGATTATTCCCAAAGACAAATCCAACGAATATTTTGGCTTCTATAATGTATGCAGCCGCTTTGCGTCAATGCTGGGAACGGCGATTTTTGGCATAATTGCACTGCTAACCGGTCAATCCCATTACGGAATTGCGGGGATTGCTATACTATTTGTGGCGGCAGCGGTGATTTTTAAGTTTGTGCCCAGTGACAAGCCTGGGGTTGGGGTTATTGAATAAATAAAGTCAATAATGATTGGGAGTAGTCGCTTTTGTCGGTATCATCTAAACTGCCCTAATTTTCACCACAAAATTAAAAACACCTGCTTACAAGAATTCTAAATTCTCATAAGCAGGTGTTTCTATTTACCTTGGGTCGTTTCGCTAGAAATTAATCTTCGTCTGGCCGACATTAAAACGAAATAAACCCAAATAAATTAAATGTTGTAACCCCTAAAAGAACCGCCGCCAAAGCAATAACCGCCAAGTGCAGAGGATATGCTACATAGAATAACCATTTTGCGCGTTTTCCTCTTTCACCGTTAAAATTACGTATTAAAATAGCCCCCATGAAGCAGCCTATGGCAAATGTTGGTGTTACTGCCAACAGCTCTATTGTCATGCCGGTTGTCTCTGCAATGGCGTATACATCTGCGGCCATCCCACCTGTAGTTAGGTATACAATTGGTGCCATTGCGCTTAACAGCCCAAACAGTACAAAAATAATCCCGGCAACAATACCCGGAAGCAAGCGCCTGCGGCTTTCTTTTTTAATTGCGTGGTATAAAAGCGGCGTAAGCACCCCTATAAAAAACAAATCCATAAACATAGCCACAACACAGGCCACAACAAACAAAAACCAGAATAAAATGCGGATTTTAATCCTATCGTACATAAGCAAAACAAGTAAACTCAAAATGATTGTAAACATAATATTAAGAAAAAACCCTGTGCCCAGTATATCTGTCACCCCAAGCACCATGGGATGAAATGCCTGGGCAATTACACCAAATACAAGCAGCCTTCCGATATATTTTTTAAGATTAGATGTATGCCTGTACCCCTCTACCACAAAATAGGCCATTATAACGTAAGTAAACCCGCCAACTGCATATAAAAATAGTAGTGATACAAAGGGCAAAACCGGGGCAAGGCCAATGGCAACGTGGTTGGCAATCATGGCAATTACTGCAATCCATTTTAGAGTGTAGGCATCATAGGATAATGTTTTCATTTTATCTCCTCTTTCGGTTTAATACAGCTTCTTAATACGAAACGGGTATCTTAAATGGTGATGCAGGCAGGTTGTATGCGTTATATAAGGTTATTGGCGGGCAATCTGTCCATGCAAAACGTACCTGGCGGGCTTTAGTTTCACCAATTTGTGCTGATAGTGTTTCGCCGTTAATGTTCGCGTAGAAATGGTGCATTGTTCCACTTGTATCTATTACTTCTATTACTGGGCGGCTGTTTTTTGCCCATAAGCCTGCTGCGCTGTCGAAGCATATTTGTAACTCACCGTTAATTACAACCGCTGTTTTAGCAGCGGGGCCAGAGTATACTATATCTTCATCGTATACCAGGTGTCTCGCGCATAGGGCCAATCGTTCGCCTACGGTTTTTTTATCTTGTGGATGAAGGTCATTCCACTCGCCGCAGTCTATGGTTACGACCATTGCGGTATTGGGTATCGCTAGGCATTGGCTTTGTTCGCCTCTTAATTCTGCCCAGTTTTCGCCGGTTGACCCATATGGGTCTACAAAATTGGCTAACTGGGTAAATATCACCGGTAGGTCGTCATTATAGGTTTTACGCAATAGGCGGACAAACTCGCCAAATAGGGACTTATATCCTTGGGGGCTACCGGTGTTAGACTCCCCTTGATACCATATCACACCACTGACGCTGTAGCCTAAAACCGGGGCCAGCATATAATTATATGTTCCGGTTGGGATGTTATATAACCACTTTGCCGGTTCTAAGTAAGGCATAATGCAGCCTTGGCGCTGCTTCCACGGGCCTAGCAGGCTTATTGTTTCATTTTTATAGGTTAGCATATAGCCCTTACCCGGGATAAAATGCGGCTTGTTAGATGACCCAACTACCCTTATTGCAATGGTATTGTTGCCGGGTTTTAATAATCCATCTGGGATAGTACACCTGCACGGCGGGTATTGATAGTCTACAGCGGTTACAATCTCACCGTTTACATATACTTGCACACTGTCTGCAACGCGCCCCATGGATAGGATATTGGATGTTACATCGAGATTTTTTATGTTTTCAGATTTTGTAGGAGTTGCTGTGGGGATGGCAGTATTATCCGGCAAAAAAATATCCTTACGATACCAAACTGCGCCGTATTCCTGTCCGCTTTTATCCATTAGCATTTTTTCGTCCCAGTGGTTATGGTCGTAGCCGGGGCAGTGCCAACCTTCCGTTAGGCCTATATCATTTGCCTGTAGGTTTTTATGCCATTGTTGCACTCGGGCCCCTTCGCTTTTTTCTTGGGTTACGGCAAATCCGGGCTGCTTATATGGTTCCAGCTTTTTATACAGTTCTGGATAAGTGCGGATTATATCCTCCGGAAGCCAGGCCTCTGCCGGGGTACCGCCTGCCGCCACATTTACCAAGCCAATAGGAATTTGTTTCAGATTAAGGGCTTGGGCAAAAAAATAGGGTACGGCAAACATAGTTTCTAAGGATTCACCTACAGCCGGCATCCAACTGCCTTTTGTATCATGGCAAGGCCCCTCAAAAGCCAGCCCTTTTTCTGCATGGAATGCCCGGATTAGCGGGTTATCTTTTATATATTCATCCAGCAGCGGCCTTGTGCGAGACAAAGGCTGCTCCATGTTTGACTGGCCGCCGCATAGCCATACCTGACCCACATGCACATCTTCGATTGTTTTATTGCCTATGGTTAGCATATGCGGGCCGCCATATTGTTCAGAAATTATTGTAACTTCAAACCGTCCGTCTTCCGCAGATACAGTTTTGTACTCCTTGCCCAGAAACCCGACGGCAACTTGGGTTTTGGGTTCTGTCCAGCCCCAGATACGTGCTTCCTTATTAATTACCATACCATTACTAAAAATTGCTGGTAGTTTTATCATTTATTGCCTCCTATCCCCTGCTAGGGCGTTATCAATACAGTTTTATCACAATGTTACTGCACATATGATAAAAATATCGTGTGGTTTATTCTATCATTTCTATAGTTTTGTGCAAAACTCCCTGACATCCGTACTTTTTGCAAAGGAAATTTAGTTAATCCATGTACAGATGCCTTGCTGAGGAATATTATGCTGTGCAAGAGCGAGATACATACGTATACATTTTTGGATGTTTGGCTAAGTATCCATATTATAGGGGAGTTGTTTATGGTTAAAATAAAGGGACCCAAGAAAAGCAGTAACTTCAAAAGTTACATGAGCAGGCACTGGGCGCTGTATGTTATGTTACTTTTGCCCATAGCATTTTTCTTCATATTCAGCTACGTGCCCATGATAAACATCATGATTGCATTTACACAAAATAATATCAGGATACCTGTTTGGCAGGTGCCCTGGGTAGGGCTGGACAATTTCCGCTGGGCCTTTAACAATATCCAGTTTATTAACGCGGTACGCAATACCATTATGTTTAGCGTACTCGACTTGGTTATAGGTTTCCCGGCCCCCATTATCTTGGCACTACTTCTTAATGAACTTAAATTCCGCAAGTTTAAGCGGGTAACACAAACTATTTCATACATGCCATTCTTCCTATCGTGGATTATTATCGGCGGTTTAGCCACAAGACTATTTTCACCAACTATAGGTTCTGTTAACAATATCATCGTACGTATGGGCTTCGAGCCTGTACCGTTTCTTAACTCAAGCACCCACTGGGTAATTACAAATGTTGTGCTATCTGTATGGCGCCATGTAGGGTGGAATACAATTATATACCTTGCAGCTATTACAGCCGTTAATCCCGAACTTTACGAAGCGGCGGATATGGACGGTGCTTCCCGCATAAGAAAGATGTGGCATGTTACCCTCCCCGGTATACGCCCGGTTATAATCATTTTATTCATTCTCACAATTGGCCAGATAATGGGCGCAGATATGGCCAGGTTCCTTGCCTTGGAAAACCTGCTGGTAAGAGACGTTTCTACAGTACTTCCTATATTTGTATTCCGCTGGGGTATAGAGGGTATGCAGTACCATCGTGCGGCTGCTGTAGGCTTAATGTCGTCACTTATTAACTTAGCGCTCTTGTTTGGCGCAAACCTGATTGCGCGCAAACTTGGCGGAAGCGGGCTTTGGTAACAAGAAACATGTAATCAAAGTCAGATAAACCCTTTAAAACCGATATAAAGTGAGGGAAATAACATGAGCGAAAAGGCATTAACTCGGACGACAACAGTAAGAAAAAGCCGCTTAAAAAGGGCTACGGTAGGCGACTGGGTAGTTGTTTTTATGATGATAGTACTGATACTCACCTGTATATTGCCGGTTATGACTGTAGTAGCTACATCTTTTAGTGATGCCAGTGCCATAATACGCAGGGATGTAACTTTTTGGCCCAGGGGCTTCCATGTAGATGCCTATAGGGACGTGCTCAGCGACGGCAGGTTTATGTGGTCGCTTGCCTGGACTGCGATACTTACGGGAATAGTCATAGTTGTAAACTTGTTTATGACTATACTTTGTGCCTACCCGCTTACTTACAATTCCCTTAAAGGGCGCAAGCTGATAACGGTACTTATTGTTTTTACTATGTATTTTAGTGCAGGTTTGATACCAACATTTATGCTTTTTAGAACTCTTGGCTTACTTAACTCACCATTAGTATTAATTCTGCCCGGTATGATTAGCGTATTTAATATGATAATCATGCGCAACTTCTTTATGGGGATACCCGACAGCCTTAAAGAATCCGCTGAGATTGACGGGGCCGGGCCAATGAAATGTCTTGTTTCAATTTATCTACCCCTGTCTACACCGGTACTGGCAACCATTGGGCTGTTTGTAGCCGTAGGCCGCTGGAACGGCTTTATGGATGCACTTTTCTTCCTTCAAGGCAATGCACGTTACCATCCTATCCAGTTAATTCTCTTTAACATCATTAACAATATCATGGCCGTAGACGTACTTGACCCTGGTACTGCCCAAGTACTTGGCTGGGGCGAAACCGTACAGGCCGCTGCTATTGTTATTGCAATGGTTCCGATACTATGTGTGTACCCATGGGTACAGAAATACTTTGTACAAGGTGCTACCCTTGGCGCGGTAAAAGGATAACCGCCTAAGGTTCACATATGAAGCAATAACATAGCTTCCAAAAAAGAAAGGAGTAGATTTGAATGAGGAAATTCCTCAAGTTGTTATTCGTAGTAACAATTTTAGCGTCACTGGCGGTAATGGTAACAGCCTGTGACCGTGGCGGCAACGAAGGCCCTGCCGAACAAGGAGAGGTAGCAACCCCTCCACCACCGCCAACACCTCCGCCACCAGGTGAAGATGTTGATGTTGAAGTAGATGAAGGTGACCCAAGGCTTGCACAACATAACTTGGACGAAAACCTTCGCTTTATTGACCCTGTAAGCATTTCTGCACTGCTTTGGGACCGCTCAGACAGCCGTTTCCCTGACTTTGCACAAAGCTACTGGGCCGAGTGGGTTCAATCCCAAATTTCAGCGGACCACAACATCGACCTGGAATGGGTACAAGTTGACCGCTGGACCCAAGAAGCGTTGCTTTCAACCCTTCTTGGCGCAGACGACGCACCGGATGTATCATTCACCTTTGGTTTTTCCATGGTTGAAACCTTTGCAAACATGGGCGGCATAACAGACCTGTCCCCACTCCTTGCACAGTACAACGATTGGCTGCCACACATGTACGGCCTCTTAACCCCAACCAATGTATACTGGAACCGTAACCCCGATACCGGCCATATGTATGGTATTGCAAACCGCATGGTATCCGACGGTCGTATCAACACATTCGTACGGGAAGACTGGCTTGACATCCTGGACATAGCCCCACCCACAACCCTGGAAGAGTTTGAAGACATGCTAATCGCATTTAGGGACAATGCAGAATTGCTGTTGGGCGAAAACGCCCATCGCATGGTTCCTTTCCGCCTTACAGACGATGTGGGCTGGACAGGCGACCCAATAATTTCTTCTTTCATCCCCGATGCAATAACCGAGCGTGACAACTTCATCTACGGCTTTGATGACAGGCGTTTCATGATGCCTAATATCAAAGAAGGCGTACGTGTATTAAACCGCTGGTTTAACTACGACTTAATGTGGAATGACTTCCCACTGCATTCTGCCGGTGACGATGTCATTGATGATCAAATTATCTTAGGCTTTGTTGGCGCATTCTCTCATAACTGGGACTATCCTTTCCGCGCTAACCCAGGCATCATTACCCGTATGCAAGAAGAAGTAGGCCCGGAAGCCAACTTCATAGTAGTAACCCCATTCCCCAACGATGCAGGCAATATTGTAAAACATATGCCAAACGCAACCGACCGTACGATCTTCTTCCCAATCACCAACAATGAGCCTGTAGCATCTTTGTTATACCTTGACTGGATGAGTAGGCTTAGCACCAGGACATACCTGGCGTTCGGTATCGAAGGCGTGCATCATTTAAGGCATCCAAACGGCGCACTTCAATCCTTGCCAGCGTCATGGAATGAATATGAAATGGACGGCGACGAATACGTACTTGATGATGAAGGCAACCGCATCGTCCTTGAAACCCATTTCAACTGGCCTGACCATCAAATTATCCCATCACTTAGAAACTTCGACATCTCTTTGATGATTAACGGCGTTGACTTAGGTGACGAGTATCTTTCAACCGCAACAGTAGCCATGGGTTACCCAGGCATTGAGCCCGAGCGTGTAATGGACGCACGTAGCGCCGGCCTTGACAATGCCCGTATAGCCCGTAGGGTGCAAACCCGACCAATAGCAGCACAAGAAGGCATGGGCGTACCACTGGGTGAAGAGCGTAACCGCATTCTTGCCGTAGTAGTTGCCGATACCTCTATCGAGAATTTCGACTCAGTATGGGATTCCATGGTAGCAGGTTACATGGGCATGGGCGGCCAAGCCATCATAGACGAACGCAGAGCAGCATGGATTGAGCGTTTTGGCGATGTAGATTTCCAAGATAACGATCCTAACTGGCTTGTTCAATAATTACCAATAGCGATAAAACCTTGGGGGCTTTGCCCCCAAACCCCCACAAGCTTTTCAATAAGCTTAACTAAAACTTTATCAAAAAAACTAAAAACCGCGCAAATGCGCGGTTTTATGTTAAAGTTTTGATCAAACTTTTTCAAAAGTTTGCGGGGTTTGGGGCGGAGCCCCAAGGTTTTAAATCATTATATTTTATACGAAAGGAGTTTTACAATGGACTTCAAACAAAGAGCCCGTGAACTTGTCTCGCAAATGACTTTGGAGGAAAAGGTTTCACAAATGCTGCATAGGGCCGGCGCTGTTGAACGGCTAGGGATTCCTTCTTATAACTGGTGGAACGAGGCACTGCACGGTGTGGCCCGGGCCGGTACGGCTACTATGTTTCCCCAGGCCATTGCGCTTGCGGCTACTTTTGACCCGGATGTGCTGCATGAAGTGGCGGATGTTACTTCTACTGAGGCCCGGGCTAAGTATCATGCTTATCAGTCTGAAGGGGACCATGATATTTATAAAGGGCTAACGTTTTGGTCGCCTAATATTAATATATTCCGTGACCCCAGGTGGGGGCGCGGACATGAGACCTATGGAGAGGATCCTCATCTTACGTCCCGGCTGGGTGTTGCATTTATTCATGGGTTGCAGGGAGATGACCCTAATGCATTAAAAGTGGCAGCCTGTGCTAAGCATTATGCGGTGCATTCCGGGCCGGAGAGCGAAAGGCATTCCTTTAACGCTATTTGCGATGATTATGATTTGTGGAATACCTATTTGCCACATTTTGAGGCGGCAGTAAAAGAAGGCAAAGTTGAAGCTGTAATGGGAGCCTATAACCGGACTTTGGACGAGCCTTGTTGTGGGTCTAAGCTGCTGATGGTGGATATACTACGCGGCAAGTGGGGTTTTGACGGCCATTATGTAAGTGACTGCTGGGCTGTGGAGGATTTTTATAAGTATCATAAGATAACCGATTCACCGGTGGATTCTGTTGCGCTGGCGGTTTCTATGGGCTGTGACTTGTGCTGCGGCGATATTTATGCGTTGGCTGTTACGGCAGTCACTGAAGGTAAACTAAGCGAAAAAGATGTTGACCAGGCCGTAGAGCGCTTGCTTGTTGCGCGTATGAGGCTGGGGCTTTTGGGCGCACCAGAAAGGCCGGAATACGTAAATATCCCTTACGATGTTGTGGACTCTGACGAGCATAATGCCGTTAACTTAGAAGTTACCCGCCGTGCGCCGGTTCTTTTGAAAAACGATGGTACATTACCCCTGGATTTTGCTAAGCTTTCGTCTATAGCGGTAATTGGGCCTAATGCTGATAGCAGACGCGCCCTTGAAGGGAACTATCAAGGTACGGCAACAAGGTTTGTAACCGTGCTTGAAGGCGTGCGTAAGATTGCAGCGGAGCATGATGTTAAGGTACGTTACGCCCAAGGCTGTCATTTGTATAAAAATCGTACTTCCAGTTTGTCCTTTGAAGACAACCTGGTTTCGGAGGCGCTTATTGCCGCAAGAACCAGCGATGCAGTAATATTGTGTATGGGCCTTGACGCGGATATCGAAGGGGAACAAGGAGACGTAGGTAACGAGTTCTCCAGCGGCGATAAAAATGATTTATATTTGCCGGGCCGTCAGCAATTTTTGGTGGAAAAAGTAGTTGAAGCCGCTGGCGACAAGCCGGTGATTTTGGTGCTTATTTCCGGGTCAGCGTTGGCGGTAACATGGGCCGACGAGCATGTTAACGGGGTGCTGCAAGCCTTCTATCCCGGTGCGCTGGGCGGGCAGGCCATTGCGGAAATTATCGCCGGGGTTGTTAACCCGTCCGGGAAGCTGCCGGTGACATTCTACAAAAGTACTGACGAGCTGCCCGACTTCCGCAGCTATGATATGACCAACCGCACCTATAGGTATTTTACCGGTGAGCCCCTATATCCCTTTGGGTTTGGGTTAAGCTATTCCACATTTGAGGTTGGGCAGCTTGCGGCCAGCAAAGAAAGTTGTACTGTAACGGTCAAAAATACAAGCACACGCCCCGGCCGCGAAACGGTGCAGGTGTATGTAAAATCCCCAGGTCAAAAAGAGATTCACTCCCTATGCGGCGTTGCTTCGGTTTACCTTGAGCCGGGTCAGTCAAAAGAGGTGACGGTGCCTATTTCAGAAACCGCCTTCTCCCGCCGGGACGCTAAAGGGGATTTATATGCCGTGGAGGGCCCGCATACCTTATATGTTGGGTTTACCCAACCAGATAAGCGAAGTGTGGCTTTATATGGCGCGGAGGGGTTAACGGCGGAAGTATAATTTGCCTTTAACATCAGCACATTAAATCGGTCTTTGACGAATCCTGCGTTGGGCCGATTTAGATGTGAATGGATGTATTTTCATGAGCGAGATATACAAAGGGGCTGTTCTTTTAAGGAGGAAAACCGTGGCTCACATGGTTTAATACTTTCTTAATAGAGCAGCCCTGGTTTTTGCCAGATAGGACACTCGTTTCTGAAGCAATGCTTATTCGGTTTAATCAACTACCTCATACATACGCATTTCTTCCCATATATGGGGAGGAATGCCTTCTTCCCAATTCTTTTCAGGTTCTATATTCTCCCCACTAAGTTTGGTCAGCATTTCACCAGGGAGTTCTTTTTTGAATTCGCCCCAATCTTCCTTAGTCCAATCATAGCCAGCAATGTCCATATCAGCAGGGGCATGTGCTGAGCCTGCCGCTAGTATATCATTGGCAGGGTCATATGCGAATTTCTGATTTTCGTAGAAGCCTGACAAATAGTTCTTTTCTAACTGCTCAATAAAGTCATAGCGTTCAGTATCCCACGATGCAGTTTCTAACATATCTTCTCTGCTTGCATAAATTTTATTGCACGCACTACCCGACATCCAATACATCATTGTGTGTACTTTGCATATATGAACAAAAAAATTACACACCACGAAGCAGTTCCATATACTGAGCCTGCAAGGATTCCTTTTCACCAGGCTTTGCGTTGGCAAGCTTACCGGCAACGGCCGCAAGCTTATACTCGTGGAGCAGTTGGTCTGGATTGCTTTCCGGTGTCGTATTCCTGCCATAGTCGTCTAGGTTGCCGTTAAATGCCGTAATATTCCTGTCGTTAATCAGCAGAATGTCCGTACATACGGCATTAATAAACGCCCGGTCATGGGATACAAAAAGTATAGTCCCTTCATATTCCTGAAGAATGGACTGCATAACTTCAAGGGATGGCATATCCAGGTAATTGGTGGGCTCGTCTAAAAGAAGCACATTTGAGCGGGAAACCAGTAATTTTGCTAAGCTTAGCTTGACCCTTTCGCCGCCGGAAAGTACACCTGCAGGTTTGCCAATATCGGCAGACGTAAACAAAAGTCGTGCCAAAACGGTACGCACCGTTGTTTTAGATTGTACGCTGTCTGCAATTGCGTTAGCTAAAACCGTACTATTAAGGTCTAGCTGCTCGAACCCTTGACAGAAGTATCCGATACGGGCCTTTGGAACCCGATAAATTCCGTTTGCGCCCAGTGAAATAAGGTTTAACAGCGTTGTCTTACCGCTACCGTTTGGACCGTGCAGTGCAACCCTTGTACCAACCCCAATCTCAAAGTTGGCGTTTTCAAACAATACTGTCTTGTCGTAAGCGAAATTCAGGTTTCGGCTGGAGAGCACAATCTTATTATGAGGCGGGTCTGTTAGTGCAAAGTTTATTTTTATCCGTGGTATATCCCTTGGGCGTTCTTTTACTTCCATTTGGGATATCCTAGATTGTACCGCCTTTGCAGCTTGATTTGCTCTTTTTTGCCTGCCGTCAAATGAGCGGCTGGTGGCTATAAAATTGCGTTGTTTCATTTCACTTGATGACATGCCTTTAGGTTTTTTGGTAATCTTTGTTGCCTTTGTTTTTTTCTGTGTATATACGTTTTCCAGCCGCTGCCTCTCGCTTTTATACTGCTCGTACTGGGATATCTCGCGCTCTCGCTTGGCGGAGACTTGTTGTATATATGCGTCAAAATCCCCTTCGTATATGGCGATATCGTGATTCTCAAGTGCCATAATCTTGTTGCAATGCCGGTTAAGAAGGGCGCGGTCATGGGAAATTAGTATGAATGTTGTAAGCCCCGCCAGTTCGTCACTAAACTGCCTTATCCCATAGATATCCAAGTTGGCGGTAGGTTCGTCTGCAAACACCATAGGGCTTGCGCCGCTAAATGCCTGTGCAATTTTTATTCTTGTCCCTTCGCCGCCGCTTATTGTGTTGCTCCCTGTCTTGTCTAGTACACCATATTCTCCTAATTTTTGCATATTTTCTGTTTCATACACGGTTTCAGTATCTGTACCTGCAAACTGCCGGATATACGAAACCTCGCAATTGCGGTGTACTATTCCGTCATCGGGAGCCATTTCTCCGGACAGTATATTCAAAAATGTGGTCTTACCGCTTCCGTTGGCCCCAACAAAGCCAATTCTATCTCCTGCATAAACGCAAAATTTCTTCACATTCAAAACCTTAATATCAGCAAAATATTTTTCTATATTTACAGCTTCAAGCAATAAAAAAGACATGAGTAATCACCCTCATTTCATCACAAATAAACCCATAACAGGCTAAGAAGCTATGTCGCTATAGGCACAGCCTCTAATACATACCCCGTAAAAACAAGGATTTGCTTTACTTGCGGTTGAAACGATCTATCATGTCTTATACCTCGTGTTTCAATTATGCAACAATCCTAACACACAGCCAGCCATGAAGCAAGCTTGGCATCATTGCGCTATAAGCAGCACGCATATATACTAAACCATGACAAACAAGAAATGGTGATACTAATGAAAAAAGGCGCATTCATAACCTTCAAGGGCCTGGACGGCTCCGGCAAGACAACCCAGTTTAACGCAATCAGAAACATGCTAACAAAAGACAGATACGAGCATATTGGCACCAAGCCATGATATTATGGATAAACGGTGCTTTCGGCTCGGGAAAGACAACAACCGCCAATAAACTCCACCGTAGGCTGCCTAACTCATTTATATACGACCCTGAGAACGTTGGTTACTTCATACGTCAAAATACAAACGGGCTATTCTCTGCTGGGGATTTTCAAGATATCCCATTATGGCGGGAAATGAATTATAAAACCCTTCGTATGATTAATGAAAATTACAACGGAACAGTTATTGTACCAATGACCCTTGTAAACCCCGATTATTATAATGAAATAGTCGGAAGGCTAATCTCTGACGGGGTTGATATCAAACATTACATCCTATATGCAAAACGTGAAGAAATCAGACGGCGCATAAAAAAGCGGTCATTTTTTCGCGACGAGGATTTTGCCCTAGACGCCATTGACCGCTGTGTAAATGCCTTTGATACACATATAACAGATGTGAAAATTCATGTTGATAGTATGAGTATAGATATGGTTGTAGACAAAATTGCAAGTTTATCAAGTTTGCAGTTAGCCAAATAAAGAAAAAGGCGTGGACACAATCCAGGCCTTTTTCTTTGAAACTCTTAGAAGCTGTGTTCATTTAACTCCAGGTAGACCATACTTCCGGCTGATACCCGATTGTGGCCTTTTTCCCGTTGCGCACAATGGGCGTTTTAAACATGCCCGGGTTTTCAAGCAAGCGCTCTTCAGCGTCTTCCTTATTGGCCAAGTACTTGATGTGCAGGGCCTCGTATTCCTTTGATTTCTCGTCTATCAAAGAATCCATTCCCCCTACGGAGTTTTTAACGCTGGCGTATTCCCCTGGGCTTAGCCCGTATTTTACTATGTTTATGGACTGGAATTTAATGCCGCGTTCTTTAAAATACCGCTCTGCCTTCTTGGTATCGAAACATTTGGCTTTTCCGTAGATTTGAATATTCACGAACAAGCACTCTCCTTATACATTGTGTTTAGGATGCGATTTCATAGGGTATATATTCCACTCTCGTGCCGCGCACCAGCAGCCTATGGGTGTTTATGCGATATGGCGTACATGTTATTAGGGTAACAATATCAGCACCGGGTATTACACGCAAATCATCAACTTCATGGGGTAAGACCGTTATAATACTGTCAACTTGGTAAACCATCCGTTGGCCTAATACTGATATAAAAAAGAAATCGCCCTCATTTATATTGCTTAAATCGCGAAACATTACAGCATGGGATAACCCTGAATGGGCAACTATAACAGAATGATTGTCGTATCCGCCAATGGGAAAAGCTGTGCCTTCCAGGTGGCCCGCACCCCTGTCGAGTGTATCTTGGGTTGTGCCATGGAAGATAGGCAAGTTTATATTTAGCCTGGGAATCTCAACCCGGCCCATTATTCCGTCTATGTTTAGGATAGAGTGGTAATCCTCCGGTAAGTCAAACACCACCCCCACTTTCAACATGCCCTCCCGGGGCAGATTGCTTAGGGTCGCATTATGCTCTTCAGCGCGGCGGAAATGTTCGTTAATCTCATATTGACTGGCGGAAACTACCGCATCATAGTATTGAACAATAAACATTGCTTGACGGCTGGCATTCCATCTGCGGATTATGCTGGGATAAAATAGCAATGTTAACCCCATAAGCATCATCATTGCCCCTGCGGCCGCCAGTATTGTCCGCTTTCTTGCGGATTTGGTGTTGGTTTTTACGGCATTGTCGGCATATTGCAAAACATTGTTAATGGCGATATCTGTTTCGGTATTGCTTTCGGGGCTTCTTTCGCCGTTTAATAATTCCCCTGCCGTAACCCCTAAGGTACATGCCAGGGGAGACAGAAGGGAAATATCAGGGTAGCATAGCCCACGCTCCCATTTTGATACTGCCTTATCGGTAACATTTAGCTTTTGCGCTAACTCTTTTTGAGTCATTTGTTGGGACTTTCTTAACTCTAAAATAAATTGGCCCATTTTTTCACTGCTCATTACTGCACCTCCGCATTAATTATACCGCAACTTTATCCCAATAGGTGATTTGATTCAATGAACGGTTGGTGGAATTGCGCGATGTAAACTAACGGTAGAGAGCCAATGCAGGTAAACCAATGGTAGAGTTGTAATATTTACAGCATTTTTAATAACTTTAGCGCCCAATTTGAATATGGCGGATAGCGTAGCGGGATATCTACATGCCTAGATTTATGCAGCACACTTCTATAATGGGTAAATGCGTCAAATCCTGCCTTGCCGTGGCAGCTACCCATACCGCTTTGGCCAACCCCGCCAAAGGGCAGCCCCGGCACAGATAAGTGTACAACCGTATCATTAATACAGCCGCCTCCAAAAGATAGATGCCTCAAATAGTACTTTTCTACCGCTTTTATCGCGGTAAATACATATAATGCCAAAGGTTTAGGCCCGGAGCGGATTATCCTTACGGCATCATTGGGCATAGAAAATTCCAGCACCGGTAATATCGGCCCGAATATTTCTTCTTTCATTATGGGGGAGTTTAGGCTTGGGGTATTTATTATTGTTGGCTCGATTTGCATTGTGGCGGGGTTACTGCCGCCGCCATGTACGATATTTTCCCCCTCTGTTAAGCGGATAAGCCTTTGGAAATGCCTTTCGTTTATAATTTTTGGATATTCATGGTTATCTGTAGGAGTTTCGCCATACTGCCTGCATATGGTTTTTTTCATTTCTTTTATTAGTTCGTCCTTTATGGACTTGTGGGCCAGTACATAGTCCGGGGCTACGCAGGTTTGGCCGGCGTTAATTAGCTTGCCCCAGATTATACGCTTTGCGGCTAGTTTTATATTGGCACTTTGGTCTACTATGCAGGGGCTTTTGCCGCCCAGTTCCAATGTTATGGGCGTTAGATTTTTTGCGGCCGCTTCCATTACTACCCGCCCTACATCTGTGCCGCCGGTGTAGAATATTTTGTCGAAGGGCAGTTTTAGCAGGGCATTGCTGGTTTCGCGTCCGCCTTCTACTGCGCATACATGAGCCGGGTGGAACACTTCCTTGCACATTTTAGCTATAAGAGCGGAAGTGGCCGGGGCCATTTCGGAGGGTTTTACTATAGCGCAGTTACCGGCGGCTATTGCAGAGATAAGGGGCGCCGCCGTTAGCATGAAGGGATAGTTCCATGGGGAGATAATTAGTGCAACGCCATATGGTTCCGGATAGATTCGCCCGTAGGATGGGAAATTTTTCAGGTTAGACATAACCGACTTTGGCCGTGACCAATTATGGATATGGCGGAGGGCGTAGGGTAATTCGTCCTGCACAACGCCTATTTCTGTGGCCTGGGCTTCGAAAGGGGGCTTGTTTAAGTCCACTCTTAACGCGGCCATTATGGCCCAGTTGTTTTCTTTAATCCATTTGCGTAGCTTTCGCAGATAGCTAACTCTTGTTGCAATACTCGTTGTACGCCCTGTGGCAAACATGGCTTGCTGGCGCTTTAAAATTTTTGTGTAGTCCGGCATAATTGCCTCCTTAGTCAAGCAGTTTGTGATATATTCGGGCCATTTCGTCATAACCGAAAATTATTGGCACCGGGTAAAGTGGGTTTGCTTCGCGTAATGCGCGCCTTGTAAGCATAGGAATATGGGCGCTTTGCAGTTCACTAATCTTTGTGGGTATTTGCATTTTTGTGTTCATATCTATGATAGCGGCAATAAACCGTTTTGCGGCAATATTTCTTGGGGTTGTTGGCTCTGCTAACCCGGCGGCTATTGCCAGTTCGCTTAGTGGAAGTTCAGCTGCTTGCCCATATGCTTCCAGTACATATGGCATTATTACCGCGTTGGCAAGGCCGTGGGGGGTGTTGTACTGTCCGCTTAGTGTATGGCTTATGGCATGTATATTTCCTACATAGGCCCGTGTAAAGGCTGCGCCGGCCAGATATGCGGCTTTTTGCATATTAGCACGGGCTTTTATATTATGCCCGTCTTGGTATGCGGCATATAAGTTTTTGAAAATTATGCGTACGGCTTTTATGGCGTCAAGTTCTGTTCGGCAGGTGTTGCTGCGGCCGATATAGGCTTCTACGGCGTGGCATAGGGAGTCCATGCCTGTTGTTGCGGTAAGCTGCGGGGGCAGGTTAACGGTTAGCCTAGGGTCGTGAAGTACATAGTGTGGGATAAGAGTCGTGTCATTTATGGCATATTTTTCATGGGTACGGCTGTCTTTAATTACCGCCGCAAGGGATGTTTCGCTGCCTGAGCCGGCTGTTGTGGGTATTGCTATAAATAAGGGCATTTTGGCTAATACCTTTAGTTGCCCGCGCATGTCCGGAAGAAACTTTTTTGGGCGTGCCATTCTTGCGCCAACACCTTTTGCGCAATCCATAGGCGAGCCGCCGCCCAGTGCAACAATGGCGCTGCAGCCCATGCTCTTGTACAAAGCCAGTGCGTCCTCTACATTTTCTATGGTGGGGTTTTGGGCTGTGCTATCGTAAAGGGCTGCGCGAATGCCTGCTTGGTTTATGGTTTTTATTAGTTCGTTATGCAGGCCAAGGGTTGTAAGCCCTTTATCGGTTACAACAAGCACGGAATTGCATTCCCTTTCGCGTAACAGCGCAGATAGCGCCTTGTAACCGCCTATGCGTACCGGTCGCCTCCATGGCAGTAAAACAGAACCGACACGAAAGGTATTTTGATATAAACGGCAGTATAGCTTGTACATTTTCAGCATCCCTTCAGTTTTGATTTCTTCTTATATAGACAGGAAAATTTCTGATTGGTTGCGGGTGCAGGTTACGTAATGCAATCAACGAAAGGACTGATGATAAATAGCGCAACCTATGATAGACTTAACCCGGCGGCAAGTGGAACTGGTTTCGAATTATAGTAATTCACCTTTAAATCGGTCTTGCCTGTCGCCGAAAACACATTGATGCGTTCGCGATTTTCGGCTCGGGCGAGACTGTTTAAAAGGGGAATTGCTATAACTGGCTATAAAAAAAATTTTATGAGGAATGTGCATGAGGCAGATATTTATTATGTTACTACTAGCAATAATATTTTTACTTTCTGCGTGCGGCGCCCCTGCAGCAAGTGAAACAGCGATTTTAAATGAAATGATGGCGATTACTAATTGTTTTAACGAGCCAGAGCAGTCTTTATATATGCATAACACAGATAGCATTGACGAAATGCATATCCATTGGGATGACGGCATTACCCAATTTGGCAGCAGGATTGAAGGCAGCAACCGTGTTCTTTATGAAATAAAGAATCACGGCATGGAATTGGTGCAACTAGCAGTTTTTTCATCTTTGAATGTTGAATGGGGACATGCAGAAACCAAGTGGTGTCGCCCACAGTCTATTTTTTATTTAGACGTAATTGACAATTGGGTAATTTTAAGTGCAGGTGAGTTTCAAGGAAGCGGGAATAATTTTTTCGGGGATTTGTATAGGGTTAACAGGGATGGCAGCGGGCGCGAGGCTTTCCGATTAGGGTCAATGAATGATAGCTTCATTATTATTAACGGATGGGTTTATCACCATATTTGGTGCGCTCAAGCTTTATACGGATGGATTCGTATTCGCCCTGATGGCACGGATAGAGAATTTGTAGGCGATACCATCAATACAATAATTTATTTAAATGATGAAATCACATCAGCTTATCAGGGTTATGAATTGGAGCATGTTACAAAAATTGAATGGAAAGTTATATTTTATGAATATGAGGATTATAATGACCATTTTTTTCTTCTTTACTTACTTGTAAATGGTGAAACAGGGTATTATGCCGGGAGTGGCTTTGCGCCTCGGTCGCAACTTGTTGTAAATTGTATTACTCTTAGGTTAGATGCTCCCGCAAGTGCTTTATCTACGCTAAGTTCATTATGGACCGGATTAAGCCAGCAGTTTTACATTTATCAAACAAACGATACCGAACTTGCTGTTATGAGCCGCTTTGTTGATTTCATGTCAGATGATACAGTTGAATACGAGAAAATCCTTGTAATCCCGATTGAAGAGGGTACTCAAATATTAGTAAGTGAATCTGCTATTGTGTTGGAACAGACCAGCGCAAATATATATGAATAAACAAGGGGTATGAACATGAGCCTACAAGATTTATTGGCAGAAATATCGGAACAATATAATCAAATATTGGCAAAAAACTTAGTTGGCATATATGTACATGGTTCTATTGCATTTGGTTGTTTTAACTGGCAAAAAAGTGATATTGATTTCCTTGTTGTGGTGAAAACCCCGCTTTCTCAAGATGTGAAGTTACAGCTTTTCTATGTATTAGAAAACCTCCGAAATCAAGCCCCACCAAAAGGCTTTGAAATGAGTGTAGTTCTTCATGATTATTGCAAAAACTTTGTACATCCAACCCCATATGAGGCACATTATTCAAGGGGGCTGCATATGAAAGGCGACTCACATAATGAGGATTTGGCAGCTTCTACTCTTGAGTATAGCAGTGAATATAAAACCGATGCGGACTTGGCCGCTCATTTTACAATTATCACAAATATAGGAATAGTTCTGCGGGGCGAACCCATAGAAAATGTTTTCGAGGTTGTTCCAAAAAAGGATTATTTGGATAGTATACGTAATGATATTATTAACGCAAAAGAAGATGTGGTTCGTGACCCAGTTTATATCATCTTGAATTTATGCCGTGTCTATGCATACATTAAAGATGAGTTGATTTTATCAAAAGAGCAAGGTGGGCGGTGGGGCTTAGCAAACTTGCCAAAGCAGTATCACAGTCTTATTGAATCAATGGTGAATAATTATGTTAGCGGAGAGTTGTTTATTAAAGATGAAACTCTACAAGTTGACTTTTGTAGATATATGTTAGATTTGATTTTTTGAAACGGAATATGGTGAAAACATAGCATAAACCGAACCAAAAAAGAGGCATCCATCGTGTTCACGAGGAATGCCTCTTTTCAGTACTTGCTATTCACGGCCACTAATACCGCTTTACTTCCTTAAATCCGTTTACAAACTCCTGATTATTTTGGGATTTAACCATCATATCCGTCACCTGCTCGGAGAAATCTGATGGGGTTATCCGGCCGCTCATTTCCCGTAAGGTATACATGGCATCCAGTTCCCTTGCCGTAAGCAGCAACTCTTCCCGTCTTGTGCCGGAGCGCATAATATCTATTGCCGGGAAGATACGCCTCTCGGCCATTCGCCTATCCAGCACCAGTTCCATATTGCCGGTTCCTTTAAACTCCTCAAAAATTACATCGTCCATTTTACTGCCGGTATCTACTAAAGCTGTTGCCAGCACCGTCAAAGAGCCGCCTTCTTCTACATTACGGGCAGCCCCGAAGAATTTCTTGGGCATGTACAGCGCGGCAGGGTCCAGGCCGCCGGATAAGGTACGCCCTCCCATGGGTATTGTAAGATTATACGCCCGCCCAAGCCGGGTGATGGAATCCATTAGGACTACTAAGTCCTTTTTTTGTTCTACCAGGCGTTTGGCCCTTTCTAATACCATTTCGGCTACGCGCTTATGATTCTCCGGCTGCTCGTCAAAAGTCGAGGATACTACTGTACAATGCTCACCTATTATAGAGCGCTGCATGTCCGTGACTTCTTCCGGGCGCTCGTCAATTAGCAGTACTATAAGATGCACATCTGGGTGATTGCGGGTAATTGCGTTAGCAATCTGTTTTAACAAAACAGTTTTGCCGGCCTTAGGAGGCGAAACAATCATACCTCGCTGGCCAAAGCCCACGGGCGAAAGTAAATCTATAAGCCGGGGGGCCAGTTCGTGACGGGCAGTTTGGCCGTATGGCGTTTCAAGGGTGATGCGCCGTGTGGGAAAGATTGGTGTCAGATATTCGAAATATGTGCGGCGCGTTGCCATATAGGGCGGCTCGTGATTAACATGCTTTACGTAAGATATGGCGCTAAACTTATCAGCGCCGCCGTGGCGGGTGATACCGCAAACCAAGTCACCTGTTCGTAAATTAAAGCGCCTTATTTGTGTAGGCGAAATATACACATCCCCTGAACTTGGCAAGAAATTATTTACCCTTAGGAAACCGAAGCCGTCAGGTAAAATTTCAAGTATGCCCTCTGCAGTTTGTTGTTCGGCCTGGGGGGCTGGGGTAGACGTGACATTAATTTCAGGAGTACTTGGGATTTGGCTGGAATCATCAGTAATTTGAGTGGAAACAGAGTCAGTTGAATCAGAATCATCTGCAATTTGAATGCCATCCTGAACAGGCGGGGCATGTAATTCTGTATCTGGTGTATGCTCATCGGCAATATGCGGCTCCGCTACCGATGTATCCTCCTCTTGCGGAGGGGGCACAATAACCTTGCGCTCCTTTTCATGGGACGCAAGTAATGCGGCCAGTTCAGCCTTAGGCATCCTAGAGACGTTTTTAATACCCCACTCTTTGGCTACTTCCTTTAACTGAACCAATGATAAATTTGTAAGATCCATATTCGAGTCCTTATAAAGCAGTTTGCAAACTGCTTCAAGTTTGATTTTATTCTTTGTTTAACTTATGCCGTAATGGACATGATTATGCAAAAAGGGCTACCCCACAGCAAAAGCGTGTTTGTGCTTTGGATGTGGGGTAGCCCTTTAATCTAATCTCTAGCAGGGATGGTAAGTTCCTGGCCAATAAAGATATCGTCAGGGCTTGCAAGATTATTGGCAGCTACTATCAGATTAATATAATGGGGGGTGCTGCTGCCAAAATGCTGGTTGGCAATGCGAGTCAGATTCTGGCCGCGTTCTACTATATGAACAACAGGCCCCGGGGCAGGTGGCGGAGGGGGCGCTTCTGCAGGTGTATAACCGGCCTCGTCGGCGGGCCTTCCCGGAGTGCCGTATGGCGGCGGGGCATCTGGGTTGTAATATCCTGTACCGGTATAGTAGCCCAGTTCCATTAGTTGTGCGGTAAGGGATTCTACATCATTCCTAAGCCCGGCATTATCCGCTCTGTATTCGTCAAGGGCTAACCCTAACCTGGCAACTTCTGCAGTATATTCGTTGGCACTGGTGGCCATGGCTTCATGCCTGGCAATATCCAGCCTTAGAGTCCTATTATTAAAGGCCAGGAGCGCCATTAGCAGCAAAACTCCAAAACTAAGAATAAATAACATGTATCGTAACGGGTTGGGACCTTCAACCGGCGCGTCCGCATCCCGGCGCGGTGCGGCCGCCGTGTTTCGCGTGCGTTCATTCGCCTTAACTTCCCGGGGCGCCATAACATGAGGGTCGCTGTAACGCTTACGGAAGCTGTCAAACTCATCTGCGGGCATTGGGGTCCAGTCTTCGTCTGCCGGTGGCTTGTCTATCACAAAGGGTTGGGAACGGCGGGGCCTTTCAACGTTAACCCGTACCGCAGGCTTTGGCACGGGGTTTTGTTCCCTCAGGCGCTGACGTTCCCGCCTGGCGTCGGCTAAGCGGTTCATATATTCTTCGTCATTATTAAGCTTTGCGGCAGGCACAGAGCGCTTTGTGTCCTCAGACCCAGGTAGTTCTTCCTGCTGGAGATGCACATGTTCAGGCTCTGTATGGGTATCTACGGATTCCGCTTCCAGGAAGCGCTCCACGGCGCTGCGGGCCATTTCATTGCCGTATTCATTAGAATTGTCATAGTCATGGGTATCGTCATAATCGTGGTATTCAGATTCATGAGTTCTTTCATCAGATATACTGTCGTCGTCGTATTCATATACGAAATGTTCGCGTTCTCTCACTTGAGTTCTCCCCCTAAGTTTGCAACGGCCAAGCCATAATTTACCTTATGCCGTACAGTTATTTAGATTTTTCTTTAGTCGCTTTCGAACCATGAAACATGCCGAAATTTCTATTTAATTGTAGTGGTTTTCTAGATAGGAGTCAACGTACGTAAATTTATTTTTTTCATTGCAGGATAAGACGAATTATGCTAATTTTATGCTATGTTCGCGAAGTTGAGAATTTGTATCCAACTTCATAAAAAACAAACAAGGAGGTCGAGTTTTAGAATGAAAACATCGACAATAGTAGTGGCATTAGGCGGTAACGCCTTAGGCAACAACGTAACAGAGCAGCTTGAGAACGCTAAAATCGCAGCCGGTTCCATTGCCGACCTGGTTCAGGCAGGCCACCGTGTTGTGGTTGCCCACGGCAACGGCCCACAAGTAGGTGTAATAAAACAACTGATGGACAAAGGCGATTTTACCATGCCAATGGCAGAATGTACCGCAATGAGCCAAGGATATATTGGCTACCATCTAACCCAATGCCTTAAAAACGAGTTTGAAGCCCGTAAAATAGGCAAGGAAGTAAGCACCGTACTTACTCAAGTAATGGTAGATAAAAACGACCCTGCCTTTGCTGCCCCAACAAAACCCATAGGCAATTACTACAGCGAAGCGGACGCTAAGAAACTTATGGCCGAAACCGGTAAAAAATATGTAGAAGACGCCGGCCGTGGCTGGCGCCTGGTTGTACCTTCCCCAAAACCGGTAGACATTTGTGAAAAACAGGTAATAAAAATGTTGGTAGATGCAGGGGTTGTTACTATTGCCTGCGGCGGCGGCGGTATGCCCGTTATTAACAATAGCGGTGTCCTTTCAGGGATAGACGCGGTTATAGATAAAGATTTTGCATCTGCAAAGCTTGCGGCTCTTATTGACGCGGATTGCCTTTTCATACTTACGGCTGTTGACCGGGTAATGTTAAACTTTAACAAGCCCGACCAGAAAGAGTTAGCCGTCATTTCTATAGCGGAAGCAAAACAGTATATTTCTGAAGGGCATTTCGCCCCTGGCAGCATGTTGCCAAAGGTTGAAGCGGCACTGGCCTTTGTTGAAAGCGGTACAGGCAAAAAAGCCATTATTGGCTCCCTTCAAAAGGCCAATGAGGCAATCATAGGTGAGAGTGGAACGGAAATTAGAGGTTAGATGTTTAGAAGTTAAAGGTCAAAACGGCCCTTTGTAAGCTGTAAATTGCGTGTTTTTGGGCAATGGCAAATGTCACCAAAAGTATGATGTTCAAGGCTTCCAAGGGGCCGTTTTAGCTTCCGGCCCTATTTTTTCAGCTTGTAAGTAACCCATTTTCAAAAGGAGAGTAGTAAAATGTCAGGCAACTATATACAACATTACACCAGAAGGGGGGGGGTATTAAACAGTGGGACTGATTATAACAACAAAAGATGATGATATTGCAGAAGTCAGGACAACAAAAGGCAGTGGCGTTATTATCAACGGCAAAGGGGTTAGTGCCATCGAAGATAATCATGTCAGGATTCCAGTACCGCACATTGTCAATACTAAAAGCGGTGTTATGAAAAGAGATTTCCCGCCCACCAGCCATTAGATGGTCTGGCATATTTTCTTCAAATTCATGTCGAATTATAGCACGAAAAAACAAAAAACAGGAGGATGCATATGCAAATAGAACACACAGTACATGGCCTGGATGATATGAAAGCTAAAGTTGATAGGCTATCCGAGATAATGCAAGAAGCCAAAGCTTTAGTAGAAGCTTTGGCTTCTTGCAACGTTGCGATATCATTTGAAGTTATCAAGTGATATAAGTTCGTTATTGCACTTTGAACAAGGCTCTTGTATGTCGGACGCAATGAACTTTTCCATTGTTGAGCAATATGGGCAGTAATACTTGTGACCCTGATTTATAAGCTGGCCCCTAAACGAGCTTATAATTTCACGGCTTAGGTCTGCAAAATACCTGTTCATGTCATCTTTGTTGAAACTGTACTTTTTCTCCACATTTTCACCCCCTTTCTGCAAAAGATTATAGCATAGGGGTTGACGCGAGATTGCGGTTACTCCGTCAACCCTCGCAGATGTTCGACAAATTCCTCATCAGTCATGGCTCCAATGGCTTCCCAATATTCTTGCTGTTCGATAGCCACCATTAACTATTTGAAAGGAGACGCAACATGCACATAGGATTCCATTTAAAGAGTGCCAAGAAAGACCCGTTGGACACAGGGGCTCCGATATATAAAGTAAGCATTGCCGATAGGCCCGGCATATTCATTGACGGAAAAGAACTCAACGGCGTGAAAACATACGACATGCACGTAAAAGGGGAAAGTTCTGATGTTGGGTGGTCAGAACTTTCCGTTACACTTCTTGTAGAGGCAGACACTTAGCCGATGTACGCTTCGATAAACTCAAGCCCTGGGCGCGTCATGCGCGGATTCCCGCCCGCGCTACGCCTACTGCTGTTTAGGATGCCCGACACGCTCATGTTGATAACATATTTGTTCTCGGCGATATACTGCAAAGCGTCATAAAAATCATCTTCTTCAAGGTGTGATGGTTTTTCTTTCCACGTTTCACCATCCCGAACATTGACGAGGATATCGCGCACAGTTTTGTCGAATTCTGCTGTTGATTTGAACACACTTTCACCCCCTTTCGTCACCAGATAACAGTGTAAAATGCTTGCGCCACAAGCAAATCTCACTGCATCAAGTCGGGTATGAGGTTGACAATCTCGCCGTCAAGATAAACATCTTCCCAGCGAAATGATACGTCCACTACCTGCATGGTTGCCCTGTTGATTAGCACAATCACGCTATTCATATCCCCCGTCAAGGAGTTTGCGAGATTGTGTTCCCGTATTGCCTCATCGTAGACGACAAGGCGGTGATAAACTGCATCCTCATGGTCAGCAAATGTATCCCTAGCTGATACAATGTCACCCAGGCCAAGCGGCACAAGGAAGTCAACTATTTCATACACCTGCTCACGGGTCGCAACGGCAATGGCATTGTACACCATGCCTGCACTGGTTTGTAACCATGGGTCTTGCTCGGGCATCGCCTCGCTTTCCCCTGGTGGCGTATTGCCACTACTCGCTACGGCAATAGCAATAACAACTATAACCGCCAAAAGCACAAAAACCCCAACTCTGTTCTTTTTCTTAAAGTATGTTCCCCCGCATTTGGGGCAAGCACTAGCAGATACACTAACTTTCTTTCTGCAAGTCACACATCTTGCTATCTTCATGTCAATACCTCCCACGCTTAAATTTTTGTCAATATTAAGCTGTAGGCACGTGTTTGTCAAATGCTGTCGCTTGTCCTTTAAGCCTGTAGCAGTCTGTAGACTAATGCCATGAGGTGATAATCATGGACAACCTAAACAAGCAAATAGGCGCAAGGGTTAGAGCGCAACGAGAGTATCTTGGAATAACCCGTGAGGGCTTATGTAATTTTGTGAATATTTCGCCGAAATTCTTGTCTGAAATTGAACGGGGCGTTAAGGGCGTATCTGCTGAAACGCTATATAAACTATGTGAGGGGCTTGGGGTGTCGGCTGATTTTGTGCTTATGGGAAAGAAGGGTGTCGCGGATGTGTCTATGATATCTCGGACGCTATCAACGTTGGACGAGAAGTACATACCATTGGCAGAGGATTTGCTGAAGACGTTTTTTAAGACTGTATCGTTGAAATAAAGTGTCGCAAATAAAACAACCCCGCTAATCTGGGGTTGTTTCTTTGTATTCTAGGGCTGTTGTTAGGTTTTTGTTGTGGCTTGATAAGGGTTCCGGCTCTTCGTTGAACTCCAATTCAAGTTGAACTGGCCCGCCCCCGTATTTCTCATTGAAAAAAGCATTAAATTGTTCTTTTGATTTTGAAATAGACATTAATGCGGTAACTTCATGAAGCTGCTTTTTGAGATGCTCCCTGCCGGCCTCCGCTGTCAGTGATTGGTGCAACTTGTACTTGTAATTACCCTTCTCGCTTCTAGGCGTCTTTTCTTTGATTCGGGCAAATACACCCTTGGGAAGCTTTTCATAGATATATTTAACTGTTAACTTCCCAATAAAGGACGGCTTGTTACGAATATTTTTAGGTGTAAGCGGTAGGCCCCATAATCTAAATATCTCTTTGTAAAACTCGTCGGTAAATGTAAGTTGCCACTTCAGCACTTCCTCAGACACATAGGCAGATAGTATCTTTTGAAGTTCAAATCTTTCTCTGTCGTATTGGTAGCCTGTTGCTTCGTCAATTAGTGCGATAATTCCAATGCGAGCAAAGCCGCGAACAAGAATTTCACACTGGTCTGCGATAATTTTTTGGCGCGAAGAGAGCTTGATGGCATTTCTAGCCTCCAGGAAAGCCTCGCAGATGTCAGCAAGTATTGTCCCTTCGTATCCGTTTATCTTTTGATTGCCCTTGTAGCAATCTAATGGGTCGAAGTGGCCCGGGCCCCTACCTGCATAAATAAAGGGCCCTAGGGTTTTTTGGGTCAAATATCGACTTAATCTGGCCCCGCCTGATTCTGCACTGTCCTCTGCCATTTTCAACGCTTCCTGCATTTGTCTCCCCGACAAAACCCTTGTGCCATCATCTAGCACATAACAGGATATTTTGTTGTTGCCCAGGATTATCTCGCCTTCATGCGTGATTATTCGCTTATCCATGCACCAGCCTCCTATAAGTAGTCCTAACGCCCATATTAGCAAGCAAGAAATTAATCCGTCCACCCTCTGTATTGCCCCGTGTATTATACCTAAAAACGAACTCATCAACATAATTTTGCAAGTGCTTACGCGATACGAAGTGATATATGCCAACAATACCACGCTTCAACAAAGACCAGAAGCCCTCTAGCGTGTTCGTATGTGCATCACCATTCACGAACTCGCCAGCCCCATGATTGACCATAGCGTGTTTATATAGCTTAGCAACGCCGTTATAACCTACCCACTCATCCGTATAGAGGTTTGCGGATTTCTTAATACAGGCTATAACCTCGTGTGTTAGGGTATGGACCCGTACGTTATCTACGGTGCGGGCGTTGATTTTGCCGCCACGTTCTACCATGCCAACAACAGGGGTTTTGTCCTTTGCGCTCCGGCCCTGGTTGCCTTCAATCTTCTTGCTTTTATGCCGGTTCTTATTCTTGCCACCCACGTAGGTTTCGTCAACTTCAACATCATTGTCTAAATCGTTGTTATTTTCAATGCCAAAGCAGCGCCGTATGCGGTGAAGCATAAACCAGGCTGTTTTTTGGGTAACATCTAGGTCTCTTGCAAGCTGCATGGATGATATGCCCTTTTTATGTGAGGTCACTAGCCAGATAGCCAGAAACCACTTTTGCAGGGGGATTTTGGTGCTGTCAAAAAGGGTGTCCGTTTTGACGTTGAAATACTTGCCGGTGTTTTTGCATTTGTACTTGTTGCCCCTGCATTTGTACACTTTAGAGGCTGGGTCAAATGGGCTTACGACGTAGCCATCCCAGCGCAAAATTTCTAGGTGGTCAATGCAGGACTGCTCATCTGGAAAGGCTTTTAAAAGTTCTATAATTGAGTTAAAATCTTTGTTAATCATGGCTCATCTCCTTTGCGTGGCGATACCATGATTATACATTATATAGTTACACCATGTCAATGGGTTTGGTGTAGGTTTGTATATAGTTGCCAAATGTCAAACATAGAAAAGAAAATTGCTGTATCAAGTTTTTGGCCGCTGCCTTCAGAGTTTGCAGCGAAAATTGCTGCCGTCGCACCTGCACACGATTTATTAGACCTGTCTGTCAACCCGTCAGACAAGGAATTAGCCCAATGCGAAATTATTTTTGGCAATGTAAAAGCCGATATCATTAAAAAAATGCCAAAGCTTAAATGGGTACATGCCCAGACCGCAGGGGTGGATATGTATCTTAACCCGAAAGCGGCATTGTCTAAGGATATTATACTAACAAACTCCTCTGGGGCATATGGCATTTCTATCGCGGAACATATGCTGAATTTCACGTTACAGCTGTTACGAAACTCTGCCGGCTATCTGTCGCAGCAGCGCGAACATATATGGAAAAGCCTTGGCACCGCCCGCAATATTTACGACTGCAATGTTACGGTGATAGGCATGGGCGACATTGGCGGACGCTACGCACAACTATGCCATTTTATGGGCGCAAAGGTAAGGGGCGTGGTGCGCAGCACGCGCAGCAGCCCGCCCCAATATGTAGAAAAATTATTCACAACAGGTTAAACTACTTTTGCTAACTTGCTACATCTATCTGAAACCCGCATTATTATGGGGTTTCAGCGAAGTAAATACAAGCAATCATAAGTCAATACTGGCAAGTCAAAGCAACTATAAAGACCAAGGAAAGACCAAAACTAAGGCGCATTTCTATTAAGAAAAAGCTCTTGTGTAAATTCACAGGGGCTTTTTTTGTGCATTTCTGTCGTTAAAGTTGTAACGAAATATCAACCATGAGAGGAAAGAAATAACATGATGAATAAAAATAGCACCAGCACTACAAACATGCGCACAAGATACACACGCCAAGCAATCGTTACCAGTGCATTTTTACAAATGCCAAGATTTTTATACGTTGGCGAGTTTGCGGGGAGTAGAATAACCAACAACGCACGTAACCTATACACCCTACTTCTTGACCGCCACAAGGTTAGCATAAAAAACGGCTGGCATGATGAAAGCGGCGAAGTGTACATTTACTTCAAACGTGAGGAAATGGAACAGCAGCTAGGCATATCAGAACGTACCGTTACAAAAGTCATGCAAGAGCTGAAAGACCTTTCGCTGGTAGAGGAAAAGAAACAGGGGCTTAACAAGCCCAACAAAATCTATCTTCTTTCGCCAGTTATCGGTGACGGCGAAAACCCCGACCCATATGTAGAGCCTACTCCCGATTATAACCCCGACACAGAACATGGCTACACTTCCGAAGGTGGGTACATGGGCTATAATCACGACCACGAAATTACTACACCTACGGAAACGCAGCACCTACATTGCCAGCCCCTTAATATTTGCACTTCAGAACCCGCAAATATTACGGCACAAGAGCCGCAAAATCTAAGCCCGAATTATAATAACTTTAGTTATAATAAGCTGAGTTATAATGAGTTGAGTAATACTACTGCTACTACTGCCGTTGATGGTAGTGGTGACACTGGCGGCGGCAGTAGCGGCGAAACACCATATATGCAAATTTTTGAAGGGTACAACCAACTTTGCGAAGTAACCAACCTACGCCCCATCCACTCCATAACAGGCAAACGCAAGACCCAAACAGCCGCA